>Ga0182739_1000807_pt1 | contig 36414 bp, 27 predicted proteins | sample eDN5th30CBELigBY_FD_128873 | JGI IMG/M metagenome (GOLD analysis project Ga0182739, IMG submission 128873) | Enriched backyard soil microbial communities from Emeryville, California, USA - eDNA 5th pass 30_C BE-Lig BY (version 2) (version 2) | ecosystem: Environmental > Terrestrial > Soil >... | reverse complement strand
GTTCAGCTTGTAAATAGCTTCGAATTGCTTTGTCATATTTCTTCTGCAGCTTTAACCCTAATAAAGCTTCATATGTACCGAATAAATCATCGACTTCTAATGAAACGGCATCGACGCCAATAAGCTCAAACCACTTCGATTCTAGATAAATAAATTCTTTTTTGTTTGTTTTTAGAAAAGTTAATGGTTGATGTAAAAATTCTGATGTTTCTACAGCAATAAGATTTTCAAATTCTTTATCGGAACGCTCAATATAAGCGTCGGTAAAGCGCACTTCTGCATCCTTTTCTACAATCGTCATGCCTCCTTCAAGCAATTGATGCTTCTCTACATATTCTTTCTCTTCTTTATGTAAGGCAACCTGGTCACCCTTGAATGTCTTAATATGTTGTTCAATCTGGGTTTTTAGCATACTTTTATTCCTCCTGATGGTATCAATCTCTTCTAGTATGAATCATTCATCACTCAGTGTCCAATCTAGTTTAGGCACGGGGGTATTGCTCTAGTCCTTCAGATATTTAAATAGATTTTTAAGAACCTGTTTATACGCTCTAAATAAAACGGAGGAGAAATATGCGTTCAATTAATATCAGTCGTACCGTTATTTAACCACTTTCATAGTCTCTTTTTGTTTTTGTATGCCTTTATCATTGTTTGTGGTAGGTTTGACTTGGTGATTTATAGGTACTTATGGAAGGGTGCAATTAACAACAGTTCAAGCAGGCACTTCGAGAAGCTATGCTCTTATAGGTATGATGTGCGGTGCTTTTCAGTTCAACTTCCATCAGTGAGGATGAAGAAAAACCTCCACTGATGGAAGACATTAAGACCTTTTCTTTTCGATGAACGAACGTTTTATATAAAAGTACAGCTCCCTCTTACATTATGGATTATTTGTCCGGAATGTCCAAACCTTTGAACGAGTCTGGCCGTTATACTTGTCAGACACCTTTACATACCAGCCATATTCTCGGTTTTTCTCAAGACCCTTCCACACCATTTCTGCCATTTGCTGGTTCGCTACATCCTTTACTTCACCAATTTTTTCATCAGTATATATATTAACTTCAAATAAATCGGTAGAAACCACTTTTTCTTTCGGTGTTAAATCTGTCTCCATGACAAATTCATCTTTGCCAGGATAGTTTTTCCGATTGTAGTAGTTATATCGATTAAGATATGGAGAATACGTTTTCATATAGATTTTATTCTCTACAGGATTAACCTGCATCATGCGCAAAAATCCTTGTCCACCTTCTGCCCCGCCTTGATAATCCGCAAGCATTTGATATACTTTTCGGTCAATGACACCATCTTGATTATCGTCTATTTCATTAATTAATGTTTCACTGTCATGATAATGGCCGGATAATACGGCAATGACATTTTTATTCGGTAAGACAACATCGTTATAAATTTTCTCTCCAATCGAGCTGCGCTCTCCTGTGACAAGTAAATATTCATGAAAGCTTAAAATGGCTTTTCTTTCAGGATATTTCGCAAGAACTTTATTAATCCAAGCTATATCCTTATTACTCACTCCCCACCCCATATAAAGCATAATAAAATCATTACCCTTTACGCTAATCAAATCATAATGACCTCGATTATTTTGATAAGATTCACCATAATAATTTTTGTTTTTAAAACGATTAGCTCCAAAATATTTACTAAATTGATGATAGTCACCTGTTTTATGGCCAACATCGTGATTACCAGCTAACACACCATAAGGGATTTTTGTATGTTCTAAATAGCGCATATATTCATCTGCATATGCCCATTGCTTGGACTCACTTGCTCGATCTACAAGATCTCCTGTATGAAACACATATTGAATATTTAGCGCCTTTCTTTGAGCAACAATCCATTCTGTCATATTTTTATAAATATGAGGGTAGCTAGCACTATAGTATTGCGTGTCCGACATCCAAATAAACGAATAATCAAATTGATTTGTGGCCGCAATTTCATCTTGAATCATGACTTGCACTTTTTGATCCTTTACATAGTGAGAACCTTTTACAATACTCTGAAGCTTAAAGTTCTCTTCGTTTTCTGCGATTTTCCAACTTTTGCGTTCCCATTTCGACTTTTCATAGTTCCAAACATACATGGATACTTTTCGACCAATCAATGACTTACCTTCCCAACGTAATTCCACTTCGTCGTTCTGATTCACTTTTTGATCAAGGGTAATTTCAAAGCGCTGATACGGAAATTGATTCGTTGATTTTGTTGTCACATATTTTGAATCAGCATCCGTAAGAGCATCTAAAGCTGTAACTTTTTTCTCTCCTTCAGGAATCATCTCTTTTGGCGGCTCATGATCCACAGAATTTTGATAAACGACAACTTTATCCTGTTCGCTTGCTTTGTATTGATACCCCTTCATAAAAGAAACATCGAGGGAATCCTTAGTAGGGTCGGATACTCTCACCCCAAGCTTTGGAGCTAATGATATATGATTTGCACCATCTAATGGACTTACAACTTTAGGTTTATCGGGCTTTTCCTCAACAACTTGAAAATGTACAGTCTTAGAAGCTTTATTACCTGCTCGATCCGCTGTTATAATCTGAAACGAATGCTGCCCTGGTGTAAGTGCTGCTGATGATGTTTGATAAGGCAATGTAATATCTTTTCCATCGAGCTTCGCTGTCATTGTTTCAACACCAGACAGTGCATCTTTCGCTTTAGCCTGCAGCCTAATATCACCTTTATATATTTTTCCTTCTTCAATAGACGGTATAATAACAGGTGCACTATTATCGACAATAACAGTTGACTTTTTTGATTTTCCATTATTGATTGCTTCGATTGTATGAGTGCCTTCCCCCACTTTTGTTGTATCCCAGCTGTACATTTTCGCTTTATATTTATTTTTAGGGATAGAAAACGCAAAATTAACGACCGGCCTTGCTTGTTTGCTGTCACCAATAAACAGTTCCTTGGTTGGATCCGCGTATTTAGAATCATAAATAACGGTTCCATCTTTTAAAACAAGACGAATATTTTTAATATAAAAGTCATCCCGATTTTGTTCAGAGTGTTGATCGAATGGAGACACTTTTGTACCTGAGCGAATAGAAATGACCGTCTTTTCTCCCCTTTGAAAAAACTTCGTATCAATTGGAATCGTTACTGCTTTATATTTATTGATAATATTGTCAAGCGTATGCAATGTTTCCTTTCCAATCGTCACCGCGTTTTTAAAATAAAGATTTACATTTTTAACATCAAAGGCAAAATAAGCAGGCTCTACTAACGTATACGATGCAGCGTCTGTTACATCTTGTTCATCAATCAGCAATTTGGTTTGTGCAAAGTTTTCAATATCATACGCTTTAATTGATACTTTGTCGTGTAATATTTGATTGTTTGTTATATTTAATCGAACACCTGGTTGAGGCTCTTCTTGTTGAATCGCAATTGATTTTGTTTCCGTTTTTGTTTCATTTTCTCCATCCGAAGCTACTACATAATAATCAAGTGAATGCTTTCCAATTAAATTCGTGGAGTCAATTGTATAGTGAAACAAAGAATCATCAAAGCTTTCCGTTAAATCGACCGCATGAAACTCTTTTTCATTGTTATTTTTATAAAATAATCGCGCTGTTTTTACAACATGATTATCTTTTATATCGAATTTTAATGCCAGATCCTTCATTTCAGAAAGCGGTGCTTCGTAGCTGGAAAGATCTTCAATGACTGGCTTGAGTGTATCCTCAACTGGGATTACCTTTTGAGATGGCACTTGTCTTTTAGATACTCTTCCTGGTGTCCCTAGCCTTTTCCTGCTGCTATATTTTCTCATCAAGAGATCACTAGGTTTTTTGGGAAAAGAGTAGAGAATGGCTTTGTTTTTTTTCACGTCTTTCTTGTTCCCTTGATTATAAAAAGCAATGGAAACTTCTTTGCCTGTATTCGTTGCAAGAACAATCCCGCGAAGATCTCTATGTGCCATCCCTACAGAATGTATTTGAACGATGTTAACATTTTCAGTTAAGTTCACACCATAATGATGATTAAAATCTGCAATCGTTAAATCTTGATTACCAGCATTCATAATCCAAAAAACCATCGTTTCTCCAGAAGGAAGCATAAGATTTTCCTTCTGGGGCTTCCAAATAAGGTCAGCGTTATACCCTTCGAGGGAAAAACGGTACCGAATATGATAATCCTTTAAATTAATCGCTTTTGTCGTATTGTTATAAATTTCAATGAATTGATAGGCATCAAAATTCCCCGTATTCGTTGAATGCGGCATTAGTTCTGTCACTAATAATTCTGGTACTTTTTGTGAGTCGTATACTTTAACAGCATATTGCTTTGTTTTCTTTGTATTTGTACCGTCACTAGCTAAAATGTGGTAATATACATGCTTCCCGCTGTACGTTTCCTGGGGAATAATTGCTGTATATATATTAGAACCTGTTTTTTTCATTGGGCTTTCAATCCAAACATCATTTTTATTCGTTCGATATTGAAGCTGCACATTTTTTAGATTGGTTTCATCGGTCACTTTTGCTTGAATAGAAAGGTCTTCTTTTGTTGCAATTAATTTCACTGGTTGATGCGTAATAACGGGTGCTTCTCGATCAATAAAATATACAGGTTCTTTCGGTACTTGGTTTGTAAGTAAGACTCCTGGTGTAGCTAGTTCCTCAGCTTGCATTACTTTCATCTTTTTTTTATTGATTGAAATTTGAAAGTGAATGCCCGTATTCTTGTTTACATGCTTCGGATGATACACTGCCGTTGATAGAGCCTTCCCTTCCAAATCAGTCAGTATAAGTGTTTGTTTCGATTGATTCGATAAACCATTTGTTTTGACGGTTGTCAGCTGCTTACTAGATACATTCGTTTCATAATGTTTATTAAAATCGTTCAACGTTAAAGATTGATTCTTTTTATTTTTAATCCATATGACCATCACTTTTTGTGAAGGAATCGTTTTGTTCTCTGTAAATGTCCATTCAACACCTTCGACAAATAGCTTAAAATGGCGAAGAGAGACAGGTTTATCACTATTATTGTAAAGCTCAATAAACTCATATTCATCTTGTGTTGTACGGTTAGTTGCATCCACTGCTAGTTCTGTAATAAAAAGAGTTGGATTTCTCTGGCTTCCACTTAGCTTCTTCGCTTCTACAGGAATAGACGTGAATAATAATAAAAACATAATATACGCTGCAAAAGAGAAGTGGAAAAACTTCTTATTCATAGAAATCACCTAATCGTAGAATGTATTTTATATCGTAAATAAACGTCTTCATAAAAAATAAATACTTTGTGACATGTTCACTAAAAAAACCATGATGAGTAGAAAAATAATGCCTATAACAGTAGTATTAAGATATACGTTTCAAGCTATTAGTGTTTCCTAAGTAAAACAAGAATATAAAAGGATGTTTACCATGAAAAAAATCATTATAATTGGTGCCGGGATTTTAGGAGCTTCGACGGCCTATCAACTGGCAAAAAAGAATGTAGAAGTAATTATTGTAGACCGAAAAGATCAAGGACAAGCAACGGCAGCAGCAGCCGGTATTGTCTGTCCTTGGATTTCACAGAGAAGAAATAAAGCTTGGTATCAACTTGCCAAAAATGGAGCTCGCTTTTACCCTCATTTAATCAAAGAGCTTGAATTGGACGGAGAAACCGAAACAGGATATGCCCAAGTTGGTGCGATTAGCTTACATACAGAGGAAAAAAAGTTAGTAGGAATGGAGGAACGAGCGACAAAACGAAGAGAGGATGCACCTGAAATTGGTAATATTACAAAGCTTGATGCTGGAGCAACGAATGTTTTATTTCCCCCGCTCGCTGAAGAATACGCGTCCGTACATATAAGCGGAGCCGCAAGAGTCGATGGACGTGCTCTTTGTACCGCGCTAGTACGCGCTGCGCAAAAGCATGGAGCAACGCTTATTCATGGAGATGCCATTCTTCAATATCAAGAAAATCGGATTACAGGCATAACAGTCAACGATACATTTATTCATAGCGATGAAGTAATCGTCTGTGCAGGTGCTTGGGCAAAACAGTTATTACAGCCATTAGGAGTAGACTTTAAAGTAAGCTTTCAACGGGCACAAATTATTCACCTTTCTTTACCTGACTTAAACACAAATGAATGGCCTGTTGTTATGCCGCCAAGTGATCAATATCTTCTTGCATTCGATAATCATCGAATTGTAGCCGGGGCTACTCATGAAAATATAGAAGAATTTGATTATCGGCTGACAGCAGCTGGCTTACAGGAAGTATTTAATAAGGCACTGCACACCGCTCCTGGTCTAGCAGATAGTACATTTCTTGAAGCAAGAGTCGGCTTTCGCCCCTTCACACCAGGCTTTCTTCCTGTAATAGGAGCACTGCCAGGCTGGGAAGGTATAATTGTGGCCAATGGTCTAGGATCATCAGGTTTGACAATGGGTCCCTATATCGGAGAACAGCTTGCTCAGCTTGCTTTAGGCCTAGAAATCGAAATTGATTTAAGTCTTTATGATGTGAACACTGCCTTGTGAAATTCAAAAAGCACCATCCAAAAAATGGATAGTGCTTTTTGAATTATGTTATTAAAATTCCTTCTTGGAAAAAGGTAAAAACCATCTTACTCCCCTTTTATTAAAAGGAAACACTTTCATATCCGTAATTAAATGACTGATATAACCGAGCATGCAAGTAAGAAACATCCCCTCAATTCCAACAGATGCTTCAAATTGATAAGCGATGATTCCAAAAAAAAGAACCCCAATAATAGAATGAGTATAACTGCGATGCGCAACAAAAGAAGCTAAAATCATATAAACACCTAATAATAAAATCCAATTTTCTTCTATGTATATACCGGCTGCTACAACTCCGATTCCTGTAAGTGTAAGCATCATTCTCTGAGTTAAGAAAGAAGCTAAAATAATCACACCTACACCAAGTCCTACCCCAATCCACCTCATTACATTAGCATGCTCTAAAAAGCTATATAATAAGATAAGGACACCCATTAGCTGCAATGTCGCTCGGGCAAACTTATAAGAAAACGTAATCTTATTACTAAGCTTCCCGTCCGTATCCATATCCGGTATTAAAGCTGTTACTCCCCCAAGTCCTACAAACATAATGGTTGTCGTCGGATCTGCTTGCATAGCATATGCTACAGCAAATCCCGTTGACGCACCTACTATCATATGTGCTGTACCGTTCAATTTATGAATTCTCCTAATTTTAGATTCTCTTATCATTATAGAACATTAGTTCCCTTTATTCAACCTTTAAATACTCATCTAACTAACATTCTTCTACATTGGAAAAAGGAAGATTCTCTCCGTCACTTTGACATAAGATTTTTTCAAACAAATAAAAAAAGCATGTTTTGATTAATCTTTTTCAAAACATGCTTTTCTACTTTATTTATATATTATATCATCTCTAAGTGAAGCGACTTTCGTTAAAGCTGTATCTATATCAGCTTCTTCAACTCCATAGTGTGCAAGAGCATCATGAAGATGTTTTGCAATAGCATCAAAATGAACTGGCTGTATATTCATCCCTTCATGTGCTTTTGCCATTGACTTTCCTGAATATTGATTAGGGCCGCCTAAAGCAAAACTTATAAATTTTGTTTGATGACGTCGTTGTTTTTCCATATCTGTATTTTTAAAGAATCCATTAACGGTTTCATCCTTTAAAACCAATTCAGAGTAAAAATAATCCACAACCTTTGCAATAGCTTCCTCTCCGCCAACTTTTTCGTACAATGTTTGTGTCATAAACTCTACACTCCTATTTTGAAATTTGTATAGAAGTATTTTCCTCAATACTTTCATTTTCATCCCACATATTGCAGAATTTATTTGTAAAAATGAAAGAGATTGCTTAACCATTAAGCTGATCCCATTCATATCAGATTTAATTAAGTAGTAAGCCTAAAATAAAGTAAATCAAGCATACTAAGATAGAAAGGAGTGGAAAAAGTATGGATAAGAAAAAGCAGATAGTAAATGAAGAAGATCTACTGATTGCTGGAAAGACTTTTGATCCTTCTGATTACGAAGGAACGTCTCAACTAGAACAAGGTTTGGCCATTACACATGAACAGGTCGGAGATGATTATACAGAAGGAACTGTGGACCAGCTTTCTAAATAGCCTACTGAATGATTTCTGTGGTACGTACATCAACCCATTCATTTTGTTTTACAGATTTTCCGAATGAGAAAGCTTATTAACAATGCCATAGTCCCCTCTAGAGATTGGATGATAGTGAGGTTCAAATGCGAAGTACCATCTAAAATCATACGATGGTACTTCAAGCATTTGAAGGTACTACTATCTTTATTGATTTGTTTCAATATTAATAGGACTACTCCCACCTACTCACAAGCTGTTGATTTCATTCCCATTTTGGATTATGTAGATGACCTTTCACTAACCTATTCGCCCCAAATGCCCTTTAACTCCTTAATTTATTGATTTGAGCAACCCCCTGTTTCCATTGCAGCCTCAGCCACAGCTTCTGCTACATGCGCCACCACTCTAGGGTCAAATGGATCTGGAATCACATAATCCGGGTTAAGCTCCTCATTAGTAATTAATTCGGCAATCGCATAAACGGCTGCAAGTTTCATTTCTTCGTTAATTTCTTTTGCAGATACGTCCAAAGCACCACGAAATACACCAGGGAATGCAAGTACATTATTAACCTGATTGGGAAAGTCAGAGCGTCCTGTTCCTACTACGAGTGCTCCAGCTTCCTTTGCCTCCTCTGGCATGATTTCTGGCACCGGATTTGCCATGGCAAAAATAATCGCATCACGATTCATAGAATGTACCATCTCTTTCGTGACGGCACCTGCGGCCGATACTCCAACAAACACATCTGCCCCTACAAGTGCATCTGCAAGTGCACCTTTTTTCTGTTCTTTATTAGTGATAGATGCCATTTCCTCCTTAAAAGGGTTCATCCCGATTGGACGGCCTTCATAAATAATCCCTTTTGTATCACATAAAATGACATCCTTAACACCCATACGAAGGAGCAGCTTAACGATTGCAACTCCGGCAGCACCAGCACCATTTATAACAACGCGAATATCCTCTATATTTTTGGCAACGAGTTTTAATGCATTAATTAACCCCGCGGCGGTTACAATCGCTGTACCATGCTGATCATCATGGAAAATTGGAATATCACAAATCTTTCGCAGCCTGTCCTCAATTTCAAAACATTGTGGTGCTGCAATATCTTCTAAGTTCACTCCTCCGAAAGTCGGTTCCAATAATTTAACAACCTCAACCATCTTTTCGGAATCTGTTATATCTAAGCAAATAGGGAAGGCATCTATGTCTGCAAACGCTTTGAATAATAAGGCTTTTCCCTCCATGACCGGCATAGCAGCCTTTGGACCGATATTCCCCAGACCAAGTACGGCTGTTCCGTTTGTAACAACTGCAACAAGATTCTTCTTCATGGTATAATCGTACACTTTGCTTTCATCCTTATAAATTTCTATACATGGTTCCGCTACACCTGGAGAATACGCGAGGCTTAAATCCTTTGCATTGCGTACGGGAACTTTTGAATGAACACCAAGCTTTCCCCCATTTTCCTTATGCATTTTTAGTGCTTCTTCACGTAAATTCCCCATACAATTCCTCTCCTTATGTTTAATTTAAAAGTGAATTTTACTTTTCACTTTTTTGATTATTGTCATAATCGCAGTGAAAATTTTCACTAATAGTGAATATTGTTCTCTATACCTAAAAATATAAATATTTTTCAAAAAAATGTCAATTATAATTTGGTTTTTTTACCATACATACAAATAAAGCAAGGGTGAGCGATTAGTCTTCGACCTCTCACTCTCCTTACTTATCGCTCGGTATACGGCAATTCAGTTATGACGCAGTTGTTCACACTTTGGTATAAACTTTTGAGACCGCGTTGACCCCAATAGGGTTTACGAAGTTTCTTTCTAAGATTTGGACCCTTAGAAATTATCACACGTTTTCCCGCTTGCCATTTAAAAACAATCCTGTTGAAATCCTTGTAAATACTGGCTTTTCTAACTCATATCTCTAATAAAATGTTTATTTTACCTTACTTAATACACAACTTTGAATAACAACAATATCGTTATAACGAACGTATGTATATGTATCTTTATCATCGAATAATAAATCCAAGTAGGGGCAGTATTTACAGTAAGGTCTTTTACCTTACCCTTTCTTTCATCCATTCACACATATCTTTAAATGACTTTTGGTTATTAACATTGTTTAAATTAAAAAATCTCGTCCTCATGAGTTCATCTTTGTAAAAGAATTGGAGGAAAATGAATGGGAATTGTTACTGAAGCAAAATTTCATTTATTTAAAGAAAAAATACTTTCTCTAGCATTGCCCTTATCCGATAGTGATCTTTTAAATTCAACTTTCTTATTGCAAAAGGATAAAAAGAAAAAGCTAGAAATTTATTACACCCCTTTTGATTACATAAATGAGAATGCCAAAGTCGTTATAGTCGGTATTACACCTGGACTTCACCAGATGAAAAAAGCTTATACAGCAGTTATTGAGAATAGACATTTAAGTGATGAGGAACTCCTTCATCAGGTGAAAAAAAATGCTAGCTTTGAGGGAACGATGAGAAAAAATCTCACAGCCATGCTAGATGAACTTGAATTACCGAGACATCTCGGCATTTCATCTTCAAGCGAACTTTTTGGTACAGCCAGTCACCTTGTTTACAATACTTCCATCCTCCCATATGCTGTATTTTTCAATCATCAAAATTTCAATGGTTCACGGCCCAATATTTTAAAAACCGAAATGCTATTAGAATATGTAAAAAATTATTTTATTAAAGATATCTCGACAATGGAAAATCCATTTATTATTCCTTTAGGAGTGAATGTAAGCAAAGTTCTCGACTACTTTTATAAAAATAAACCTACTTTAAAAGGATTCCCTCATCCTTCAGGAAGTAATGGTCATCGGCACAGACAATTTCGAGAAAATAAAGAGGATATGAAAAGACAAATGGAAAATTATTTTACACATAAATCGTTAGGATTTTTGTAAAGTGAACTTCTATTGTTATCTATGTATTTCTGAGGTCTTCCTTTATAGAATCATTTTGAAAAATAAGCTGCTTCCCCCCTTTTCACCGCCAAACAGAACATCAATTCTTTTGTATGTAAACGTTTTACCTTCCACTGTTAAATTTCTCAATTTAAAATGCTTACAGCAATCCAAAAAGAATATTCACTTTCCACTTCCCCTTTGCTCGCTACCGTATTGTAAGGCTTGAAGCTGGGAGCTTTCCTGGTTAAAAAGACTAAAGGTAGGGAAAATAGAAGGATTTACTTTCCTCTTTTATCTCTTAAAATACATAGAAGGAGGTAGAGTAACATGTACAAAAAAGCAATCATCCTCGTGACGCTCTCATCAATATTATTAGTATTAGTATTGGTTAGAACTCATACAGCTGCTCCTGTTAACAATACAAATCCTAAAAGCACTGGTTCCTCTGAATACGCTACAGTGGAATACAAGATTACCAATATTAATGGTAATCAGTACTATGGAAAAGGTGATGACGGGACCGAGATTCGTTTTTCTGATAAAAACATCCTTTCGGGGGATAAAATACAAGTTCATGATGAGGTAATATGCTATTTTGAAAAGGATAATTTAGGTAAAGGATTAGTGAAAGTGGAGAAAAAATAATATCAAGGATGCCCCTTGTACTCACTTAAAACGAAGGTCATTTAATTCGTCCATACTTTTAGCGTTCTAGTGTTATTAGAAACATAGAATCTCAATATCCTTTTCCTCTATAAATGATGATACTAAAATCATTTATGTATAAATTCATTCTCGCTTTGGACAGACTTCACCTTTTGTTGAAGTTGTCCTTTTTTCAGCATATGCATCACCTTCATTCCGCAGATAATCAGTTTGGCTTGTTCGAAACATTTAAACCCATAGGGGAAGATGGAATAAAAGGAAAAGCACATGCTCCTTTTATTCCATCGTTGAACTCCCCTACTAGGATTTTAGTATATTGAATCACTCAAGATTCATTATCTAAGAATCAATGGCAATTGGATCCGTTTTTTGAATTGCATGCTGTTTTTGGCTTTGGACGAGGTAAATCGAGCGCTGGATTACGGTCGAAGAATCCAACCGGTTTTAATTGAAAATTAATGTACGCTGTCGGCATAACCGGCCAATCTTCTGGTCTTGTGATATGATGATGTCCCATTGTATACCACACAACTACGTCTTCATTTTCAATATTCCGATTTGCTGCCGTGTACTTTGGTAAGCCATCGCCGCCTTTATGTTGGTTCGGATATTTTCCTGTTGCATACATCTCATTTGGATCGTATGGCGTAACGTGTAATTGATTCTTCAGAAAACCAGCACGTTTCATTACACTCGAATTATCACCTGCAAATGGAAGACAGTTTTCACCTGGCATAATTTTATAGCCAACCGGTGTGCCAACCGCATTCAAGGAATTCGGATTAATGATTTTCCATGTACGTTGAGTAGCCATATCTAGATTACGCTTGGCCTCTTCTTCTGTTTTAAATGTTTTTGAATCAATATAAAACGCATTACTATACGGGTTGTCCGGTCCCTCTTCTTCTGGAAGCGTATTAATTTCCACTACAGAATTCTTCGAACCATCCAGCATCGTATCCAAGCGGAAATTAAAGAAATGTTGGTGATAAACCGCATTCAATTTTGGGGCAACCTCTGTTCCATATTTGGACTTACCGCTATCATCGAATGTACCCGTATTCAACATACCGGTTAATTTCACTTCCATTTCCAGCGTTCCATCTTGATAGAAGCTCCAATAAAAACCGTAATCATAATTACCGACCGTACAGAAGAACGAAAGAACCAATCGACGTGAGCGGCGCACCTCCACTTGTTCTGTTCGCCAATCGGTATGCTTCCATGCCACACCGTAATCTTCTTCATGTAAACAGATGGCATTTGGAATTGTTCGTACATTTCCTCTGCTATCCGTCATTACCGCGTCAAAATAACGAATTTCACCTAGACAATCACATCCTAATTCCAAAGAATTCGCTAATTGTCCTAATCCGTATTCACCGGCATCGAAGGCATTTTGACTATTATGGGCAAAACTAGCATCACCATAAGGTACTACCATCTCTGACAAGGCAGCACGATACAAAATCGGACGAACCTTACCTTTGTCTTCATATCCGACTGTATGTAGAACTAATCCTTCTCTCGGTGTAAATCCGAATCGAATATTCCATTTTTGCCATTTAATCATATGGCCATCTATTTCAAAGCTAGGCCCTTCTGGTTGAACAATTTCAAGAGGTTTTAAATCAGTACGAAGTGTAATGCTATCAGATGTTTCAGGAGAATAGTTACCATCCAATGGAGGCATCTGTCTTACACCATGGTCTTCGACTCTTAATACCTCCATTTTATTTAAATCAACAAATACGACAATCCCCGTTAACGGATAGGCATAACCATTATCATTTGGAAATTTTCGCACCCAACAAATTGCACGGGCCAATCTTTTTCCTTCATTTTCTTTTATGCCAAAATAGCCGGCTGACCAAGGATCGACCATGACTAAATTAGAATCTGTAATGCCGCGTTTCAATAAAGCTTCCTGAAATTCAGGGCTATTTTTGACAACTTGCTCGCACTCTTCGAATTCATCTAACATAACCCCTGGTTGAACATTTGGGATATACTCCCAAGATGTTACTTTTCCTTTTGTAATAGAAACAATCGCCTCATATGTTTTTTCTGTTTTATTATCTAAAAGAATCATAAATGCTTCGCGTGTAATTGTATCTCCAGCTTCATAATTAAGTACAGTATCCTTCGCTGGCTCTTTTAGTGTCACTGTGACAAATCGGACGTATTGACTTAGGTTTTTCTCCGCCCGTATGATTTCAACAGCCTTTTTGATTTCTTGACCTGTTAGTGGTTCCAACGGATGCTTCACGGCACTACTAATGGTTTCATATACTCGCATAAATGATTCCTCCTAACATTGTAAGTGTACTCAATATACCTCTAAATTTTTAGGAATTCATTGTAAAAATCGGAACTAAACTTACTTTTTATGCGATAAATTAGTTCCACATACTACCATCTCCTCGTTTTTATACTATAATCAACTTAATAATCTTAAACCTTGTGAGATTAAAATAAATTATATAAAAGAGGAAGTGAAATAATGGGGGACAGAGGTTTTTCTTTCTATCCAATTCAACCGGAAATGAAGTCTAATTCTCAGCTATATCTCGAGAACCAGCCAAAAGGTCTTTTAAAAAATGAGGTAATCTTATTTTATCAATTAACGACAGGTGAACATACACCGGCTCACCTCCCAGTTATTCCAGACGGATGTTTAGACCTACTTTTTTGTTGCGAGCCCTCTCACCCCTTTGCTATCCTTGCTACTAGTCCTGAATCTCGTTGTCTCTACCACTTTAAACCGAATTGTGTTTATTTCGGTGTCAGACTTTTCCCAGAACAAACACTTCTTACTCTTCCATGTTCGATTAAAGAATTGATTCAGCATCAGCAAATTCCTTTATTTGAAATGGTACAATTTGATTCATCTCTACTCGAAAACATGGTACAACTTCAAAGTTTTCCAGAACGAATCAAATGGTTTATCTCCTTTTTTCAACAAAAACAGCAAGAGACCAACTACGATCAAAACCTCATCAAATATTGCCTAAACAGTATTTATGCCACGAATGGTATCATCCATATAAATCAATTGGCATCCGACACCGGATATTCAAGTAGATACCTACAAAGGAAATTCGAAGAATATATCGGCTTCTCACCCAAACAATTGTGTCAGATTATTCGATTGCAATACACCATTCAAGAACTGATTCACCGTAATCAACTATTAAATACAGTCATTGATGATTTTAGTTTCTATGATAAATCTCATTTTTACAAAGGCTTCAAAAAATATATGAATCTAACGCCCAAACAATATATTAATACATACAAGTCAGTCAGCTACTCTTAATTTAAATTATAAGCACCAATCGAAAGAGGATATGTTTCAGTAGCTATTCCCATCTAAAAAAGAAATCGATTGAAATCCACTTTTGAGGAGGCCATAACATGCCTACTTTAGTTAGTTTGCTGATGGTAATTGGATATAGCCTATATTTTTCGTTCTCCAGCTATCCAACAAACTGCAAAGAAAATCACTCATGGGTCAAATGCATTCCGATGATTCTCGGAATGACAAGCAGTTTAACAGTCGGTTTAGTAATTGGTACCTGGATGCCAGATCGACTTGCGGTCACAACTATTCTATCAATCGTTTTAAGCAGCATCCTCGGTAGTTTCATAGGAAGAAAATTTGGAATAAATGGATTTATCGAAGCACAATCTTCAAGTTTAATGGGGGCCATGATGGGAGCGATGCTAGGCGTCATGCTGGAGCCAAATGAAGTAAACATTATGATTATCGCCATGGATCTTATTTTTCTTATCAGTGTTTTTTCAATCCTACTCGGATTGGCAAATCATCAGTTGGAGAAAAAGAAACCTATTTTAAAAAGTAAATCGGCGTCCTTTTATGTGTTTTTCCTTATAAATGTTTGTTTGATCTGTTTTCTCCCCATTCTGCAAACCATCGATACGAAGGGGACGACTGATAAAATTGATTCATCGGAACATAGTCATCATCATTAACATTGTTGGAATTCCGCATTCTATAAGCTTAGTAAAGCTCTTCTCACTATGTAATGAAATTCAAAGAAAACAACCTTTATTCTTAAAAATAAAAGTTGTTTTCTTGTTTCATTCCCATAAAACTTCAGAGCTCGCCGCTAGCTAAATTCAAAGATTCTGCACACTAGTGCTTCCATCTCCTTTGGTCTAAGACCCTAGTAAAGATGGTTATATAGAGTTATCCCTTGTTAAAAAATTTTAATAACTAAAATTAAAAATGCAGTTTTGATTTCAGTTACGTACATAAAAAATAACATCCTATTTGGATGCTAAGTTTAATCCTGCTCTATTTCATTCTAACTCTATAATTACTCTTTTTCACTTTAAACACAAATTTATACGAAATAATCCCTGCGTCTTCTTTAGTATTATCCACTACATATCCTAAATAACCTGCATTCCAAGCTTCTCTATCCTTATCAACTAGAACAATCATCATTTCTTTATTAAGTTTAGAATCAAGTCGTTCATAATGCTTAATGAATGTGTCAATTTTCGTTTGATCTTTAAATTCAGTTTCTCTTAATACTTGACCTGAGTATGCGTTTATATTTTGCATGATATATTTCATCTAACAACCTCCTATCCACCATATATTAACATAAATTGTAAAATGTTTTTGGATATAGGGTTAATTGTCACTAAAATTACATATAGAGGACATAATTTTAATCAAAAGAATTTGAGTAAAAACACACCAAAATGGAGGAAAACAAGCTGTTATAAGGTAATTTGAAAACAGCGAACAAACGTTTTATAATATACCTTATAAAATAACAGATCAATTGAATTAATTATGGAGGAAATTCATATGTATGTAACAATTTCAGATTTCATTAAAGAATGGAATAGAGAGGCAATGCTAACTCAAAAGGTTTTGGATGGTTTGACAGATGACTCTTTAAAACAACAGGTTTATCCAGAAGGACGAACTTTAGGGCGAATTGCTTGGCATTTCACAACAAACATTCCAGATTATTTAACTAATTTCGGATTGGAAATGAAAAGAATTGATAATGCACAGAATGTTCCATCCTCAGCAAGAGAAATTGCGGAAACCTTTAAAAAGGTAAGCGCTGAAGCATCTCAGACTATTGAACAACAGTGGACAGATAACTCCTTGAGCCAAATACAAAAGGCGTTTGGCAGAGAAGAAACAAATGCTCAAATTTTAATGGGACTAATCAAACATATTGTTCATCACCGAGGGCAATTGACTATTCTTATCCGTCAAGCCGGGTTAAAACCTTTCGGGGTTTATGGACCTCCAAAGGAAGATTGGGTAATTTAGGTATCGAAAATCCTCCACTTTAATAAAAAGTTAAAAGAAATCTAAAAGAAAACGCTTGTTTCCAAGCGTTTTTTGTGCAAAATATAGTGTTGTTTGAGATGAGATTTAAGGGATAAATCATTACAAAAGTTTATTTATTTGTTTCGTAAGCTCTTTAAATTTCTTATCGAGTTCTGCGTACGCTTTATCCTTTGGATTCATAAAGCTAAGCTTTCCTAAAACTGCTTGTCTCTCTGTTTCAAGCTTTAAACGCAATTCATCGAGGTTGTCTCTTTTTGGGGACACTTCATTCAATTGCTTTTGTATGTTGTTATTTGAAATAACGAGTTTGCTGCTTGTCGTTTTTTCGAGAAAATATCGATCATGCGAAACGACGATTAGTGTTCCATTATACTGCGCTAACGTATCTTCAAGTTGTTCACGTGAAGGCAAGTCAAGATGATTCGTCGGCTCATCTAAAATAAGTACATCTTTTTCTTCTAATATATATGCTATTAACTTACACTTTACACGCTCACCCATACTCATATTCCTAATCGGTTCTGTCCAATGAGATGTCATAAATCCTAAATGCTTTATTAAAGTTTGGACTTTCCCTCTTGCCTCGAATGTTTCTTGAAAAAAAAGCTGCTCAGGTGTTTGTTCAAGCGGTAAGTCAAACACTTCCTGCGTTAAATAACCAACTTTTGCAGATGGTGAAATCCATACATCGCCCGCAAAAGCTTCCTGTCCAGTAATTACTTTCAATAATGTCGTCTTGCCACTACCATTTGGATCTATTACTGCAACCTTCTCACCGTGCTGAATCGTAAAATTGACGTTTTTAAATAATGTTCGTCCGTCAAAGGACTTTGTTAACTTCTTAACTTCTAAAAATCGTTTTCCTACCTTGTTGTTTGCTTTCATTGAAAAACGTACCGTATATTCTGACTCAACAGGTTCAGCTTTTGCTTTTTCAAGCTCTTTTTCAAGACGCTTTTGTTTAGATTTGACTTGTGCATCCATACGCTTTGCTTTTACGCGATAGTATTCTTTAACTCCTTCCTTTTTCGTCGATTGTGCATGAGCTTTTTTTGACCAAGAAATCAGTTCATTCATTTGTCCTTCAATCCGTTCAACCATCTTTTGCTGTTTTTCATATTCACGCTGCTGGGTAAGTCTTTTCTGTTTACGAACCTCCATATAACTAGAATAATTCCCCTTATGTTCAATCAGCTTTTTCCCTTCAATCGACCATATTTTTGTTGCAACGGCATCTAAAAAATAACGATCATGCGAAACAAAAATAATCGTACCTTTATAATTCTTCATTTGTCTATTAAGCAATTCTACACCTTGCTCATCGAGGTGATTCGTCGGTTCATCTAATAGTAAAACGTCTGCATCTTTTGAAAAACCTTTTGCAAGGCGTGCTTTTAGCTTTTCTCCACCGCTTAATTGTGAAAAATCACGGATTGGTACATGCCACTTCTCTAGTAATTTAACTTCAAAAGGAGTCTTGTCTTCAGAAGAATACGACTCGGTTTCTTGTTCAACCATAACCATTTTTAGGTCTTGTTGCAGCCATTGTATATGTCCTTGTTTCGGCACTAGATCATCGTTAATTAATTGCAATAATGTAGATTTACCTGCACCATTCTTGCCGATAACACCGATGATATCCCCTTGCTGAACACTAGCATTTAGATCTTCAAAAACGTTAAGGTCCATAACTGTATAGCTAATATTAGATAATTTCAATAGCTCTTTCATATAATCTATCCCTCTCTTTAAAGGGAGAATAAAAAAATCCCCCCATTTAGTTGGAAGGATTAGCCGTACCTTTGCATCATCAAATAAGCTATTTTCATTAATAGCTCTACAATTTATAGAAAATGGGCAGACTAATCCTATTTGTTATGATTTGAAATATGCGATTTCAAATTTTAAAAATAAGATTAGTTAATCATCGTCCACCCATCATCCCTTCGAATATTATTAAATTTAGTATAGCACAAACTCATCTTTTTAAAAAAGTAAATCCAATCATATAGAATCTTTAAATCCTAACAAATCAATATGAAATCCATAATTTTTCTCTAGACGGACATTAATTATTTCTTCTCTTTTACTTCGTATTTCGCCTCTGTATATCCTGTAACAGAACCACTATTGGGATCATCGTTATCAAATTGAACGACTGATACTGTGTGTATTCCCGGCTTTAACATACTTTCCTGCAAATTGACTGATGTTTGTGTTAGTTCTCCAAACTGTTCTGTATTAGAAAACATCTTATCCACATACACAAACGATTGTTTGCTTCCATCAAAGTTTTCAGCATCCATGCCAATTTGAATAAGGATATCCTCTTCAGAAACAAATAAAACTGGAGTATTTCCATTTTCAGATGTACCAGCAGCAGTACTTAACGTAATTTTTCCATTTCCTTTAGCGGTTGCGTCATTTGGAAATGGATATTTACTCTTAGTAGTCTCTTGAGTTTCATCCTTCTTCGTTTCCTCTGTCGTTTGATTTTCATTAGTGTTATTATTTTCTTCATTATTACTACAACCAAAGACAGCCATAAGAAAAAATGCTAAAAAAATAGTCATTAAGACTTTAGAAAAATACTTCAATCATTTCCCTCCTCTAAATTTCCCTTTTCATATACACGTTAGCGATTTAAAACTAGATTTCCCGATTAATGGATAAAATATGTTGTCAAGTTGAGACGTTAGGAAAGACATAAAAAACAAAGCTTTAAGAAATGCCTGCATCGAAAATCGATGAAAAAAAGAATCAGCCATTGACTGATTCTCTTAATCACCGCTATTTATTTTTTACATTCACTGATTTGGATCGTTATCTCCTCACTGAACCGATGGATTTTTTTGAACCTTATTACAGTGCTGCGAGATTACTTTATCATCCATCTAAATCGACACACAGGATTATGAATAGAAATTTATCCACGTACAAAAGAAGGCTTAATCGGCAAAATAACATCTACCGTAGTTCCTTGATTAACGATACTGTCTATACCCATTGTCCCTCCATGTTCTTGGACAATTTTTTGGCTAACCATTAGTCCCAGTCCTGTCCCCTTTTCTTTTGTACTGAAAAAAGGTTCACCAATATTTTTAATCCGTTCTTTAGATATACCCTGGCCCTGATCAATAAATCTAAACATAATAGAGTCAGTACGATGCCAAAGAACCTGAATTTTAATGACTCCTCCGTTCGGCATAGCTTCTACTGCATTTTGAAGAATATTCATATACACCTGTTTCATTTGGTTTCCGTCACAATAGATAAGCGGTAAATTTTCACTATACTCTTGCACAATTTGAACATTTTTCAATAAAGCTTGTGTCTCAAATAAAAGTACCACTTGTTGTAAAAGAAGCCTTCCATCTATTTCTTTCATTTGTGGTGCTTGAGGCTTAGCAAGTGATAAAAAACCCTGAACGATATCTTCTAATCTGTCAATTTCAGACAAGATAACATCCGTATACAAGGGGTTATTGGTTTCGTTTTGTAATAACTGAATAAATCCCTTTATCGAAGTCAGTGGATTCCTTATTTCATGTGCTACTCCCGCAGCCAATTGTCCTGCAACGGAAAGCTTTTCTGATTTGCGTATTAATTGATCTGCCTTTTTTCGTTCGGAAATATCACGAGCTACTATGACAAGATGTTCAACTTCATTATTTCTATCCAGTACAGGAGTTCCCCAAGCCTCTACATAGACCCAACCTCCGCTAACATGTTTACATCGGAATTCAATGTAGCAAGGTGTCTTCGATGAAATGGAGTTTTCATAATGAGTTTGCACATAAGAAATATCATCAGGATGGACTAAATCAAAAGCTCTGTTCCCTTCATATACATCAATTGGAAATCCTAATATAGTCTCATGAGAGGGCGATGCGTAGCGAACTATACACTTTGTATCCAACACGCCTATTAAATCTTGCATATTTTCTGCAATGAGGCGATATTTTTCTTCGCTTTGACGGAGAGCTTCCTCTACTTCTTTCCTTGCTGTAATGTCCCGGAACATTCCTTGAATAGCCGGCTCTCCATCATACATAATTCCAGTTGCTGTACCTTCCACATAAAAGATTGTTCCATCAGGACGAATCATTCTATATTCCCAAAGTTCGGCTTCACTCTCGTTTTCTTGTGCTAAACATTGTATCCGTTCAAACCCCATCTTTCGATCATCCGGATGAACAAAATCTAAAATAGGCTTCCCAAGTAATTCTTTAGGATGGGTAAATCCTAAAATTTCCACCCCTGCTTTGTTCATATATTTAATAATCCCCTGACTGTGTACGACAATCGGTTCTGGAGATAGATTTACTAACCTTCTATACCGTTCTTTACTTTCTTCAAGGGCTTGTGCCGCCTTTTTCCTGTCGGTGATATCACTATACATAGTTAGAATGGCCGAACTTCCACCATAAGGGATAGACACACTGCCGATTTCGACATCAATCACTTCTCCGTCCCGTGCTATCAGCTTCATTTCTGTTATCGGCAGTTCTTCTCCCACTTCAGTTTGAGCTAACCTCTTTTTAGAAAGTTCATAAGAATCTGGGTGAAGACAGCTGGAGATTTCTTTCCCTACTACGTCCTCTTCCTTTATCGTTTTCAAAGCGCAGGGATTTGCATAAAGAAATTTTCCATCCCGATGAATGACAATCCCTTTAGGAGAATATTCAACTACTTTTTGATATCGCTCTTCACTTTCTTTTCTTTCGGTAATATCAATACAGGAACCAATAACTTCAACTACTTCTCCACCCCTTTGGACAGGACGCAAAGAGGCAAGATACCAAACGCCATTGACTTCCCCTTCGTAGGTAACATTCTCCTTGTTTTCCCAAGCTCTTCGATAATAATGAACTTTTCTTTCTACTAGATCATCAGGTAGAAAATCTTGTAGTCCCTTTCCTAAGATTTGTTCAGGTGTCAAATTCATTCGATACAGCAATTCCCCATCACATAAGGTATGGATAAATTTTTTGTTATATTCAATAAATTTAAACGTCATCCCTTGTTGCTGCCTTAAGGTATCCCGCAATTCTTGACGTGCTTGTTCTAACTCTTCTTCCAACCATTTTTGTCTACTGAATTCTTGTGAAATCCCTTCTCGATGGACAACCTGTTCTATTTGATAAAACTGCTTTATCAATTGATCAGGAGGTAAAGGTTTACTAAATAGATAGCCTTGCCCCATATTACAAAGATTCTGTTGAAGGAAAATTAAATGTTCTTTCGTTTCAATCTCTTCAGCAATCACTTCCAGCTTTAATTCGTGAGCCATTGCGATAATAGCTTTTACAATTGTGGCATCCTTCTGATCTACTCTACAATTACAAATAAAAGATTGATCTATTTTGATACTATCAATAGGAAATTCTTTTAGATAATGGAAAGGGCTATAGCCTGTTCCAAAATCATCCAAACTAAGCCGGATACCGAGACGTTTTAATTCCTTTACGACAGGAAGAACATCATGAACATTCATCATTATGTTTTCTGTAATTTCAAGTTCCAAATATTCAGGAGCAAGTCCCGTTTCTTCTAAAATAAGCCGTACTCTCTCAACTAAATTCGGTTGATAAAGCTGATGAACGGACAAGTTAACAGCCATCACCATAGGGGATATACCAGCTTCTTGCCACGCTTTGTTTTGCTCACAAGCTGTGCGTAATACCCATTCGCCTATTGGTATAATCAAGCCTGTTTCTTCAGCAAGAGGGATAAAGTCTAATGGTAAGATCACCCCTTTTTCTGGATGTTCCCAGCGAATCAAGGCTTCTACTCCATTAATTTTCCCTGAACCCAAACGCAGTCTTGGTTGATAACAGAGACTAAACTCTTTCTTTTCAAGTGCAGTCCTAAGATCAGTTTCTAACATACATGTTTGATTGGCATTTTTTGATTTCAACATTGTAACACCTCAAATGACCGAACCTCTACCCTTATAACGATTTAACTTAGACGTACGGCATTGCTTCTCTGTTTTTTTATAAAATTAACTTTTTCGGTAAGTAATTTTCGCTTACATTGTAACCCCTGATTCAAGTTGTAACATTTCTCCTAAGATGAAATATCTAAATAATTACCAGTTCAATATAATTATATAATTTTTTCAGTGCTGTATCATAGTATTCACTATAAAAATAAATCAATTTTTCTTTTGCTTAATTTGTCAAACTTATATTGAAATAAACATTAGTTCGTCTTCTTCAAATACAGTATCACAAATCAATAAAAAAAGGCTTGATTCTATTTTACTTCGTTAAACTCATCTTGGGTATAATTTAAAATCTTGATAGCTTATTCTTTGTTCCTTTTCCAAAAAGCTCGATTATAGGACGTTGTTGATTTTTGGTCCTACTCGTGTGAAACCTTGGTCTCACACACCTTTCAACAAGACCCTCCTTAAAAATAACTATGAAATTTTAGTAAGTTAAGTTCAAAAAAAGAGACTGACTTTTTATAGTCAGTCTAAGGTGACACAAGGTGCTTCCTTACGTCTTATATATATTATTCAAATAGTAAGACAAGTGTTCACCATTTTAAATTCAGATAAAATAATAATACAAATGATTAACTTCTCCAACTTAAAAGTCAACCACCTTAGTTCATTAATTATGCTTTAATGCCTCTATTGCTACATATTGAGATTTTCGTTCAGTTGCATCCCAAAGCGTAAGGATAATGTTCTCCACTTAGCCTATTCAACATTAGAATTTTTCGTATACAAATCCATTAACTTTTCAATATAAGCATTCATCTAGTCCCTCCATCAACTAACAATAGGCCCTTTGATAATTACTAGCACTAAAATCCCGCTTTGTATAATGTTCTCGAGAAGACAATTATGATAACATTATAGTCTAAATCACACGAGGAGTGAGCAAAAATAAAGCAGGTACAATTAACTAAAGACTTACCAGGAACAAACTTTATAAAAGGAACAACATTTTTCATAATCGCGGAATCAGAATTTTTAGGTGTCAAAAATTTTGTTCTTCAAGCTGAAGGATTGCAAGGAAAAATAACCATTACCGAAGAAGAGCTGAAAAATAAATTTGTTCTTATAAACCATTTATCAAGCTTCTAAAAGAACATAACCCTTTTAGAAGCATATTTTATTTACAGACAAAATATCGATAACTTATCATGCGCTGTGACAGAGGATATTTTTTCCTTTATAATACAAATTAATAAATCATTAACTTGGAGGTTTTTATGAAAAACATCAAATGGAGTAAGCTTATTATTTGTTGGCTGATGATGTTTGCGTTGTTCATTTCTTTTTCCCTGCCCTCTAATGATGCTTATGCTGCGTCCTCTACAAAGGCTAAGGTGATAACTAAAACATATAAGAGTAAACAATTTTTGAAATACCCTCAAGTCTCTGGATTAAAGAGCACTTCCGCTCAAAAGAAAATTAATAGTGTTCTTGTGAAGCATATTCAAAGGTCTTATAAAAGCTATAATCAACTAAAGAAAGATATGGAAGAATTTCAAGGAGATCCGCTATGTAAGGAGTACCCATATGCTTGTCAATATGATTACACAACAAGCTATAAAGTAAAATATAATAAAAACGGAAAAGTCAGTATTCTTATCTTTGATTGGATGTACGCAGGTGGTGCACACGGTTCCGGTTTGGTCACAAGCTATAATTTCAATTTAAAAACAGGAAAGCACTATACACTGAGCGATACTCTTACATCCAAGGCAAAGTATACAAAAGTCACAAAATATGTAAAGAGTTACATGTCAAAACACCCAGACATCTTTTTTGAGAGCTATCTATTAGATGATTTTAAAGTCGATAAGAACACTCAATTTTATTATACAGATAAAGGGATCGCTTTAATTTTCCAAGAATATGAAGTAGCCCCTTACGCAGTAGGTAATCCAGTTATTCACGTACCAAGTACGGTTTATAAATAAAGGATGTAAAAAAGGTGCAAATCCCGGGATTTGCACCTTTTTACATCTATACAATTAGGACATGTCACAGCAATTCAAGAAATTCATAAATATCCTCATATAATTGTTCACGTTCTGGACCTAGCGTTATAATATGGCCAGATTCTTCGTACCACTTCAGTTCTTTTTCATATGAATTAACACCGTTATATATATTGTTTACACTCTCTAAATTAATAGTATGATCTAGACGTCCTTGAGCTACAAATAAAGGAGCAAACACTTGATCTAAGTTTTCTTGCACATCCAAAATAAAATCTCTAATTGTCAAAATATTATTCATAGGAACCTTTTGAAACTCCGCCATTTCAGCCTTAATAGTTTCCTCACTTTTCCCTTCAAACTTTTTATAATTAGAGGCGTAATCAATCACACGCTTTTGCATCGCTTCGTCTTTTTTCTGATACATAGGAGAGCACATCGTAACAACTCCACTTACTGAGAAACTATAGGCTAACTTTAATGAAAACACGCCGCCTAAAGATAAACCAACTGTAGCTATTTGCTCATATCCTTGACTTTTTAAAAACTGATACCCTTCTACTACACTTTGCCACCAATCTTCAACATTTGTCTCAATGAGCTCTTCTGGAGTAAGACCGTGTCCCTTATAAAGGGGAGCATAGCATGTATATCCTCGATCATTTAAATATTTCCCGAGCCTCTTCACATCCACTGTATTTCCAGTAAAACCATGCAATAAAAGAACGGCTCTTTCTCCTCCCTTGTACATAAATGGTTTAGGTGTAACAACTTTCATATATAAACGTCCTTTCTTCTTGCCCATTTTGCATATTCGACAAAAGCAGACAACTGCTAAATTACTTCTTTTTTATCATTTTCCAAGATGTTATTTCGATATACTTTTTAATGACCCAATGTAAAATACTACACCCTATCATTACCTGTCAATAGCTTTCCCTTTATTCTCGACAATTTAAACAATATTAAAAATAAGAAACGTAGAAACTAAAAATATTTGTAGTATTACTATAATAAAAATAAACAACGTAAAATCAATTAAACCATTCAAATTATTTGTTATAAAGAAGGGGTTCATGATAAACGTAAAAGGGAATCTGGTGAAAATTCAGAGCTGTCCCTGCAACTGTAAATGCTGATGAAATAAGCACAACTCATCGTAATTTATGGGAAGGGTTTAAAATAAGGAGATGTATAAGTCAGGAGATCTACTTTTATTGCATAGTGCTATTTTCTTCGAAATTTGAGGGCATAGGACGAGGGCTCTAATTTTGAGGAGTTAATCGAAAAAGCAAAAGAAAATTTCAGACCTCTCTATCCAAAATCAACATGTTGAACAAACACTTCAGCCTTACATTAAGTTCGAAAATAGGGCATACACCTATAAACACGATTTCTAAGCGGTTCTTTTAAATTTTTAAATAAAAATAGCCTCTAGGCATGACCTAGAAGCTATTTTTATTTACTTCTTATTTCCTAAAAAAGCACGTATCATTGTTCCTACAAACATAATACCTGCCCCACCTAATAAAAGAACTAAAAATGTGTTTTTGTCAATAACGTCTAGCGGGTAAAGAAAACTACTAAAAATCAGTAAAGCACCAAGCCCCGATATAATCCAGCCAAGTTTATTCAAGTTGTCTTCATCCTTTATCAAAAGTATTCATATCTATATATCTTACACCAAGTTTACAGAGTTTCAATGATTTCGCCCTCTTTTCTATTTTAAAAGAAAGGCTATGTTTCAAAATAGTGTTGAAAATTAAGCGATTTTAAGGGAAGCCCCTTGCCTTCCCTTATTCGCCTTTTAATAATAATGCATAAGCACTTAAAGGTCTTAGTGAATAGGTTACACATAAGCCGTCTGAATTAACAATTCGCTATTTCCGGTTTTTATGCCATTGTAATTATAGTTCTTTTTGACATTTTACCATTATAAATTTAAATGGGGGTTTATTTTCCATATTCTTATGTGGCTCAACGATTTCCGAAAATTCTATCAATCCATGTTTTCCAAATTCTTGTTTTATCGAATCAGAATCATAAAAAAACATTTTTACCCCTTCCATTATCTCGAAATAGTCTTTACCCAGTTGTTTTCCCTTTCCAAACATAGGGGCTTCTTTGGAAATAGTAGTAAAAACCATATATCCGTTTGGCTTTAATTGATTATAGCAATCTTTAATAAACTTATCTCTCTCACGCTTATTCAATAAGTGAAGAAGTGCATAACAAAATATACCATCATAAAGTTTGTTATCAAAAGGCATATCGGTTACTGAACCATGAAAAATACTAATATTAAGCCCACTTTGCCTTGCCAATTCAATTGCTGTTTTTGAAATCTCAATACCTGTTACATGTATTCCGTTGTCAATAAAAACCTTTGCATTTCTACCGTATCCAATACCAGGAATCAATATATCCTGAACTTTCTTTTCAAGGAAAAAGTCCTTTGTCAAGATTGCGGAGTCTGAAGGCTCAAACCCCCACATCATTTGATTTTCTATAAAACTGGATTCCCAAAATTCTGTCATACCTCAATCTCCTTTACGAATATTAGCTCTCTTTCTTTAAAATCTGCTGTTTTTGTATAAGCACAGGCTACATTGCATTAACCATAAAGTTTTTTACCTTTATTGCTTCTTTATCATTTTCAAACAGTTCAAGCCATTTAAATCAGTACATATATTTACTGATTTATTTAGTTATAACACCATTAAACCTATTCATTATACCTCTCTTTTTAACCTGCCTACCTCTTTTACGAGATTTCTTAGCATTTTAGAAGGTTTTGTACCTTTAGAACTTTCAACCAAAAATACTTCATCAGCCTCAATAACACTTTCAACAGAGCCTATACCCAAAAATACTCTTATGTAGTCAAGAATTTTATGTCTCTAAAGAAACTTGTTGCTATGTTAATTTCACGAAATTATATCAAACTTCAACATTGATTTAAAACATAGCCAAAAGAAAAAGAACATGATGCTTAAAACCGCATAAGTAAGAAGTCAAATGGTCTGCTAATTCAAAAAACTGACCTGCTTATATAAGCCAGGTCAGTTTGATAATTTCTTCTTATCTCCACCACGTATCATATACATGAATCGGTTCATTTCGTTTATGTTCCGTCTTTGTGTACCAGTTTTCAATAATTTCCGCTGCTTCTATGCGAATGTCTTTTCCTTCTAAATAGTCATCGATTTCCTCATAGGAAACACCTAATGCCGCTTCATCTGGTACTAACGGTTTGTCATCCTCAAGATCCGCTGTCGGTACTTTTAAATATAAGCGTTCAGGAGCTTGCAGATACTTTAAAATCTCTCTACCTTGTCGCTTATTTAAACGGTAAAGTGGAACTAAATCAGCTGCTCCGTCACCGAACTTCGTAAAAAATCCGGTTACTGCTTCTGCGGCATGATCGGTCCCAAGTACAACTCCTTTATAAATACCTGCTAAATCGAATTGTACTTTCATTCGCTCACGTGCTTTTGTATTACCTCTCAAAAAGTTCGATAATTTCTGGCCAGAAGCTGTTTCAACCGCTTGTACGGAAGCGTCAACAGCCGCTTGAATATTCACCGTCACATTCACACTTGGCTTAATAAATTGCAAAGCCGCTTGACGATCATCTTCATCTGCTTGTACACCATAGGGCAGACTCACGGCAATAAATTGATACTCATTTGTGTTCTTTTCTTCATTTAATTCATTCACTGCTGTTTGAGCGACATAACCACATAAAGTGGAATCTTGCCCTCCAGAAATACCGAGTACAAAACTTTTGATAAATGAATATTTCTTTGCATAATCTTTCAGTAAATCCACACTTCTTCTGAATTCTACTTTAGGATCGATTGTAGGCTGAACTAACAGTTTTTTAATGATTTCTGACTGTAAAGGACGCATCTACTTACCCTCTTTCTGCATTATTTAGATACCATTTTCGCTTGTACTTCTGCTATGTTTCTCATTTTATTATCCCAACATTTCTGACTTAAATCGACTGGATACTCTTCCGGATTTAACGCGCGTAAGTATTCTGGCCAAAGCACTTGTAAATTTTGCTTACAAAAAGCTTTAATATCCTCAATGGCTGGCAATTCATAAACTAATATACCATCCTCATAAATATCTTCATGCAAATCGACCGCATCAAAATCAGTCACAAATTTACTAAGGAATGTATGTACTGGATGAAACATCTTTAATTTCTCTTCTTCTTGCGGCTTTTCATCCTCCATCGTCAAGTAATCACCTTCAGCATGGTGGTTAATTTTATTAATAATTCGATAGATGCGCTTCAGCCCTGGTGTAGAGACTTTTTCTGGATTAGATGAAATTTTCATCGTATCCACCAGTTCACCATGTTCTTCTTCCATCGCCACCATTTTATAAACCGCTCCTAGCGCTGGTTGGTCATAAGCTGTAATAAGCTTCGTTCCGATTCCCCAAACGTCAATACATGCACCCTGCTGTTTTAAATTGATAATAGTGTATTCATCTAAATCATTAGAAGCGACAATCTTTGCTTCAGGAAAACCAGCTTCGTCTAACATTTTACGGGCTTCTTTTGATAAATAAGCAAGGTCGCCGCTATCTAAACGAATGCCAATAAAGTTAATTTGATCGCCTAATTCCTTAGCAACTCGAATCGCATTTGGAATACCCGAACGAAGAGTGTCGTATGTATCGACTAAGAACACACAGTCTCTATGTGTTTTCGCGTATTTATGAAAGGCTGTATATTCATCTTTATACGCTTGAATCATTGAATGAGCATGTGTCCCTGAAACAGGAATTCCAAATAACTTACCTGCACGAACATTGCTTGTTGAATCAAATCCAGCAATATATGCCGCTCGTGCTCCCCAAATAGCCGCATCCATTTCTTGAGCGCGACGTGAACCAAACTCAAGCGCTGGCTCATCTCCAAGCACTTGCTTAATACGTGATGCTTTCGTTGCAATAAGTGTGTGATAATTCACAATATTAAGCAGAGCAGTCTCGATAAGCTGAGCCTCTCCAAGCGGTGCTTCCACTCGTAACATCGGCTCATTCGCAAAAACAAGTTCGCCTTCTTTCATACAACGTAAGTTTCCTGAAAAACGCAGCCCGCTTAAGTACGTAAGAAATGCTTCATCGTACTCCAATGTTCGTAAATAATCGATATCACTTTCTGTAAAGCTGAAATGTTCTAAAAAATGAACGATTTTCTCCAGTCCTGCAAAAATAGCATAGCCACTCTTAAAAGGTAATTTTCGAAAATAAACTTCAAATACGGCCTTTCGATTATGAATGTTATCTTCCCAGTAAGATTGAACCATATTAATCTGATAAAGATCGGTGTGTAACGTATAGCTGTCATCGGTATATTTCGTTGCCATTTGATAGTTCCTCCCAAAAGAAATGCAAGCCGCTCCTCTTTTTTCATGTTGCTATGTTTATAAAGTGAAACTTCCATCAGTAAGGAGGTATTTAGCCTCCACTGATGGTTATTGAACCAATCGGACCTTTACCAGCAAATGTCTCCCACTTTCCTTCTTTATTCTCTCAAAATATTGAAGTGGGAACTACTGCCCATTAAGTATGAAATAAAATCGTTGCTCCAAACGTGCCTTTAAAATGTTCTAATGTCCTATAATGAACATTCGTATTGTTTTTATCAGTTTCATATACCTCTGTAAAATGCGAATTGTGAACTTTCTTCGAGTGATGTTTATAAACATGAATGATTTCAAGCTTATTTCTTTTCATTAGTAACACTTTATTAGAAACGATTGAGCAATCGTAGTTACCATCCGTGATTGCATTCAAAAATAAACTATAAGTATAAATATGTAATTACACACTATCTTACTATATTTGCTTCTTATAATACAAGAAACCAAAAAAGTTTAATTGAATTCTTATCTTTTTCCATATAAAAACCTACCAAAACTGGTAGGTTTTTTATAGATTCATAATTTAAACTGGATATACTCCATGCTTTCGATCAGTAAATGTTAACTGTTTGCTATTATAAGCTGCAAATCGACTTGTTAATTCTGCACGTAAATCATTTGGTGCAACAATTGCATCGACAATCATTTCAGATGCTAAACGGTAGATATCGATATCTTGATTATATTCTTCTCGTTTTTGCGCAATAAAAGCACCGCGTTCATTCGGTTCCAAAGCATTTATTTTATTCGCATATACTGCATTCACTGCAGCTTCAGCTCCCATTACTGCAATAAAAGCAGATGGTAACGCAAGACAACAATCTGGTTCAAAAGCAGGGCCAGCCATCGCATATAATCCAGCACCATATGCTTTTCGTACGACGACGGAAATTTTCGGTACAGTCGCTTCGCTCATCGCTGAAATCATTTTTGCACCATGACGAATAATACCTGCTTGTTCAACCTTTGTTCCAATCATAAATCCTGGAATATCGGCTAAGAATAGAAGCGGAATATGGAAAGCATCGCATAGCGTAATAAATTTAGCGGCTTTATCCGCTGAATCATGGAATAACACGCCACCCTTTACACGAGGTTGGTTAGCAATAATCCCCACCGGCTGCCCATCAATACGGGCTAACGTCGTAATCAATTCAGGCGCAAACAATTTCTTAATTTCGCAGACTGAATCTTCATCGACAATGCGATTGATTAGATCGTGCATATTAAATGGAGCATTCTGATTAGCTGGAATAATGTCTGCTAATGTTCTTTCGAAAGAAGCAGGTGCTTTGGCTTCTACTGGTGTCGGTTTTTGTTGATAATTCGTTGGGAAATAGCTTAAATAGCGGCGAGCAAATGCAATTGCTTCTTCCTCTGATTTAGCAAGCACATCTCCACATCCAGAAACTGAGCAATGCATTTTCGCTCCGCCCATTTCTTCTTCCGTTACCTTTTCACCAATAACCATTTCAGCCATCCGCGGTGAACCCAAATACATCGACGCATTGCCATCAACCATGACTACGATATCACAAAAAGCAGGGATATATGCGCCACCAGCAGCGGAAGGGCCGAACAATAAGCAAATTTGCGGTACTTTTCCAGATAGCTTCACTTGGTTATAAAAAATTCTTCCAGCACCACGGCGACCTGGAAACATTTCGATTTGATCCGTAATACGTGCTCCAGCAGAATCAACTAAATATAAAAGAGGAACTTGTAATTTTTCCGCTGTTTCTTGAATACGAATGATTTTTTCAACCGTTTTAGCTCCCCATGATCCTGCTTTTACAGTAGAATCATTAGCCATTACACAAACCGTTTGGCCGTTAATTTTCCCGATGCCTGTTACAACACCATCAGCTGGCAGCCCTTCACTTGTACAATTAGCAAAAAAGGCATCCTCTATTTCAATTCCTTCATCAAATAATAACTCCAAGCGTTCACGAACAAATAGCTTACCTTTTTCTGCATTTTTTTCATGATATTTAGTAGAACCACCTTTTTTAATTGTTTCCACAATATCATTCAGTGTAGTTTTCGTTGATTGTGACATGCTAACCCCTCCGCTTTTTTAAAAGATAGGAAAATATAAAACTTTCAATTTGGCGTCTAGATTCAAGCGTTACCGACTCAAAGTCATAAGCTAACCTCTTCGAAAGACAAATTATGTATCTGTCAACGATTGCAGACGCCTTACGCTTCTCTTAATTCCCTGTAAAGACTGGCTTTCGCTTTTCTTTAAACGCGGCCAGACCCTCTAATCGGTCGTTAGAACGAATCGTCGTATTGTATTGAATTTTTTCAATAGCTAATCCTGCTTCTAATGAGACATCTAGTCCTTCATTAATAGCCGCTTTAGCTGCGCGTAAAGAAAGCGGAGCATTTTCAGCAATTTCCTGAGCTAGTTTTTTCGCTTCTTCTATTAGTTCACCTTGCGCCACTACTCGGCTAACAAGCCCCAGCGAATTGGCCGTATGTGCATCAATTCTTCGCGCTGTATAGATTAATTCTTTTGCCGCAGCAACCCCGATAACACGTGGCAATCGCTGTGTTCCACCTGCGCCAGGGATAATGCCAAGCGCCGTTTCCGTTAAGCCCATTTTCGCTGTTTCTGAAGCTAAGCGCAGATCACAAGCTAAAGCGAGCTCCAGCCCTCCTCCAAATGCAGCACCATTAATAGCGGCAATCACAGGAACCGGAAAGTTTGCTAGTTTTGTAATTGTGCTTCCAATCAGTTTGACTGTCTCTTTTACCTCGGCTTCTTCCATACCGGCACGTTCCTTCAAATCAGCACCCGCACAAAATGCCTTCTCTCCTGCTCCCGTTACAATGACAGCTCGTAACTGAGAGTCAGTTTGTAGTTCAGCAATCGCTTCATTTAACTCAAGAAGCAATGCTTTTGATAAAGCATTAGCTGCTTCAGAACGATTTAACGTAATAATCGCAACACCTTTTGTTTCACGATTCATTTCTATCAGCTTCATAGCTTCACTCCTCACTTACTAGCATTAAACACGGCCATCTGATGACTTGGCAGCGGCGTTTGCAAACTATTTTGAATAAGCAAACTCGCCTGCATAAGTTTCTCAGCATCGATTCCCGTCTCAATTCCCATCTTATCTAGCATATGAACAAGATCATCTGTCGCAACATTTCCACTTGCACCCGGAGCATACGGACAGCCTCCTAACCCACCTAATGAAGCATCGAAAGTGACAATCCCGTACTCTAGCGATTTTACAATATTCGCAAGCGCCATTCCTCTCGTATCATGGAAATGAAGTGCGACCTTGCTTTTGTCATATCGCTTAAGAGCTACTTCAAGAAACTGCTCCACTTGCATAGGAGAAGCTACACCAATCGTATCTCCGAGAGAAAGTTCGTGAATGCCATAATCAAATAATTGATCACAAACGCGCAACGCTTGCTCGACTGGCACATCTCCTTCATATGGACAGCCAAAAACGGTTGATACATATCCTCTTACCGTCTTTCCGTTTCGAATCGCCTCCTCAATAACCTCACGCAAAACAGGATACGTATCCGCTATTGATTTATTAATATTATTCTGATTATGCGATTCACTGGCCGACATAAAAACAGAAACCTCATCAATATTAGCTTCTAATGCAGCTTCTAGGCCCCTCTTATTCGGAACAAGTGCCGCATACGTTACATCCGGATTTCTCTTAATGCCCTTCACTACCTCCATTGCATCACCGAGCTGCGGAATCCATTTAGGATTAACGAAAGAGGTCGCTTCAATATAAGAAAGCCCTGTGTTAGATAAAGCATTAATCCAATCTATTTTTACGTCTGTTGGAACAATCCGCTTTTCATTTTGAAGACCGTCTCGCGGGCCTACTTCCTTAATAATGATTTTCTCCGGCCATTTCAATTACATCGCCTCCATTTTATCGCAAATGAGCAGATAGTAAGCCCCCGCTTCACCGTTAAGAGAAGCGGGAGACTTCAACCAACACTCAGTATCTCTTCCCTAAAAGAAAATCTACTAAATGAACTTTATTCAATGATTGCCAACACGTCACCTTCATTTACAAAATCACCTTCATTTACTTTTAGTTCCTTCACAGAACCCGATTGCTCTGCCGCAATAGGAATCTCCATTTTCATCGATTCTAAAATCACGATATCTTGTCCGTCTGTTACCGTTTCCCCTTCTCCTACAACTACCTTCCATACGTTACCAGCCATACTCGCTTTTAATTCTGCCATTTAAAATTCCTCCCTTAAACTGTAATTTTTTTAATATATTTATCAATAAAGTCTGTTGTTGTATCTCCATTTTTAAATGCTTCGTGAGCAGCGATTTCTTCCAGCAATGGAATATTCGATTTAATTCCTTGCACCTTATAATGAGCCAATGCCTCTTTTAATCTCTCAATCGCTTCGTTTCTCGTTTCTCCCTTAATGACTAATTTTGCAATCATTGGATCATAAAAATGAGAAACAACGGATTGATTATGAACAGCTAGCTCATGACGAATCCCTTCTCCATTCGGCAACTGTAAATCTGTAATTTTTCCTGGAGCTGGATAAAACGTTTTTGGATCTTCAGCATACACTCGTACTTCAATGGCATGCCCTTCTAGCTTTACATCGTTTTGCGTAAAGGAAAGCTTCTCGCCACAAGCAATACGAATTTGCTGTTCTACTAAATCTAGGCCTGTAATTTCTTCGGTAACAGGGTGCTCCACTTGCAAGCGTGTATTCATTTCTAAGAAGTAAAAGTTTTGCTCATGATCTACTAAAAACTCAAGTGTACCAGCATTATAATAGCCAATTGCCTGCACAGCTTTTACGGCTGCCTCACCCATTTTCCGTCTCGTTTCTTCACTTAAGAATGAAGACGGCGCTTCTTCGACGACCTTTTGATGACGACGTTGCACAGAGCATTCTCGTTCCCATAAATACACCGCATTGCCAAATGTATCTGCTAATATTTGAATCTCGATATGTCGCGGCTGTAAAATGCGTTTTTCGATGAACATATCGCCGTTCCCAAAAAACATTTGTGCTCGCTTTTGATTTCCTTCAAATGCTTTAATTAGCTCCGCTTCATTATCAACCGATTGCATCCCAATACCGCCGCCGCCAGCAGAAGCTTTCAGCATAATTGGATAGCCTATTTGCTTCGCCACTTGAACAGCTTCATCCACATCAATAAGCGGGCGAGATAATCCAGGAACAAGTGGTAAGCCAGCTTGCTCCATCGTTTTTCGGGCTTCAACTTTGCTACCCATTTGTTGCATCACATCAGGACTTGGTCCAATAAAAATCAGACCAGCGCTTTGACATGAACGAGCAAAATCTGCATTTTCACTTAAGAAGCCGTAGCCAGGATGAACAGCATCTACCTTTGCAAGACTGGCAATCTCTAAAATCTTTTGGACATTAAGATAGCTTTGCTGTACTTGTGGAGCACCTAATAGATAGGCTTCATCCGCTTCAGAAACAAACGGTGCATCCGCATCTGCTTCAGAATAAATAGCTACAGTTTGAATGTTTAACTTTTTACAAGTACGAATAATTCTTCGCGCAATTTCCCCTCGATTAGCAATCAATATTTTCTGGATCATCATATTCCCTCCTTATTTCGTAGATTCTGAGATTACATCAAGAGATTGTTCTTTTAATTTAAATTTTTGAATTTTTCCTGACGCCGTCATCGGGTACTCTTTCGTAAACTGGACATAGCGAGGAATTTTAAAGTGAGAAATTTGACCTTTACAATATTCCTTTACTTCTTCCTCTGTCAGCGTTTCGCCTTCTTTTAAAATAATCCATGCCATGACCGCTTCTCCGTATTTTTTATCCGGAACGCCAATAACTTGTACATCAAGAATTGCTGGATGCTGATAAAGAAATTCTTC
>Ga0182739_1000804_pt1 | contig 36512 bp, 37 predicted proteins | sample eDN5th30CBELigBY_FD_128873 | JGI IMG/M metagenome (GOLD analysis project Ga0182739, IMG submission 128873) | Enriched backyard soil microbial communities from Emeryville, California, USA - eDNA 5th pass 30_C BE-Lig BY (version 2) (version 2) | ecosystem: Environmental > Terrestrial > Soil >... | reverse complement strand
CGAGCAGTCGGACGGGATCGAGCAGGTGAACCAGGCGGTGGCGCAGATGGATGCGGTGGTGCAGCAGAATGCGGCGCTGGTGCAGGAGGCGGCGGCTGCGGCGGGTTCTTTGCAGGAGCAGGCTACGCGCCTGACCGAGGCGGTGGCGGTGTTCAAGATCAACGCCAGCGAAATCATCGACGTCGCCGCGCAGTCCCTGAAGGCGCCCGAGCCCACCATCGGCGAACTCCAGGCCGTAACGGCCTAGAAAGCCCCGGCGGGAGCTTTTTCAGCTTCCGCTTGCAAGCGCCTGCGTCAGGCGGCTCATGGCGGCGTAGCCCGAATCGAACAGCTCGCTCAGGAACGGCGAGGTCTGGGGCAGGATCACCATCAGCAGGATCAGTCCGGTGGTCAGGGTAATGGGAAAGCCCACGGCAAACACCGAAAGCTGCTGCGCCGTGCGGTTCAGGATACCCAGGGCCAGATTGATGGTCAGCAGGATGATGATCAGCGGCAGGGCCAGCAGCATGCCGCTGACCAGCACTTGCGAGCTCCATTCGAACAGCACGCTGAAGCCGTCGGTATTCATGGCGTGGACGCTGATGGGCAGAATCTCGAAAGTTCGCAGCACGCCGGCCAGCACCAGCAGGTGCCCGTTCAACACCAGAAACAGCAGGCTGGCCATGACGTTCATGAGGCGGGCCAGCACCGCCGTGTTGGCCCCCGTGGCCGGGTCGAAGAACGAGGCAAAGGAAAGGCCCATCTGCAGTCCGATGAATTCGCCCGCCGTCTGCACGGCGGCGAACACGATACGCATGGTCAGGCCCAGGGCGATGCCTATCAGGACCTGTTGCGCCGAGATCCACAAGCCTTCATACGAGCCCGGGGGAACTTGCGGCAAAGGGCCAAGGCTGGGTGCGATGGCTATGGTGACCAGCGCCGAGAAACCGATCTTGACCCGCAGCGGGACGGAAGAATCGCTGAGCACGGGCGCCGTTCCCACCAGGGAAAGAATGCGGAAGAACGGCCATAGGAATGCCGTGATCCAGCCATACAGTTGGTCAAGCTGAAACGAAACCATGAGTCGGTGTGCGCCTGGCGGCGCCTCAGGAAACCATGCCCGGAATCTGCGAGAACAGCAGGGTCATGTAGTCGACCATGGTGCTGATCAGCCATGGGCCCAGCAGAACCAGGGCGGCGCCCACGGCCAGCAGCTTCGGAATGAAGGACAGGGTCATTTCATTGATCTGCGTCGCGGCCTGGAAAATGCTGATGAACAAACCGACGGCCAATGTCACGAGGAGAATGGGGCCGGCCATGATCAGCGCCACTTTCATGGCGAGATAGGTCATGGACATGACGGTTTCGGAATTCATCGCGGCGCCTTATTGATAAAAACTTCGAGCCAGCGAACCCAGCAGCAGGTGCCAGCCGTCGGCCAGCACGAACAGCATGAGCTTGAACGGCAGGGATATGGTTACGGGCGGCACCATCATCATCCCAAGCGCCATCAGGACGCTGGCGATCACCAGGTCGATGATGAGGAAAGGAATGAAAATGGTGAAGCCGATCTGGAACGCGGTCTTGAGTTCACTGGTGACGAAAGCCGGCACCAGCACGCGTAGCGGCACTTCGTCGGGGCTTTGCAGTTCGCCGACGTTGGCCATGTTGGCGAACAGCGACAGGTCGGCCTGCCGCGTCTGGTGCAGCATGAAGGTATGCAGCGGTTTTATGCCGCGGTCCAGGGCCGTTTCGAACGAAATCGTGCCGGCGCTCAGGGGCTGGTAGGCCTGGCTGTATACCTGGTCGAACACCGGCGACATGGTGAACAAGGTCAGAAACAAGGCCAGCCCGATCAAGACCGAATTGGGCGGCGAGGCGCCGGTGCCCATGGCGTTGCGCAGCAGGCCCAGCACGATGATGATCCGGGTGAAGCCGGTCATCATGAGCAGGATGGCCGGCAGGAACGACATCGCGGTCAGCAGCAGCAGTGTCTGGATGCTTAGCGAATAGGTCTGGCTGCCGTTGGGGCCGGCCGTGGCGGTAATGGCCGGCAGGGCTGCCTGGGCCAGGCTGGCGCAGGGGTAGCACCAGCCCAGCAGGGCCAGGCCCGCCAGCAGCGCCATGATTTTCGGCGGCAGACGCAGGCTGGCGCGGCGGGCAATGAATGATGCGGTCATGATGAGAGCGGGCGCGGCCTAGCCGCCGCGCCGCGAGGCTACCCGCGCAAGCAGGCCGGAGAATGAGGGCTGGGGGGAGGTTTGGGGAATCGGCGCTTCGTCGGCTGAAGCGGAACGGGGCATGGTGTGCAGCAGGGAAACCTGGTTGCCCGTGACGCCCACGACCAGGCGGGCGTCTTCGACTTCGACAATGGAAACATAGGCGCGCGCTCCCAGGCTTTGCGTGCCAAGCAGACGAATGTTGCGGCCTTGATTGGCACGCAGCCAGCCGGACCGGCGCGCGGCCCAGGCTCCCGCCAGGATAATCGCCACGACCAGGAACAGGCTGGCGACAAGGCGCAGGGTGTCGGCTTGAGTCATGGCGCTGTCTAGCGTCGGCTGTTGAGGCGGCTGAGCCGGTCGGAGGGGGTGATGATGTCGGTCAGGCGAATGCCGTACTTGTCATCCACCACCACGACTTCGCCCTGCGCGATCAGGTAGCCGTTAACGAAGATATCCATGGGCTCGCCGGCCAGGCCGTCCAGTTCCACCACCGAGCCCTGGCCCAGTTGCAGAATATTTTTGATGGTCAGCCTGGTGCGGCCCAGCTCCACCGACAACTGCACGGGGATGTCCATGATCAGGTCGATGTCGCTGTCGCCGTCGGCCGCGCTGTCCACCAGGGGCTGGAACACCTGTTGGGCCGCGCTGGGGGGCGAATCGGGCGCGGGCGCCGTGGCGGCGGTCTGCTCGGCCAGGGCGCTGGCCCAGTCGTCCACATCCTGCTGCAAGCCGTCGGCCTGAGTGGTTTGCTTGGTTTGCGCCGATTGCTCGGACAGCGCAGCGGCCCAATCCGCGTCCGTGGTTTCCGGCGTGCTGCTGTCTTTGTCGGGGTCTTGGGTGGGATCAGTCATGTTGAGTCGCTTTGGTTGGTTCGGTTTCGTTATTCGCCAGCATTCTTTTCACGCGCAGCGCGTACCGTCCGTTGAAGGTGCCGTAGGAGCACTCCATGACGGGCACTTCTCCGACCCGGGCGGTAATGAGGGGCGAAATCTCGATGGGGAGTACGTCGTTGACCTGCATCTGGAGCAGGTCGGCAATGGTGGAGGAAATGGTTGCGAATTCGGCGACGAGCTCGACGTTGGCGCTGCGCACCTGGCGCGACAATTGATGCATCCAGCGCTGGTCGACCGCTTCCATGGTGTTTTCCTGCAGCGGGCGCGTAAGCAGGTCGCGCACGGGCTCGATCATGGAATAGGGCAGGCAGATGTTCAGATTGCCGCCCGAGGCGCCCAGTTCTATGTTGAACGAGGACACGACGACGATTTCGTTGCCGCTGGTGATGCTGGCGAACTTGGTGTGCATTTCGGAGCGCACATATTCGAACTCGACCGGGTACACGCTTTGCCATGCCGTGCCGTAGCTTTCCAGCGTAAGGTTGAGCAGGCGTCGGATGATGCGCTGCTCGGTGATGGTGAAGTCGCGCCCTTCCACGCGGGTGCTGTAGCGCCCGTGTCCGCCGAACAGGCTGTCGATGACCAGAAAGACCAGATTGGGGTCGAAGGTGAACAGCGAGACGCCGCGCAGCGGCTTCATGCTGACCATGTTCAGGTTGCTGGGCACGGGCAGGTTGCGCTCGAACTCCGAGTACTTCATGACCTTGATGGCCGAGACGGTGATGTCGGCGTTGCGGCGCATGAAGCTCAGCAATGTGGAGCGCAGCCGCCGCGCGAACCGCTCGTTGATGAGCTCGAGCGTCTGCATGCGATGGCGCACGACACGGTCGGGCGAACTCAGGTCGTAGGGGCGCACCCCATGCTGGTCGGGCGCTTCGGCGGCCTTGTCGTCGCTTTCGCCCGTTACGCCCGCCAGCAGCGCATCGACTTCATCCTGCGAGAGAAAGGTTGAATACGACATTTATTGGATCACAAAGGCGGTGAACAGCACGCTGGAAATGGATGGCGCGGTCAGCCTGGCATCGTACGGGGCCTGCAGCGCGTTGATCAGGTTCTGGGTAAGCTGGGCCCGGCCTTCGGGCGTCTGCAAGGCGGTCGAATTGAATTTGGCCAGTTCGGCCAGCACGCGGCTGCGCACTTCCGGCATATAGGTCTGGAGCTGCTGGCTGGATTCGTCGTTCAGCACGCGCAGGCTGATCTCCGTATACAGGATACGGCTGGATTGCGGCTCGTTCAAGGTAACGGTAAACGGCTCCAGCGGCAGGAAAATGGGTTTGGGGACGGGCGCGGGCTTTTCGGGGACCTGCGCGGTCTGGGCGCTTGCGAACAAGGGGCCGCCGAATTGCTTCAGCAAGATAAAGGTGCCCGCGATGCTGATGCCGATGACCAGGACGGCGAGCAACAATATTTTCAGGAATTTCGAGGACTTTTTAGGTGCTGTTGTAGCCATGGTTTCTGCGGAATCGGTTCGGTCGTTTCAGGTGCGGATAAGGGATGGAAGGCGTGATCAGGCGAAGGTATCGACAATGGCGTCGGGGTTCCGGAGCACGCGCGCGCCGGCGCGCGCGGCAGTGCTTTCGATGGCTGGCTCGCCGGCCCCGACAGCCGTGACGGCATGCTGCCTGCCGCCGGACTGAAACGATTGTTCGAATGGGGTTTGCTGCTGGCCTTGATCGTTGACGCTGGTCTGGCCCAGCGAAATGCCCGCCTGGGCCAGTTGCTGCTGCAATTGAGGCAGGGCGTTTTCAACGGCGTGGCGTACCGAGGCGTGCGCGGAAACGAATACCGCCTGGGCCACGTTGTCGTTGATGTTGATGGTGATGCGCAGCGGCCCGAGGTCGGGAGGGTCGAGGCGCAATTCGGCGGTTTGCGTCTGGTTGTGCGCGGTTTGGGCCAGAGTGACCACCTGGCGGCCGAAATCGGCGGGCCACTGGGGCTGTTGCAGAGGGGTGGAGATGGACAGACTGCCCGAGGACGCCGCCGCTCCGGTGGTTTGGATATGCACGGCGGCCTGGGCGGCGGTGCCTGCAGCGGCCAGGCCCGTCATGTCGCCTGTTGCGGCAACGGTTGTCGTGGCGGCAGGCGTATTGGTGCTTTGCGGCTGCGGTGCCGCGCTGCGTTGCGGTGTTGTGGCGGCGGCGCCTGCCTGGGCGGCGGCCATCGCCGAGGCGGCAGCCGCAGCCTGCGCGCGCTCGGATTGGGTCATGCCGCGCGCCGCGGGCGCGTTCGTGCCCGGCGTGGCTTTGCCGTCGGAGGTATTGGCGCCGCCGCTCGCCGGCTTGCCGTCGGGCTTGGCTTCGGGCTTGACATTGCTCAGGGCGGCCAGGGCGGAGCGCGCGGCATCCGTTACGGCATTGCCGGCGGCGGGCGACGATGCGTCCTTGGCGCTTGCGGCCATCGGGTCTTGTGCGTCGGTGGCGATATCGGTGCCCTTGCTGACGCCGCTGCCTGTTGCGGCGCCGGCTTCCAAAGCGGCCTGTGTCGTTGGGGCTTTGTCTGTGGCGGGCAGGAGCGTTGCACGATCCGTGCCGGGAGCCGCGGCAGTCGAGGCCTTGTCCGCCTTGGGCATGGCATGGGCGGCCAGGTTGAGCGCGATTTGCGGCAAAGAAAGACCTTGATCGCCGGCAAGCGTGGCCAGCTCGGCATCATCCGCGGCTTCCTTGCCTTTTTTTTCCGTGTCGTCGCTGCGATCCGTCTTGGGAGATGCGTGGCCGGTGTCGGACGCCGTGCCTTGGGCCTGTTGCCCTTGCTGCCCTTGTTGCTGTCCTTGCGCGGCATGCTGGCGGCCCAGTATCTGGGAAAAGCTGGCCGCACCTGTTTCGTTGTCGCTGGGCGACGTTCCTGTGCGGGCGGCGGAGGCCGGCGCTACAGGGTTGGGAAGCGCAGCGGCTATTGTCGGTGTGTTCATGCCAGATCCCAAGAATTAGTGTGTATTGCCCATGCGGCGAAAAAGAATGGCGGAAATTTCGTCGTTGCTGCGTTGTTCGTTGCGGTTGTCCAGAACCGCCTGCTGCCGTTTCTGCCTGGCTTGCAGGGTTTCGAACGAGCTGAGCCGGCGCTTTTCCGCATACCACTGCTTTTTGCCGTTTTCGATTTTCAGGTCGATTTGCGCCACAACCCTATTTTGCTGCGAAATGGCCTCGTCCAAAGTGGCGATAAACTGCCTAAAATTGTGATAGTTCGAGGCCGACATGCCGTCCAGCGTGGCTTTTTGCAGACGGTCGGCGTAATCCTGGCGGTAAACATGCAGGGTCGAAAGCTGTTCTTTGGCGCTATGCCGCTCGGTTGTCAGCAGTTGCAGCTTTTTAGCTGCCTCATCCGCGTCGTTCCGGGCAAGATCGATCAGGGTGTCCAACGGGTTCGGTTTAGCCATGGGCGGCCTCGGCTTCGGGTTGGCCATGGCCCAGCACGGCGGCCAGCTCGTTGGTGGCGCGGGTGAAATCCACGCGGCTTTCTATGGCCTGCTGCAAAAAGGCTTCCAGCCAGGGGTATTTTTCGATGGCTTCGTCGATTTTCGGGTCGTTGCCCTTGGTGTAGGCGCCCACGGCGATCAGGTCGCGGTTGCGCTGATAGCGCGACACCATCTTCTTGAATTGGTGCACCATGCTGAATTGCTCTTTCGGAACAATGGCCGACATGACGCGCGAAATCGAGGCCTCGATGTCGATGGCCGGATAATGCCCCGATTCGGCCAGGCTGCGCGACAGCACGATATGCCCGTCCAGGATGGCGCGGGCCGAATCGGCGATGGGATCCTGCTGGTCGTCGCCCTCGGTCAGAACCGTATAGAACGCGGTGATCGAGCCGGCGGGCTTGCCGTTGACCGGCGCGCCGTTGCCCGCGCGTTCGACCAGGGCCGGCAGCTTGGCGAAGACTGAGGGCGGGTAGCCCTTGGTGGCGGGCGGCTCGCCGATGGCCAGCGCGATTTCGCGTTGCGCCATGGCGTACCGGGTCAGCGAATCCATGATCAGCAGCACGTTCTTGCCCTGGTCGCGAAAGTGCTCGGCCAGGCGTGTGGCGTAGACGGCCGCCTGCAGACGCAGCAAGGGCGAGACGTCGGCGGGGGCGGCCACCACCACGGAACGCTTCAGGCCTTCGGCCCCCAGGTTGTGCTCGATGAATTCCTTGACTTCGCGGCCGCGTTCGCCAATAAGGCCCACCACGATGACGTCGGCCGCCGTGTAGCGCGCCATCATGCCCAGCAGCACGCTCTTGCCCACGCCCGATCCGGCGAACAGGCCCATGCGCTGCCCGCGCCCCACGGTAAGCAGGCCGTTGATGGCGCGCACCCCCACATCCAGCACGGAGTCGATGGGCGCGCGGGCCAGGGGGTTGATGGTCTCGGCGCCAAGCGGCGCCTGGGCCACATTGCGCAGCGGACCCAGTTCGTCCAGCGGCCGGCCGGCGCCGTCCAGCACCCGCCCCAGCAGCGCGTCGCCGACCGGCAGGTGGCGGCTTTTGATGGCGATGGGGTTTTCCGCGACATCGTACAACGGTACATCGATGGTGTGGCGCAGGCCCGCCTCGACGGGGACGACTCGCGCTCCGGGAGGCAGGCCGGAAATATCGCTTTGCGGCATCAGGTACAGCGTGTGGCCGTTGAATCCGACGACTTCGGCGTCCGCCCAGTAGTTCTGGCTGGGCGAAATCTCGATCCGGCATGCGGCGCCCACGGCCAGGCGCAGTCCGGTGGCTTCCAGAACCAGCCCGGTGGCCCGGGTTATGCGTCCGGTGGCGTGCCAGGATTCGGTGCTGGCAACCCGCCGCGAGCCTATGTTCAGCTGGGCTTGCCAGCGCTGCGCGGCGTCGGCCAGCCGGGTGCCGGCGGCGCTCATGGCTGGCTATCCCAAGCGCGGGGCAGGCCCAGCGTGGACGTGATGCGCTGCCAGCGTGTTTGCAGCGTGGCATCGATATTGCCCAGGGCGGTTTCCGCAATGCAGCCGCCGCGCGCCAGGGTCTCGTCGGCCACCAGGCGCCATTTTCCGGCGATGGGATCCTCAGCCAGGTGTTCGCGCACCAGTTGCAGGTCGTCCGGATGCACACGCAGGCGCAACAGGCTTTCCGAATTGCTTTCCATGTGCAGGATGTCGCGCACGGTATCCAGGATTTTTTCCGGATGCGCGTCGAGCGTGCTGCGGATCACCTGCCCGGCGATATTGATGGCCAGGTTGATCAAGGCCTGGCCGACTTCGTTTTCCATCGACAGAATGGACTCGGCGCAGGAGCGCGCCAGGGTGTTCAGTTGTTCGGCTTCCTTCCTGGCCAGATCCCAGCCTTCTTCGTGGCCGGCCTGGAATCCGGCCTTGCGGCCTTCCTCGCGGCCCATGGCATCGCCCGCGGCTTTTCCGGCGGCCAGGCCTTCCTTGTGACCCGCCGCATAGCCGGCCTTGTGGCCTTCTTCCTGGGCCTTGGCGCGAATCTCCCGCCCCAGTTGTTCCAGTTGGGTGATGACGTCGTCGGGCAGCGTGTTCTTGCGCGCCGCCTCGGCTTCGCGGGCGCGCTGCGCCTCGAAGTCGGACATCTCCCAGCGCCGCCAGCCTGTGCCGGCATACGGCTGCGGGTCGTAGGCGTGGCGGTCAGACATACTCGTCGTTTCCTAGGCTGCCCAATGTGAACTGCCCGGTTTCGGCCAGTCGGCGCGCTATCTGCAGAATCTTCTTCTGCTCTTCCTCGACGCGCGACATGCGCACCGGGCCCTGGGCCTCGATGTCCTCGCGCAGCATCTCGGCGGCGCGGTTGGACATGTTCTTGAGGAACTTCTCGCGCAGCTCTTCGGGCGAACCCTTCAGCGCTATCATCAGGGAGTCGGTATCGGTTTCCTTGAGGATGAGCTGGATGGCGAAGTCTTCGATCTCGACCAGGTTCTCGAAGACGAACATTTCGTCGACGATGCGCTGGGCCAGGTCGGAGTCCAGTTCGCGCAGGCTGGCGATGACGGCTTCCTCGTCGCTGGAATTCATGAAGTTCAGCAGTTCGGCCGCGGTGCGCACGCCGCCCATCTTGCTGCGCTTGGCGCCCTGGCCCGAAAGCATGTCGTTGAGCACGTCGGTCAGTTCGTGCAGCGCTGCGGGCTGCACGCCGCCGAACGTGGCGATGCGCAGCATGACGTCGTTGCGCAGGCGCTCGTTCAGCAGCGCCAGCACGCCCGATGCCCGGTCGCGTTCCAGGTGCACCAGGATGGTGGCAATGATTTGAGGGTGTTCGTCGGCGATCAGTTCGGCCACGCTGTTGGGATCCAGCCAGTTCAGCGCGTCGATGCCGTTGGCGCCGTCGCCGGCTTCCAGGATGTCTTCGATGAGGCCGGCGGCGCGGTCGTTGCCCAGGGCCTTGTTCAGGACGGCGCGTATGTATTCGTCCGACCCGACCGTAACCGCCATGAACTGGTCGGCTTCCTGGCGGAAGACTTCGAGGACGTTGTCCACGTCCTGGCGCGTGATCTGCTTGAGGTTGGCCATGGCCGCGCCCACTTGCTGGACTTCCACGGCGGACAGGTACTTGAATACTTCGGCGGCGGCGTCTTCGCCCAGCGACATCATCAGGATGGCGCAGCTTTCGATGTTGGGGGTCTTACTTGCCATGTTTTTCCATCCAGGAGCGCAGTACCATCGCTACGGCGCGTGGATCTTTTTCTGCAAGGTCGCGGGCGACGCTCAGGTTGTCTTCGTATCGGCTGATTTCCGAGGCGCGCTTAGCGGCGGCGGCGGCCGCAGCGGCCGCGGCGGCTTCGGCGTCCCTGAGGCCGGCCGTGGCCGCCAGCTTGGCGGCGCTGGCCTGGCTGACGCTGCGCATCAACGGCTTGACGATCTTGATCCACACAATATACAGGGCAATGATGATGAACAGGTATTGCGCTAATTGCATGGCGATGGCCTGGTACTCGGGGTCTTTCCACACAGGGGGGTTGACCGCCGAATTGTCGCTGAACGGGCTGTTGACGACCGTTACCGTGTCTCCGCGCTCGGCGGAATAACCCATGGCGTCCTTGACCAGGCCCTGGAGCTTGGCCAGTTCTTCCTCGGGCAGCGGCACGAACTTGCCGTCGCCGCTGGGCATGTAGTTCACCACCACGGCAACCGACAGGCGGCGCAGCTTGCCCATGGGGTCCTTGACATGATTGATGGTGCGGTCGACTTCGTAATTGATGGTGGCGTTATGCTGGCTGCTGGTTGGCCCCGTGTTCTGCGTTGCGCCGGCATTGCCCGAGCTTTGCGTCGTTTGGGCGGGAGGCGTTGCCGCCGGCGCTTGCCGGGTGTTGGCGGCGCCGGGCCTGCCGGCGGTGCGCGCGGGCGCGGTGACGATGGGGGCCGTGGCGTTGGCCGGCGGCTGGTTCGTCAGGGCTCCCGGAATGCCTTCCGGCGGCTGGGTGCGCGATTGCTCGGACGAGCTGGTCTGTTCGCTGCGCACGGCGGCCTCGCCGGGCTTCTGATTGGGGCGATAGGTTTCCGAGGTTTGCTCGCGCTGCGAGAAATCGACGTCGGCGCTGGCCTGGGCGCGGACATTGCCCGGCCCCACCAGGGGCGTAAGCAGAGTCAGGATGCGCTGCACGGTGCGCTGTTCGACGTCGTTGATATAGCTGCGCTGCGTGCCGTCCACACCGGCTTCGCCCGAGGGCGAAGTAAGCAGGCGGCCGTTCTGGTCGATGATAGACACATTGTCGGCAGACAGGTTGGGCACGCTGGAAGAGACCAGCCAGGTAATGGCCGAAACCTGCCCTGCGCTGAGCGTGCGGCCTCCCTGCAGGGTAAGCAGCACCGAGGCGGTCGGGGCCTGGCGGTCCCGCACGAAAAGGGATTCGCGCGGAATGGCCAGGTGGACGCGGGCCGACTTGACGGCGTGCACGGCTTGAATCGTGCTGGCCAGTTCGCCTTCGAGCGCGCGCTGGTAGGTAACCTGTTCGGTGAACTGGCTGGCGCCGAAGCGGGTGTTGTCCATCAGTTCGAAGCCGACTCCGCTGCCGCGCGGCAGGCCCTGGCCGGCCAGTTGCAGGCGCACTTCGTGGACGCGATCCTTGGGAACCAGGATGGCCGAGCCCGATTCCGAAAGCTTGTAGGGCACGTTCATCTGGGTAAGCGCCGCCACGATGGTGCCGCCGTCGCGATCTTCGAGATTCGAAAACAGCACCCCGTAGTCCGGTGAACGGCTCCAGAGCGCCAGCACGATGACGATGGCTGCCAGCGCCGCGCCGGCGCCGATAAGCACAGGCTTGGGCAGGCTGCTTAGTTTGGATAGCGCGGGAAAGCGGGCCAGTAACGCTTCCTGCTGGCTCATTGACGGCCTCTTGCAGCGCTGGGGCGGGATTGAAGCGACGGCCGGAGGCGGTTGGTGAACAGGTTATGCATGCGACAGGGTAGGGTGACGGTATTTTTGTAGTTTGGATTATTGCGTGAATGGCGGAGGCGACAAGGGTTGAAAAGCGATGTTTTTGGGGCTCTGTTATCGGGAATGGATAATCGCGGGCCGGTTCGCTGGTGGCGGGGAGGGATGGCCGCAGGCCCGGCGATGATGGAAGCTTCAAGTATCCGGAGCCGGGCGACTCCTTGACAAGGGGTGACAGGCCCTAATGCCCGAACAAGCCGGCTTTTTGGCGTTTGATGGCCTGCTTGCGTGCATGCCATATTGGCTACAGTACGATCTGACCGGAAACGAGAACAATGGCTATTTCACATCTATCCAGCATTGAAAACGTGCTCGCGCAAATGCGGGCTGTGGCTCAGGCGGCCTCGTCGCCGTCGCTGCGCGTCGACGAGGCGCCGTCCTCGCAGGGCGGGTTCGCCGCCGAGCTGCAGCGTTCCCTGCAGCGCGTCTCCGCCACCCAGAACGCCGCCACGAACCAGGCCAAGGCGTTTGAGCTTGGCGCGCCGGGCGTCGCCCTGAACGACGTCATGATCGACATGCAAAAGGCGAACATCGCCTTCCAGGCCACCGTGCAGGTGCGCAACCGCCTTGTGGCGGCCTATCAGGAAATCGCCAGCATGCCGGTTTAGGGCTTTGCCGGCGCCTTTGCCGGTTGACCCGCTTCCAGCTTGTACAGCCAGGCCAGCAATTCCGCGATGGCAACGTACAGCTGCGGCGGAATGTGCTGGTCCAGATCCACCTGCATGAGCAGCCCGACAAGCTCGGGGGATTCGTGCACATACAAGCCGTTTTCCCTGGCTGTCCGGATAATGGTTTCGGCCAGCGACCCGTATCCCTTGGCCACTACTCGCGGCGCCGCATCGCTCTTGTCGTAGGCGATGGCGACGGCGCTGGGGCGCCCGGCATTGGCGTTTTGCGTGGCGCTCATGATGGAGTTCCCACCGGCTGTTGCGTGGCCTCCCCGCCGGCGTCGCCGCCGTCCGGCGCGCTGGCGTGGATGGACAGGGAATTGACGAGCAGTCCCGAGGCCAGCAATTGGGATTTCAGCGCATCCTGGCTTTCCCCCAGCATGCCCGCGGAATCGGGCGCGACCAGTTGCATGACCAGTTGCTGGCCGCTTAGATGGATACGCGCCTGCACTTCGCCCAGGTTGGGCAGGTTCAGGGTAAGACGGGTCGCCCATTGATCGAGCGCATCCCCGCTTTCCTGTCCGGCGGTGTGGCCGTCGCGCTGTATTTCCCATTGCATGGGCGCGTTTGGCCAGGCTTCGCCGCGCCAGGCTATGGTTTGGTTGGCCAGGACTTCCAACTGCTGCCGTACCAGCAGGTGCGTATCGGGATGCAGCCCGGCCAGCGCGCTGCTTTGAGCTTGGGCTTGAGCGGGGGCGTTCTGGGCGCTCGAAGTGTTCGAGTTGTTCGAGGCGTTCTGGCTTTGTGCGGCGGCTTCGGCAGGGGCGCGGGACGCGGCGCCGCCCGAATCCGCTGTTGGCGCAGGTGCCGTCGCGGGGCTGGATGCCGTGCTGTGCTGGCCAAGATGGGCCTGCGGCTCTTGATGCAGGCTGGCCATGTCCTGCCTGCCGAAAGCGGCATTGGCCAGGTGCGATTCGTAGAACAGGCCGCTGCCTTGCAGGGCCTGCGTGAGCGCCTGGGTGAATTGGGCGGCTGAGAAGAGCGCGCGCGCGCCGCCCGCGGATGCAGAAGCACCTGCGGGAACCATGCCCGAAGCGTCCGCAGCACCGCTTCGCTGCGCCGGCTGGCCCGCCGCGGAGGCGCGTCCGGCTTCACCGGAAACGGGAGCCGACCCCGCCCGATTCGCAGCCGTGGCCGAGCTGGCCTGGTTGTTTGCGCCGCCTGCCGGGTTAGCCGGGTTGCCGGCCGCGCCTTGTGCCGCACGGCCCGCCGCGCCGGCCTGTTCTTGTCCGGGCTGGGGCGCGGCGCCGAGCAGGGGCGATTTGCCGGCCAGGGCGGGCGCCTTGTCGGGATAGCTCATGAGCAAGGCCAGTATGGCCTTGGCGGCGGTTCCCAATGTCGTGGGCGCCGACGGCGTGGAGGAGGTGGCGGGTTGATTGCGTGAGGCAAGCAGCTCCTGCTGCGCGTCGAGCTTGGTCTTGTCGACCGTCTGGCGCAACTGCCTTTCGGTTTGTTCCAATGTCTTGTCGACGCCGCTGCGGGAATCGCGCAGCGTATTGTTTTGTGCCGGGTCGGAGCTTAGCGGCTGCCCAGGCTGGCTGACGGCATCCGGCCTGGCGCCGGAGGCAAGATTGGTCTGCTGCGCCAGGGTCGTGCCAAGCACGGCGTCCAGCCGCTGTACCAGCAGGGTCCCCAGGGCGGAGGGGCCGCTGATGCTCATCGCTCAGTTCGGGCGGGAGCGCAGTAGGTTTCCAGAACGGCCTGGTGGCGCCTCATGTTGCCAAGCAGGGCGCCGAGGCGGGCCAGTTCGGGCGTGGCAAGATCGCGGATGCGGGCGTCGTCGTCCAGGATTTTGGTGAGCAGGGATTTGCGGGCGTCCCTGTCGCTTTGATCCAGCGGAGCGAGCGTTCGCAATTGCTCGACCGCATCGTGGTAAAGCTTGCCCAGTGCGATAACGCCATCCCAGTCGCAGGACTGGGCATGCTGCAGCATTTTCCCGGACAGGTCGGCGATGATTTCGTATTGAAGCAGGATGGAAGCGGAAGAGGTCGTCATAAGGTTGTTGCCGCGCTGTGGCTGCCCGGCCAGGCCGGGTGGATGTATAACTGTACCGGCGTTGCGGCCGGGGCTGGGCATGCGTTGCCGGTTGTCAGAGCGACGACGCTTCGGAGCGGCTTGGGTCCACGGATGTCCGCCACGCATCGCCGATTTCGGTCAGGAGACGATCGGCCAGGTTCAGCTTGGCGAGATCGGCATTAAGGTTGGCCAGCAGCAGATTGCGGATGACCAGTTCGTAGGTCGCGGTCAGGTTGATGGCCAATTCGCCGCCCGCCTCCATGTCGATGCTGGCTTTCAGGCCAGAGTCGACGATGTCGATGGCTTTCGAGATCGCCATGCCGCGGCCTTCGGTATTGCCGTTTTCCATATAGAGCCGGGCCTTGGCAATGGCCGCCTGGGCGCCGTCGAACAGCAAGGTGATGAGCTGTTCGGGGCTGGCGCTGAACACCTTGGTTTCCAGGCCTATGCTGGCATAGGCCTGGGCCGAACGCGACCGGCGCGCGCCTTGGGGTAGGGAGTAGGTCATTTGCTGCTGCTGTTATTGGCCAGCGCCGCCAACTGGGTAGTCAGATAGCTGCTGATGTTGTTCATTTGGGCGACAGTGCTGTCCAGGGCGGTGAACTGGGCCGTGTACATCGCCATTTTGGTGTCGATACGGTCGGATGTGGCGTTGTACTGCTTTTGCAGGTCGTTGATGGTGTCGTTGGCGCCGTCGGTTGCCGCGGCAATGTAGCCGTTGGTACTGAGGTAGCTGTCTGCCACCGTGGCCAGCTTCGACGCCACGCTGTTGTCGCCCGTGAACAAACCTTGAACATCGGGAAGGTGATCTTTCAGGGCCGCCGCGAGCTTGTCGCTATCGACGCTGAGCACGCCTGTGGTCGGGTTCGAAGTAATGCCTAGTTGGGACAGCGTGCGCACCGAGCCCGAGGGCAGTGCGACATTCAGGACGTCGCGGAACTGGGTTTGCACGCGTCGCGCCAGCGAATCGCCCGTCAGGGCGCTGCTTTTTTGCGTATCGACATCGTAGGATGTGAGCGACTTGATGGTGCTTTGCAGGTTGTTGTAGGCTGTGACGAAGGCATTGATGGCCTTGGTGGCGGCCGAGTCATCGCGCGAAACCGTCAATGTGTTGGTGGTCCCTGCGTCGGCCTGGGTCAGCGAAAGCGTAATGCCGTCGATGGCGTCGTCGATCGTGTTGCTTTGAGCCGTGATCTCGATGCCGTTGATCTTGATGGAGGCGTTGGTGGCCGCCGTTTCGGCAATATTGGCACTGGGGTTGGCCTGATCGAAGCCGATGATGTCGTTCAAGGTGTCGTTGCCGGCAACCGAGATGGACTTGACGGCGGCGTCGGTGCCGGTTTCCGAGCTGCTCAGGAGCAGGCGGTACGGGGTTCCGGAGCCATCGTTGACAATGGTGGCCTGCACACCCAGGGAAGAATCGGCATTGATGGCGCTGACCAGGCCGTCGAGTGAAGTGCTCTTGCCGGTCAGGTCCAGGGTTTTTTCGGTGCCGTCGCCCAGCGTAATGGTGATGACGCCGCCGGTGCCGTTGGCATCGGTGCGGCTGGCCTGTCCGTTGGTGACCAGGGTCTGGCTCGTAGCCAGGGCTTCGACGGTGATGGAGTATTTGCCCGCAATGGCGCTGGTCGACGCGGTGGCGGTCAGGCCGCTGCCGCTGACGCTGGTTTTTAGCGCCCCGAAGGTTTCAGCATCCGTCAGGGCTTCACCCGCGGTTTGCAGGGCGGCAATGCCGCTTTTTATCTGGCCATAGGCCGAAAGGCGGTTTTGCGCCGTTACCTGTTGGGCCTGGATCGCCACCAGCGCGTTGTTCTCGTTGTTGCGCAAATTGGTGAGAAGATCGTCCAGAGGCAGGCCAGAACCTACGCCGATTGAAGAAACGCTTGCCATATTAAATAAATCTCCCGATGACTGCATTGTCGCGTAATCGATATGGGTTCAATGCGTGCGACAACCATGCTAAACCCAGTTATTTTGTTCATTTGCCGTGCCGCCGAGGTGCTCAGGACGGCTTCCGGACTGTTCGGCTCCCCGGGTTTTACGCCTGGGTGCTTATGGCTTTTCCCTGCAATTGCACGATCATCTTGGCCACCCGGATGACGGCATCGCTGGGCACGGTGCGCAGCACTTCGCCCGTTGCGTTGTCGACGATGGACACCACCACGCGCTGCGCTTCCGGGTCGAGGTTGAAACGCATGCCCGTCGACCAGGCCTGCATGCTGTTGTTCAATTCTTCCAGGGCCTTGTCCAGCGGCAATTGGATGCTGTCCGACGAGGATTGCTGTTGCTTGTCTTGGGATATTCGAGCATCCAGCGTTTCGCCCGCCGCCGTGACCTGCTGCGCCGGTTCGGGGAATATGACGGGTCTTTCGATATCCGCCGGCAACGGGTTGATCGGAACGGATGCGGCGGATGCAATCGGGTTGACCATTGAAATCCCTCCTGTGGGTCCGGTATCCAACTATTACTTTCAGCGCCTTAACGGTACTTTTGCGTGAAACTTTAGGGGGGCGGACGTTTCAATCAGGCGAATAACCGACGAATTTCGGGACAGCTTCAGCCAATCCCAAGGCGGAAACCGGCGAGAATAGAGGCTCTGTTCATTTCCGTATTTTGTTTAATTTACGCATGCCGACTTCCGAAGACCAAATGGTCGGGCAATACGCTCCGATGGTTCGCCGTCTGGCCTTGCAGCTTATTTCCAGATTGCCGGCCAGCGTCGAGCTCGACGATCTGTTGCAAGCGGGCATGATGGGTCTGCTGGATGCCGTCAGGCGCTATCAGCAGACGCCCGACGCCCAGTTCGAGACCTACGCCGTCATGCGTATCCGCGGCGCCATGCTGGACGAATTGCGTTCCCAGGACTGGCTGCCGCGCAGTGTGCGCAGCAAGATCAAGACCATCGAGCAGGCCATGCATCAGTTGAGCCATCGGCTCATGCGTCCGGCCACCGAGTCCGAAATCGCAGAGGCAATGCATATGTCCTTGCCCGAATACCAGGAGCTGCTGGAAGAGGCGCGGGGCGTGCAGGTCATCCATTACGAGGACCTGTCCCGCAACCAGGGCGATTTCAGCGATGGCCTGGATCATCCGCAACTGCAGTCCGAGGCGGCGGGAGAATGGTGCAATCCCTTGAACATGCTGATGTCGGACGGCCTGCGCCGTGCTCTCGTCGAGGCCATCGGCAATCTGCCCGAGCGCGAGCAGCTTTTGCTGTCGCTGCAGTTCGAGCAGGATCTGAACCAAAAAGAGATCGGCGCTGTCATGGGCATCACCGAAGGACGTGTGTCGCAACTGCGTTCGCAGGCGGTGGCCCGCATTCGTACCGCGCTGGCGCGCAATTTCTGGGATGAAAGCCCGGGCGAGCAGGCGCTTCAGGGGTTGCTGTAATCCGGAGCCCCGCGGCGGCGCTGCCTTATAATGCAGAATTGCCGTCCTAGAGAATCAAATTGGATTACGTTACCTCCTGCAAATTGCCCACGCCTTGGGCCATGTTTCAGTTGCACGGCTTTATCGTTCCCGAAACTGGCAAAGAGCATGTCATGCTTACATTAGGCGATGTCGGCAGCGGCGAGCCCGTGCTGGCCCGGATTCACTCCGAGTGCCTGACCGGCGACGGCCTGTTCAGCCAGCGCTGCGACTGCGGCGCCCAGCTTGAAACCGCCCTCGAGATGATCGCCGCCGAAGGGCGCGGCGCCTTGCTGTATTTGCGCCAGGAAGGACGCGGCATCGGCCTGCTCAACAAGATCCGGGCCTACAACCTTCAGGATCAAGGGGCCGATACGGTCGAGGCCAACGAGCAACTGGGTTTTCCCGCCGACATGCGCCGCTACGATTTATGCAAGCCCATGCTGGATCACTTCGGCATTACCCGGCTGCGCCTGCTGACCAACAACCCACGCAAGGTCGATGCCCTGCGCGAACTGGGTATCGATGTAACCGAGCGCATACCATTGCAGGTCAATCGCAACCGCTACAACGAAGGGTATTTGCGCACCAAGGCGGTCAAGCTTGGCCATTTGTTCAAGGGCTATCTCGTCGAAGAGGAATAGGCGGCATGCGCATGGAACGGTTCCACGCCTCGGGGCATGGGTCCTGGCGGGCTGGCAATGAGTGAAATGAGCGCCTGGTATATTTTGCCCAACGGCAATATCAAGCACCTGGACGGGCTCGAGCTGCAGCCCGAGCGGGACTGGCTGCCCACCGACGCCAGCCTCGAGCTTTATACCCAGGCCCAGCGCGAGGCGGGCTGGACCGAGGTGAGGATACTGCAGCGGGTCATGGGCCTGGCCCTCGAGGGCGAGCAGTGGGTCAGGGACAACCTGGAATAGCCGGCTAAAGCCGGATCTCGTCGGCCATGAACCGCATCTTGAAGCGCCTGCCTTTTATCGTGCCCTGGCTCAGCTTCTCGAAGGCCTGGTCCGCGATGCGACGATCCAGCGCCACGAACGCCACGAAATCGAACACATTGATCTTGCCGACCTGCTCGAAGGCGAAGCCGGCGTCCTTGGTGAGGGCGCCCACCAGGTCGCCCGCGCGCAGCTTGTCTTTTTTGCCGCCTTGTATGCATAGCGTCACCATGGGCGCCTGCAGCGGTTTTCCCTTGCCAGGCTTGAGCTGATCCAGGCGCGACCAGGCAATGGGCTTGCCTTGATAGGCTTCGATCTGCGCCGCCCAGCGCATCTCGTCGGGAGCGACCAGGCTCAGCGCCAGCCCTTTGGCCTGGCTGCGGCCGGTGCGGCCTATGCGGTGGACGTGCACCTCGGCGTCGGGCGTAATGTCGACGTTGATCACGGCGTCCAGCGACTGAATGTCCAGGCCGCGCGCGGCCACGTCGGTGGCCACCAGAACGGAACAGCTTTGATTCGAAAACTGCACCAGGACGTCCTCGCGTTCGCGTTGTTCAAGGTCGCCGTGCAGGGCCAGGGCCGAGAAGCCCCGGTCGCGCAGATCCAGCGCCAGTTCGCGAACCTGCGCCTTGGTATTGCAGAAGGCCAGGGTGGAAGCAGGCCTGAAATGGGCCAGCAGTTTCGCCACGGCGGCGTTGCGCTGCGCGGGATCGATTTCGTAGAAATGCTGTTCGATGCGGCTGTCGTCGTGCTGGGACTCCAGCCGGACTTCCTGGGGGCGGTTCAGGAAGCGGGCGCTGGCCTTGCGGATGTTGTCGGGGTAGGTGGCGGAAAACAGCAGGGTTTGCCGGCGCGTCGGGCAGGCCTTGGCGATGGTGACCATGTCGTCGTAAAAACCCATGTCCACCATGCGGTCGGCCTCGTCCAATACCAGGGTCTTGAGGCCCGACAAATCGACGCTGCCGCGTTCCAGGTGATCCATCAGCCGGCCTGGCGTCGCCACGATGATGTGCGCGCCGTGCTGCAAGGACTCGACTTGGGGGCGTATGGCCGCGCCGCCGCACAGCGTGAGTATCTTGATGTTGTCGGTCGCGCGCGCCAGGCGGCGCAGCTCGACGGCCACTTGCTCGGACAGCTCGCGGGTTGGGCACAGAACCAGCGCCTGGGTGCCGAACCATGCTTGCTTCAAGGTATGCAATATGCCCAGGCCGAAGGCGGCGGTCTTGCCGCTGCCGGTTTTCCCCTGCGCTATCAGGTCTTTGCCGGCCAGTATGAACGGCAGGCTTTGCGCCTGTATGGGCGTCATGCTGCGATACTCGAGGCGTTCCAGGTTCTCGAGCATGGCGGGCGAAAGGGGAAGGCTGGAAAAAAGAGGGGAGGTCACAGGGCGGCACGGCCAACGTTGGAGAAGAAGGCCAATTTTAGCAGGCGCAATGCCGGCATCTTGCCGCACCGCCTGTGACGGGTTTTGCCGCCGTCCCAGGACGGGATGGCGGCCGGCACGCTGGAGCAGCGGGCGTCAGGCGGCTTCGGCTTGTGCCTCGGCGCGAGTGTTGAGGCCGGCAATCGATTGCGTGGCGGCCTGCAGCGCGGCGCTGCGGGGGGCGTCGCCCATGTTCACGCCTTCGGCGCGCACGAATTCCACGTTCTTGATGCCGAAGAAGCCGAAAATGGTTTGCAGGTAGCTTTCCTGGTGTTCGAGCGCGCGGCCGCCTTCGGTGGTGGAATACACGCCGCCGCGCGTGGAGGCGACGATGACGCGCTTGCCGCCGGCCAGGCCCACCGGCCCGTTTTCCGTGTATTTGAAGGTCCGGCCCGCCTGAGCGATGCGGTCGATCCAGGATTTCAACTGGCTGGGAATGGTGAAGTTGTACAGCGGCGCGCCGATGACGACGACGTCCGCGTTCAGGAATTGCGAGACGAGTTGTTCCGACAAGGCGTTTTCGCTGCGTTGCGCTTCGGACAGATCCGCGCCTTGCGGAAAACGAAAGCCCAGTGCGTCGGCATTCAGGTGGCCGGGGGCATTGGCGGCAAGATCCAGGTATTCGATTTCGACGTCGGGATGGCTAGCCCGCCATTGAGCCACGATGCGGCGGGTCAGGTCTCGGGATACGGAGGCGTCGCCGGTGATGGCGGAGTCGATGTGCAGAAGTGTCGTCATGATTTTAAGGTGATATCTCTGAATAGGTTGCCCGAAGAATCGGTATGGATGCATTGTATAAATGGCGACATTCCTTGATAAGCAGGCATTTTTGCGATAGATTGTCTCATTCATGGTGCTAATTTCCCTGATACTGGCAGGTGCGGCGCCGCACTGGTTGCGCTGGCAAACGCGGCGCCGGCACGAATTGCGCTGCCGATGGAAGGAGACATTGCAGTGGCTGGATGGCAATGACGGATTTGAACGATATGCAGTATTTCGCCAAGGTGGTCGATTGTGGCGGGTTCTCCGCGGCAGGCCGGGCGTTGGGCCTGCCCAAGTCCCGGCTGTCGCGGCGTATTGCCAATCTGGAGGCCCGGCTTGGCGTGCGGCTGCTCAACCGCACCACCCGCCGCTTGTCGTTGACGGCGGCCGGCGAACTTTACTATCGCCATTGCGTTGCCGTCTGCGACGAGGCGCAGGCCGCCGCCGAAGCGATCGCCCAAGTGCAAAGCGAGCCGCGCGGCATGGTGCGCGTCACATGCCCGAATACTTTGGCGCAGACGCTGGTGGGCCCCTTGCTGCCCGGATTTTTGGAGGCCTACCCGCATGTGCAGATCAATATGGAGGTCAGCAACCGGGTGGTGGATCTGGTCGAGGAAGGCGTGGACGTGGCGCTGCGGGTTCGCACTTCGCTGAGCGACAGCGGCAGCCTGATCGTCAAGCAACTGGGCCGTACGCATTCATTGCTGGTGGCCAGTCCGGCGCTGTTGCGAAAGCAGGGGGCTCCCCAGGCTCCTGCCGATTTGTCCCGCATCGACACCATTGCCATGTCGGCGGTCGACGGCAAGACGGCATGGCGTTTGTTCGCTTCCTCTGGACGTGACACCCAGGCCGAGCATCGCCCCCGCTATGTGGCCGACGACTTGCTCACCCTCAAGTTTGCCGCCCTGGCCGGGACGGGCGTGTGCGCGCTGCCCGATTATCTATGCAGCCGGGAACTGGAGGACGGCCGCCTAGAGGCCGTGCTGCCGGACTGGAGCCTGGAGCCCGCCTATTTGCACGCCGTCTTCCCGTCGCGGCGCGGGCTGATGCCTGCGGTGCGGTCATTCCTGGACTATCTGGGCGAGCACGTCGCGGCGGTTTCCGAGCGCTGCGCAAAGCTGGCTGACCGGCCCGAGGCCGGTTGATATGCATGCGAGGCTGGCCGGCGGGCGCGGCAAGGCCATGCCCGGCGGCCCCGCACTGCCTGCCTGAGCGGATTGTTCCTTAAAACCGTCCGGCCTGGAAATCGGTGACGGCCTGGATGAGTTCTTGCTGGGTGTTCATGACGAAAGGCCCGTATTGGGCGATGGGCTCGCCCAGGGGCTGGCCGGCAATGAGCAGCACGCTGGCCGGGCCCTGGCTTTCCAGTACGACGCCGTCGGCCTGAGCATCGTTGCCCAGGATGGCCATGTGCTTCACCGGCACGTTCTGGCCGCCGATGCTGACGCTGCCGCGATACACGTAGATAAACGCGTTGGCCGTGGCGGGCAGCCTCTGGCTGAAGCTTGCGGCGGTATCGAAGTGCACGTCCAGGTATAGGGGCTCGGTAACCGGGCGCTGCATGGCGCCTTCCACGCCATGGCTGCGGCCCGCCACTACCCGAACCCTTACGCCGTTGTCGAGTCGGGCTTCGGGGATGTCCCGGCTTTGGATGTCGCGATAGCTTGGCTCGATGAGCTTGTCTCGGGCGGGCAGATTGAGCCATAGCTGGAAGCCTTCCATGCGGCCTTCCTCCTGCTCGGGCAGTTCCGAGTGCACCAGGCCGCGGCCCGCCGTCATCCATTGCACGCCGCCGTTTTGCAGCAGGCCCTCGTGGCCGTGGCTGTCGTTGTGGCGCATGCGTCCCGCGATCATGTAGGTCACGGTTTCGAAGCCGCGATGGGGGTGGTTGGGAAAGCCGGCAATGTAGTCGTCGGGGTCGTCGCTGCCGAAGGCGTCCAGCATCAGGTAGGGGTCCAGCCGCTTCTGCAGGTTGCCGCTGATGACGCGCGTCAGTTTTACGCCGGCGCCGTCGGAGGTGGGCATGCCGGTGACGAGCCGTTCGATCTTGCGGGGGTGCGTTACGGCTTCCGGTTCGGATGGGGTGGGGGCAGTGGTCATGAGGGGTGTGTCCGTATATGAAAGCCGAAAGAAGGCATGCCGTCGATTATATGGCGCTGCCATGGTGTCGGGGGAATTCCGCAAGGCTTGCACGCGCGGCCGTGGTTTTCTGCTGGCGTCGATTGTCGCGGTATTGATTCCACCGGGGCAAATAAATTATTATCATGTTTCTTAATGATAATGATTCCTATTTCTTAAAATAAGCTGAACGTTGTGCGGCGCGGTCTTCCCTTGCCGGGGGCGGGCGTTACTTGTTCAATCTCACACTTCCAAAAGAATATTTATGTCCTCTTTGTCCAAATTCAAGCCATTGCCCCTGACGCTGATCCTCGCCTGCGCCTTTGGCGGCGCAGCAGCGCATGCGCAGTCCGATGCCGCCGCCACCGATGTCCAGAAGCTGGGAAGCATTACGGTGCAGGCCAGCGCCGATGCTTCCTCCAAGGGGCTTTCCGCGCCCTTTGCGGGCGGGCAGGTGGCCAAGGGCGGGCGCATAGGCGTGCTGGGCAACCAGGACAATATGAGTTCGCCGTTCAGCAACACCGAATACACCAGCCAGTTGATTCAGGATCAGCAGGCCGCCAGCGTCGCCGATATTTTGCAGAACGACCCGGGCGTGCGCGTGGCGCGGGGCTATGGCAATTATCAGCAGCTCTACATGATTCGCGGCATGGCCTTGTATTCCGACGACATCACCTATAACGGGCTGTATGGCTTGCTGCCGCGCCAGTATTTCGCCAGCGAGTTCATCGAGCGCCTGGACGTCTTTCGCGGCGCCAATGCCTTCCTGAACGGCGCGGCGCCCGGCAACAGCGGCTTGGGCGGGGCCATCAATGTCGTGCCCAAGCGGGCCCCGAACCAGGACCTGACGTCGGCTACACTGGGTTGGGAAAGCGGCGGCCAGGGATACGGCAGCTTCGACCTGGGGCGGCGTTTCGGCCCCGGCGGCAGCACCGGCGTGCGCCTGAACGCCGTGCGCCGCGATGGCGGCACGGAAGTCGACGGCGAGCATCGCGAGCTGACCGCCGTCGGCCTGGGCCTGGACTGGCGCGGCGAGCGCACGCGCTTGTCGGCGGATTTCGGCTATCAGGATCACCGCCTCAAGCGCAGCCAGCCCAGCGTCACCTTTGCTTCGGGCGTGCCGATTCCCTCGGCCCCCGACGCCAGCACCAATCTGGCACAGGACTATACCTACTCCAACGAGCGCGATTTTTTCGGCACCTTGCGAGGTGAGTACGACATCACCGACAACCTGACCGCCTGGGCCGCCGTGGGGGCGCGCAACAGCAAGGAATCCAGCTTGCTGGCCAACCCCACGGTCCAGGACGTTGCCGGCAATGCCACCATGAATGCGATGGAAACCGCCCGCAAAGACTCCGTGCGCACGGGAGAGGTGGGTTTGCGCGGCAAGTTCCGCACGGGAAGCATCGGCCATACGGTGACAGCCTCGGCCAATTTCTACAGCCTGGACAGCCGGAACGCCTACGACTACTACGGCACGACCAGCACCAATATCTACAACCCTACCACCCAGGTTCTGCCCGCCAATCCGCTGCATGGCGGCAACCTGGGCGATCCGCTGATCACCCAGTCCACCCGCAATACCAGCGTGGCCATTGCCGATACGATGGCGTTTGCGCACGACCGGGTGCTTTTGACGCTGGGCCTGCGCCACCAGCGCATCAAGAACCAGTCCTACGACTACAACACGGGCCTTGAGAGCCAGCCGGAAAACAGCACCAGCAGCACGACGCCGGTGGCGGGCGTGGTCTACAAGGCGACCAAGGAAATCTCGCTTTACGCCAATTACATCGAAGGCATGAGCCAGATCGGTCCGGCGCCGACATTCGGCACGCCCAAGCCTGTCAATCCGGGCCAGACCTTCAATGCGGTGCGAACGAAGCAGAAGGAAGTCGGTATCAAGTACGACGGCGGCAAGCTGGGCGGCAGCCTGGCTTTGTTCACCATGGACATGCCCACGGCGTATATCGACCCGGTTACCGCCTTGTACGGAGCCAACGGCAAGCAGCGCAACCAGGGCGCCGAGCTGACGTTCTATGGTGAACCCTTGCGGGGTGTCAGGCTGCTGGGCGGCGCCACGCTGCTCGACGCCAAGCAGGTCGATACCGCGGGCGGCGCCACCGACGGCAACCGCGCTATTGGCGCGCCCCGGTTCATGGCAAACCTGGGGGTTGAATGGGACATCCCGGGGGTGGATGGACTGACCGTGACGGGCCGCATGGTGCATACCTCCTCGCAGTACGCCGACGCGGCCAATACGCAGGAAATTCCCGCGTGGACCCGCTTCGATCTGGGCGCGCGCTATCTGACCGAACTCGACGGGCATATGCTTACCTTGCGCGCCAATGTGCTGAACGTCGCCAACAAGAACTATTGGGCGTCGGCGGGGGGCTATCCCGGCTCGAGCTACCTGGTGCTCGGCGCGCCCCGCACCTTCATGCTGTCGGCTTCGCTCGAGTACTGACGGGGATTTTCCTGTACAATCTGCCCGTCATTAGGGAGTAGCTTCGCCCCGCAACGGGGCGGCTTGCATCAACATACTTGGCATAGCCCATGGTGCAAGCGGCGCGGCGCAAGCCGTTATGTGCTTAGCAAGACTTTTGACCATAAGGTGCCCGACGCTGGCGGGGCCCTTGTGGTCAATCGTGTTCGCCGGCACAACAGGTATCCCACTTCATGGAAGCTTTCCTCGTTTCTACAGGTGTAGTCGCGCTTGCGGAAATCGGCGACAAAACGCAATTGCTGGCGTTCATCCTTGCCGCCCGTTTCAAGAAACCCGTACCCATCATTCTCGGCATTCTTGCCGCCACCCTGGTCAACCATGGCCTGGCCGGGGCCCTGGGGGCCTGGATCACCTCGGTGGTCAGCCCCGAAATATTGCGCTGGGTCCTGGGCCTGTCCTTTCTTGCCATGGCCGTCTGGACTCTGATCCCCGACAAAATGGACGACGACGAAGCGCACGTGATCAAGCGCTTCGGCGTGTTCGGCGCAACCCTCTTCACATTCTTCCTGGCCGAAATGGGCGACAAGACCCAGATAGCCACGGCGGCGCTGGCCGCCACCTATATTGCGCCTTATACCGTGGTGGCGGGCACGACGCTGGGCATGCTGATTGCCGACGTGCCGGCGGTATTCGTGGGCAGCAAGTTCGCAGCCCACATCCCCATGAGGCTGGTGCACACGATCGCCGCCGCGATTTTCGCCGTCATCGGCGTGCTGACCCTGCTGGACGTCGATCGGCTGTTCTAGCGCGTTATTTGGTTTATTTAGCCTGTGCCAGTTCACGCGCCAGGCGGTTGTGCCGCTCGCCAAGCAAGGCGGTGTCCAGGGTGGCGAGCCGCCCGTCGCGCACCACGACGCGGCCGTTGATGATGGTGAAGGCGGTGTTGGATGGCGTGCAGAACACCAGGGCGGCGACCGGGTCGTGCAGCGCGCCCGCGTAGCCGATTTGCCGGGTGTCGAACAGCGCCAGGTCGGCGGCCATGCCCGGCTTCAGGGCGCCGATGTCGTCGCGGTTCAGCACTTTGGCGCCGCCCAACGTGGCGACTTCCAGCGCCTGGCGGGCCGTCATGGCCTCGGGCCCCGTGCTGTCCCAGTGCGCCACGCGTTGCAGCAGCATGGCCTGCCGCACTTCGCCCAGCATGTGTCCCGCATCGTTGGACGCCGATCCGTCCACGCCCAGGCCGACCGGAACGCCGGCATCCAGCATTTTGCGCACCGGGGCTATGCCCGACGCCAGCCGCATATTGGAGCATGGGCAATGCGCCACGCCCGTGCGGGTGCGGCCGAACAGCGCAATGCCTGCATCGTCGAGTTGAACGCAATGCGCGTGCCATACATCGTGCCCGACCCAGCCGCAGTCTTGCGCGTATTGCGCCGGAGTCATGTTGAATTTTTCGCGGCTGTAGGAAACGTCGTTGATGTTCTCGGCCAAGTGGGTATGCAGCGAAACGTCGAAGCTGCGCGCCAGCGCGGCCGACTCGCGCATCAGGTCGCGCGACACTGAAAACGGCGAGCACGGCGCAACCACGATGCGCTGCATGGCATAGCGTTCGCCATCGTGATAGGCCTCGATGAGGCGTTGGGTATCTTTGAGGATGTCGTCTTCGTTTTCCACCACGCTGTCGGGTGGCAGCCCGCCTTTGGACTGTCCGACGCTCATGGAGCCGCGCGCGGCGTGAAACCGCATGCCCGCTTCCCGGGCAGCCTCGATGCTGTGGTCGAGCCGGCAGCCGTTGGGGTAGATGTACAGGTGGTCGCTGGTGGTGGTGCAGCCCGACAGCATGAGCTCGGCCATGGCCGTTTGCGTCGAGACCTTGACCATTTCGGGGGTCAGCCGCGCCCAGATCGGGTAAAGGCTGGTCAGCCAGTGGAACAGCTCGCCGTCCTGCGCCCCGGGCAGGGCGCGGGTAAGGGTCTGGTACATGTGGTGGTGGGTATTAATGAGCCCCGGTATCGCCACATGGCCGCCGGCGTCGATGACTTCATCCGCACTACCGGGAAGTTCGCTGGCCGGGCCCACCTGCTCGATGACGTTGCCGCGCACGAACACCGATCCCCCGGCGATTTCGCGCCGGGCCTCGTCCATGGTGACAACGACATCCGCGTTGCGGATAAGCAGGGTTTTCGCCGGGATCGTCATAGTGGCGCCTTTACGTTTTCGCGCATCATAGCATCCACCTCGCTCTTGCCGGCTTTGCCGTTGGCGAGATAGTTCAGGACGACCGCCGAGATGGCGCAGAGCGCGATGCCACTGTTCAGGAGCGTGCCGATATTGGTGGGGAATTGGGCGAAGAATTTGTCCGAGACCATGGGTATCATACCCATCCCGAGGCTGACGGCGACGATCAGGACGTTATGCCTGTTGCTGCGGAAATCGACATCCTGAAGAATGCGCACGCCGTTGGCGGCGACCATGCCGAACATGACGACCGTGGCGCCGCCAAGGACGAAGTCGGGAATCGAGGCCACCAGCACCGATAGTTTGGGCACCAGTCCCAACAGCATCATGATGGCGCCCGCCATGACACAGACGAAGCGGCTGCGTATGCCGCTGACGTAGACCAGGCCGATGTTCTGTGAAAACGTGGTGTACGGAAAGGTGTTGAATATGCCACCGATCAGCGCGCCCAGCCCGTCGGCCCGCAAACCACGCTTGATGTCGTTTTGAGTCGGGGTTTTGTCGATGATGTCTCCCATGGCGAATATGCCGCCCATGGATTCGATGAGAGTCACGAGCATGACCAGAGTCATGGAGACAATGGCCAGCAAATCGAATTTCGGCATGCCGAAATGAAAGGGTATGACCGGCGCAAACCACGGGGCCTGGGAAAGGCCGGCAAAGCTTACCTTGCCGAGCAGGCCGGCAAGCACGAACCCGGCGGCGATGCCCAGCAGCACGGAAATATTACTGAGCAGTCCATTGCCGTAGCGGCTGATCAGGATAATGCACAGTAGGACGAAGAAAGCGATGCCGATGTACAGCGGCGCGCCGAAATCCTTGGCGCCATAGCCTCCCCCGGCATAGGTGATGCCGACCCCCATGAGCGATACGCCGATGACGAGGATGACCGAACCCGTTACCACCGGGGGGAAGTAGCGAACCAGCCGGCTCATCAGCGGCGCCACCAGAAAGCCAATGACGCCGGCGACCATGACGGAGCCGAAAATGCCGTTCAGGCCCAGCCCCGGATTCAGGCCGATGGCGATCATGGGTCCGATCGCCACGAAGGTGACCCCCATCATCAAGGGATAGCGGATGCCGAACATGCCGATGCCCAGTGATTGAATGATTGAAACGATGCCGCCTGCAAAAAGGTCGGCGCTGATGAGCACCGCCGTGGCGTCCTTCGAAAGCCCGATTGCTCCGGCCAGAACGAGTGGTACGGTAACCGCTCCGGCATACAGGGCCAATACATGCTGCAAGCCAAGCATGAGCAGTTTCAGGAAGGGTAGGCGTTCGTCTACCGGATGCACTGCGTTGTCCATATCGTCACCTTTGGGTTGTGTTTTCGAAAACGTGCTGCTTCGTTTAGTGAAACCGTGAGTGTTCCGGCATGTGCTGCGATAGACGGCTTTCTTTACATGGCTGGCGCCGCCCGGGCTTTTTCGCTTCGGGGCCTGTATTGATCGACGAAGGCGGCTGCCGAGCCGGCGCGGTGCCGCGCCTCGAAAACGGCGGCGCGCTCTGCGTACAGCTCCCGCACATAGCGTGCGACTGCACAGCTATCTTCGTACATGTTGTATTTCCATCCCAGCCCGTATGCGGACAAGTTGATGTTGTCGATGGTCATGATGCGGGTGGCTGAACCGGGATTGGCCAGATAGTCGTCGATGACTTTGCGCACCACTTCCTTGGTGCAGGCGAGCTTGTGCGCGTGCCAGGCGGTGTCCAGCCATTCTCCGCTCGCCGGCTGACGGAACGGGTACTGGATGCTGCGGCCGGGCCGGCCATAGCCCATGCCTTCGAAAGGCCCGCTTTCGCAGGCGAGCCAATTGGGCGGGCCGTTCGGCGCGACAGGCCGCACTTGAGTCCAGTGCACCATATCCTGCGCCAGCCAGTCGTCGCAGAAACTGTCGTCGTTGAAGGGATCGAGCCGGCGTATCGACTCGGCGTCGTGACGGATGCCGCAGACGGCCTGTTCGATTTCGTTTTCCATCTTGAGTATGCAGTGGCTGTAGTCCATGCAGAAATTGAACGGAATGCCGTGCCTGCGCACGGCTTGGGCCACCTGGTTTATGCGGCGCATGTCTTCGGACCACATGTCGGCATGGACTTCGTAGGTAATGGTAATGCCTAGTTTTTCGGCTTGTTCGTAGGTGTCCAGATAAGACGCGACGATTTCGTCGTTGGTTACCAGATGGCCATCGGCATGCCTGGCCCACACCATGAGGTTGTGATAGAGCGAGCCCGCAGTTTTGGCGCGCTGAAGATTTTCGGTGATGAGAGGTTCTTCTTTTCCCAATTGATATGTCCAGCTGCCCGATAGGATGGGGATTTCGTATTTTTCGCTGGCTTTGATGAAGTCGTCCAGTTCGGGGGCTGTCGGGATGCGATCGAAGAAATCCCAAAGGCCGCTTTCCTTGACAAGACGAAATTGAGTATCGATGGGCAGTTCCGTTTCGCTGACCGGCTGGGCTGGCGACGAGGGCTGGATTCCCCGTCCGGCGCAGGCAAGAAGAAACATTTTTTTCATGGTGTCTCCGTCGGGTTTCTGGCTGTCGGTGCGCTCACGGCCAGGCGGCTATGGGCACACGGGCGCCTGCACTGTGCGGGCGGTTTCGATGACGTCGGTATACAGCGCGGCCTCGAATTCGCTTTTTCCGGCTAGCGCGGCAAGAGAAAGCTCGCGTAGCCACTTGCGGTATTGAATCGAAACCTTGTCGGTCGCCATCGAGAGCTCGTCGGTCGAAAGGTCGTGGGGGGCCTGGGATTCGATGATGGGCTGGTCTTCCATCAGCACGCGCTTCTGGAAATCGATGTGTATTTCGTCGGGGAGGCCATCGTCGGCTCGGGCGATGATCATGAAGTTCCTGCAGCGGGCGTCGTCGATGGGGGAACTGGTGGTCCACAGCACGAAGCGTTCGGGCTTGCGGTACAGCGCGATTTCAAGATTGACGGTGTACGGCATGGAGCAGCGATAGTTGAACGCGCCTAGCGGCGAGTTTTCAGGCAACTGGTCGAGCATGGCCCGGGGAGGCTCGATGGAAAAGCGCAATTCGCCGCCTATCCTGTCCACGCGGGTGATGGGCGGGCGGGCGAAGGCGGGATCGTAGAGCGTGCCAGGGTGCACGAAGGCGAAGTGGGAGAAATCGGTGAAATTTTCCCAACGGCGTTCGGCTGAAGTGTTCCATACATAGGAATCCACGACGGCGATTTTCATGCCCGGGGCATTCCAGTCGCTGAATATGGGGATTTCGCATGCATAGGAAGCGTCCAGTCGAACCCAGACGATGTCGTAGCGGACTTCGCAGTCGTAGACGTCGGTGCGCGCCTTTTTGGGGATGGGCAGGTCGGGGCACGCGGGGATGGCGCGGCAGATTCCCTGGGTGTCGTATTGCCAGCCATGGTAGGGGCATTCCAGGCGGTCGTTTTCGCCGTCCTGCTTGATGCGGCCTATGGATAGCTTGGCGTGCCGGTGGGCGCATTGATCGCGCATGGCGGTGAGCTTGCCATCGAGCCTGGCAATGACGATATCTTGCCCCAGAAGCTTGAGGCCTAGCGGACGCAGCCCGCCAGAGCTGTCGCGATGGAACTCCTGCAGGGTACAGACGGGATGCCAGAAATAGCGCAAATACGTTTTGTCTGCGATAAGCGGTGTGCTTGCCATGATTCCTCCTTTGCATGCGTTATTTTTATTATGACAACATTTTTAATGTATTGTATGCAATATGTGAAGATAGTCAACCTAATTTGGGGGTTCGTAACAAGGAAGGTTATGATTTGATTTTTGAAGATGGATGTATGAGCAACCTGTCGCTACCCACACCCACGCAGCTTATCGTCGACGCCATTACCGAGGCCGTGTTGGCGCAGCGCCTTATTCCGGGCACCAAGCTCAATGAGGCGGATCTGGTGGAAATTTTCGGGGTCGGCCGCACGACCGTACGGCAAGCGCTCATCCGGCTGTCGCAAGACAAGCTGGTAACCATCGAACACAATCGCGGCGCCTACATCACCAAGATGACCGATCTGGAAATCCGGGAGACCTTCGAAGTCCTGGCCATGATCGAATGCGCTGCACTGGAAAAGCTGGGCAGGAGCATAACGGCGTTCGACATAGCCCGTTTACGCCGGCACATTGATGACCAGAAGCAGGCGCACCAGCACGGAAATGCCGATCTGGAGTTCCGCCTGGCCCCCGACTTCCATGTGCTGGTGGTTCGCATGGCGCACAATCGCGTCCTGGACGAAGTGCATGGCAAGCTTACGGCCCAGGAAAGACTGATCACGTCGCAGTATTACGGTAGCTTCGACCAGCAACACCTGTGTTCCGATCACGCCGAGATCGTGAGTCTTATCGAAGGCGGCCAGGTAGAGCAGGCTCAGGCCTTGCTCGTGGAGCACTATCGGGTGCTGGAAGACTATTGCCTGCGCGGCAAGGCGCACAAGTCGACAATTCCCCTGAAAGAGGCATTGAAGCCTGACGCAAAAACCGGTTGATTGACTGCAGCCAGGGGTAAAGGGCTTCGCCCCTTCAACGCAATCGCCGCTGATTTCCTCTGCCTTGCGGGCGCGGGAAACCAGCGGCGATTCGTGTACTGGCCTTGGCCTGGCTGTAGCGCTTCTAGCGCATTGCTTTCAGGGCTTCGGCCCAGCGGTGCAGTTCGTTCAGCAAAGTCTGGGCCGAGGTGTCGATGAGCTCGTTGGATTTGAACTTGCGGTTTTCATCCAGCAGCGTTGCGACCATGGGGATGGCCACGCCTTCGACCATGGGCATCATCTTCAGGGTGGTGACCAGTTGCTTTTCCAACTGCACCGCGCGCAGGCCGCCCGAAACGCCGCCGTAGCTGACGAAGCCGCAAGGCTTGTAGTTCCATTCCTTATAGACGTAGTTCAGGGCGTTGACGAAGGAAGGAGGGGGGCCGTAGTTGTATTCGGGCGTGACGAACACGTAGGCGTCGGCATCGGCCACGCTGGCGCTCCATTTCTTGGTATGTTCCTTTTCGTACTTGCGCTGTACGGGATGGACGGGCTCGTCGTAGATGGGCAGGTTGAATTCGGCGATGTCGACCAGGCTGACGTCGAATTTTTCGTGCTTGGCGGCGAAATCCTTGAACCAGTTCGCGACCGACGGACCGACACGGCCCGGGCGGGTGCTGCATATGACCACTTGAAGCTTGAGCGCCATGTTTACATCTCCAAAGTTATGCGGAAAGTCGACCGCCCGCCCGATTCAGGACAGCGCGGCCCCATCGCATTGTAATCGTAGAAGCGGCGGGCCCGCCGGGCTGCGGCCAAGGCCTGTCCGCCGATTCGTCTGTCGCTGCACCGGGCTTCAGAATTCCTGCCAGTCGTCGTCGGCCTGGGCGGTTTGGGCGGTTGCCGCCGCAAGCCGGCGTGGCGCGGGGGAACGAACCGGCGCCGGCGCCCGGGAGGAAGCGGAAATCCGGGACGGCACGGAGGCGCGGGCAGGCGCCGCTGGCGCGGCGGCCGTTTGTGCCTCGCCGACGTTGAAGGCCGCGACGGCCTGCGTCAGGCTGGATGCCTGATCCTGAAGGCTGGCGGTGGCCGCGGCGGCTTCCTCGACCAGGGCCGCATTTTGCTGGGTGACCTGATCCATCTGGACGATGGCCTGGTTCACCTGCTCGATACCCACGCTTTGTTCCTGGCTGGCCACGGTGATCTCGGCGACGATGCCGGTGACGCGGTTGACGCTGTCCACGACTTCCTGCATGGTGGCGCCGGCCTGCTTGGCCAGTGAGCTGCCGGTATTGACCGTGGCCACCGAGGCGTCGATCAGGGCCTTGACGTCCTTGGCCGCCGCCGCGCTGCGCTGGGCCAGGCTGCGCACTTCGCTGGCCACCACGGCGAAGCCCTTGCCCTGTTCGCCCGCGCGGGCCGCCTCGACCGCCGCGTTCAAGGCAAGAATATTGGTCTGGAACGCAATGCCGTCGATCACGGTGATGATGTTTTCGATCTGGCTGGCGGAACTGTGGATGGTGTGCATGGTTTCGACCACCTGGGCCACGACGTCGCCGCCCTTGCTGGCAATGTCCGACGCGGATGCCGCCAGCTTGTTGGCCTGCTCGGCATTGTCGGCGTTTTGCTTGACGGTATTGGTCAATTGTTCCATGGCCGAAGCCGTTTCGGTCAGCGAGCTGGCCTGTTCTTCGGTGCGCGACGACAGGTCGACGTTGCCCGCCGCTATCTGGCTGGATGCCGTGGCGATGCTGTGCGTGCCGGCGCGTACCTCCGCCACGGTCTTGAGCAGATTGCCGTTCATCGTCTTCAGGGCATGCAGCAGCTGGCCTGTTTCATCCCGTGCGTCGGCCTCGATGCGTCCGGTCAGATCGCCTTTTGCGACGCGGTTGGTGGCTTCGACGGCGCGGCGCAGCGGGCGCGTGATGCTGGTGGTGATCCACCATGCAAACAGAATCCCCAGCAGCAGCACGATCACGGCGATCGCGGCTATGACCTTCTGGCTGGCATAGTTGGCGGCGCTTGTGTTCTTGGCTGTCATGTCCAGGTACTGGCGCTGCATGTCGACGAATTCACGTACCGAAGCCGCATATTTCTGTGCGATAGGCATGAAGGTTTCGGTGAAGACCCGGTTGGATTCTTCCTGCTTGCCGGCCGCTTTCAGGGCATTCATTTTGCTGCGCGACGATAGGTAAACTGCCCGTTCTTCTTCGGTGCGTTTGAACAAGACTTTTTCCTCGTCCGCGATGAGCATGGATTCGATTTTTTTTTTCAGGGCCAGCGATTCGTCAGCGCCCTTTTTTGCGTCTACGGCAAAAAATTCGACTAGTGCCGGATCCGAGCTTTTGGCGATGGCCATGGTTCGAACGATGTCGTTGCTGAGGTAAACGTACCAGTCGGCAATCAGGCGCTCCTTGGCCAGGGGCGATTCCAGCAGGTGGCGGGTGGTGGCGGCGACGGTTCGGAGCTGCCAGATGGCGAGCGCGGTAATGGACATGGAGAGGATAAGAATGACGGTAAAACCGTAGCCCAGCCGTTTGCCGATTTTCATGTTCTTGAGAAAGCTCATTGCTGCATGTCCTGATAGTTCGGAAAACCGTCTTTCCGTGCGGGCACGGGAAATCGACGGCTCCATGGATCCGTTTGACGAAGTGGTTGGTCTGAGAAGGGCAGTCGAGCGATAACGAATACGCGCCGCGCGGACACCCGCACCCGTGGGGCGAGGCAAGTGTGCGAGTGGTTTGAACTTGAATGTTCGGCCCTGCGGAAGGCGGATGAATAGCCTTCCGGTTATCAGGGTTTACCCCAATCTTATGCATTTACGTCACGTCATAAACAGTCTTTAGCGCCTGGCGGGATTTTTTTGTGCTTTGGGGATGAGGCTGGGGTACTAAGCTGAAAATCCGAGTGCGGGGATGGAATGGCCGGCGTTAAATGCAGGAATAAGAGGGGATAGTACGGTTTTATGCGTGATCCTGGCGTATCGGGCCGGGCCGGTGCGAGGAGGCTGTTTATGAAATGCATTCGCATGCTTGTCGCTGTATTGGCTGTGTCCTTGCTGGGCATGGCCGGTGGCGGGGCTCGGGCTGCCGGTCTGGACAAGGCAGCCGCCGACGCGGTGGTGCAGCGTTATGTGGCCGTGCAAAACAGTGAGGGAAAGGCGGATGAGGAAAGTATCAAGGCGTCGCAGACCGAGGTAGCGGATCTGAATGGCGATGGCAAAGAAGAAATCGTGCTCTGGACGACGCTGTTTGGCCCAACATACTGGAACAATAGCGTCACCGTGTTCGCCGACGACGGCCATGGCTATGCCCCGGAGGCGACCGTGTCGGGGCTGGGCCAAGTGCAGAAGATTTCGATCCGCGACGACCTTATCCTGGTCAAGACGCAAGTGCTCGGGCCGCACGATTCAATATGCTGCCCCACCGTCGATAAAGTCATTTCGCTACGCTGGCAGGGAGCCAGGCTGGTCGATACGCATGGAGCACGAGACGGCGCTCGATCCTCCCAGAGGCCGCAGGGCGCGAAGGCACCCAAAAGCGCAGCCCCGGCCCCAGAAAATATTTCGCCGCCCGCTCTGACGCAGCATGGAGTAGCGAACGTCTGGCAGCTTCGCCCTGTGGCCGGCCATGCGCCGGTTGCGACCGTGGCGGGCCCAGGCGTGGTGCAAAGCGTGAGCCTCATGTGCGACGGCGGCACGCCGGTCATTGCGGTCGCCGTCAAGGCCAGGCCTCCGGCCGGAGCGGTCAACCTCGGCCTGGATTTTGGCGGAGCGGTCGTCAATCTGCCTCTGCAGCGGGCGACCGCGGGCGCCACGCTGCTGTTGGGCGATTTGAGCCGCTCGGAACTGCCCAGGCTTTTGGCCTCGCATTCCAGCGGCGTGGCCAGACTGCGCATCAACGGCGGGTTGCAGGGCAATCTGCCGCTGTCCGGCGTCAGGCCGACATCGCAAGCCGCGCTGGCGTCTTGTTATCGGTATTGAGGATTGGGAGTGTAGGGATTGGGTAGAGAGGCAATATAAGGTATACTTATAAACCTGGGGTCGATCCGGCTTCGACGTGGGTCGCGAAACAGAGCAGGGCATGCCGAGCACCAGTAAGCTCGTTAATCCACTGGAAAACTACAAACGCCAACGACGAGCGTTTCGCTTTAGCCGCTTAATGCGGTAAGCCGCTGCACTGATTTGTCTTTGGGTCAGGTAGGGTAAAACCTACAGCAGCGTCATCTACAAAGAATCGGGTCTGGTTGGGTCACTCAGCCAGGTCTTAAATCAATGTGAATCGCCAAGGAAGGGCCTGTTGGTTGGCATGATCCGAGGTTAAAACTTTAAAGTTAACCGACTACGCATGTAGAACTGCCTGCAGAGGGCTTGCGGACGGGGGTTCAATTCCCCCCGACTCCACCACATACAAGGGTCTGGATAATCTCCAGGCCCTTTTTCGGCTCTTCCCCATTATCGGGGGATCAGGGCATTCATCACACTCGGTTAATCACACCATTCCACCCGCATTGAGCCAAGACTCGCAGGCGGTAATTCTCAAAATTCCTGAATCCATACGCTCGG
>Ga0182739_1000803_pt1 | contig 36588 bp, 39 predicted proteins | sample eDN5th30CBELigBY_FD_128873 | JGI IMG/M metagenome (GOLD analysis project Ga0182739, IMG submission 128873) | Enriched backyard soil microbial communities from Emeryville, California, USA - eDNA 5th pass 30_C BE-Lig BY (version 2) (version 2) | ecosystem: Environmental > Terrestrial > Soil >... | reverse complement strand
GTCGCGCTGTCGGGGCTCACGGTCGCCGAGTACTTCCGCGACGCCGAAGGCCAGGACGTGCTGTTCTTCGTCGACAACATCTTCCGCTTCACGCAGGCCGGCTCGGAAGTGTCGGCGCTGCTGGGCCGCATCCCGTCGGCGGTGGGTTATCAGCCGACCCTGGCCACCGACATGGGCGGCCTGCAGGAGCGCATCACCTCGACCAAGAAGGGTTCGATCACCTCGGTGCAGGCCATCTACGTGCCCGCCGACGACTTGACCGACCCGGCGCCGGCCGCCTCGTTCGCCCACTTGGACGCGACGACCGTGCTTAGCCGCTCGATCGCCGAGCAGGCGATCTTCCCGGCCGTCGATCCGCTCGACTCGACCTCGCGCATGCTCGACCCGCGTGTCGTCGGCCAGGAGCATTACGACATCGCCCGTTCCGTGCAGCGCGTGCTGCAGCAGTACAAGTCGCTGCAGGATATCATCGCCATCCTGGGCATGGACGAGCTGTCGGAAGAGGACAAGCTGGTCGTGAGCCGCGCCCGCAAGATGCAGCGCTTCCTCAGCCAGCCGTTCCACGTGGCCGAAGTGTTCACCGGCACGCCGGGCGTGTTCGTGAAGCTCGAGGACACGATCAAGGCGTTCAAGGGCATCCTCGCCGGCGAGTACGACGAGCTGCCGGAACCGGCCTTCTACATGGTCGGCACGATCGAGGAAGCCGTCGCCAAGGCCAAGAAGCTCGCGGCCGAGGCGGCCTAAGCACATGGCCAAGGTCTCCTTCCGTCTGGTGATGCCCGAGCGCGAGCTGCTCGCGACCGAGGCCGACATGGTGGTCGTTCCGGGCAGCGAAGGCGACTTCGGTGTCCTGCCGGGCCACGCCCCGCTGGTCTCGACGGTCCGCCCCGGCGTCCTCGAGGTCTATCAGGGCAGCAAGGTCCAGCAGCGCTTCCTGGTGGCCGGCGGCTTCGCCGAGGTCACGCCGGAGCGCTGCACGGTGCTGGCCGACGAGGCCGTGCCGTTCGAACAGATGACCGTCGCGCAACTCGACGAACGCGAGCGCGCGGCCCGCAGCGACATTGCCGACGCCGACACGCCCGCCGAGAAGGCCGCCGCCGAGAAGAACCTGGCGATCACCCAGGATCTGAAGCGCGCGCAGGCCTTCTACGCCAGCCGCTGATTTCAGCGCTACTGCACAATTTTCAGTCGAAAAGTGCTCCGGTTCGCCATTGAAAGGCGGGCCGGAGGTCGCTTTATTACGCTGGTAAGACAACGCGCCGAGGGTGCTCGTTCATGGCTAGCTGGACACTCGAGACGATCGCATGGGATCGCTTCGACGCGTCGAAGGTGGATCCGGAGATCCTTCGCAACATCAAGGCCGCGGCCCTGGTGGAGCGGAACGGTGGCGACTACGGCATCTATCTCGGCCGGGTCTTCGCCGACGATGCCGCGTTCATGGACGACGTGCAGAACTGGGTGGTCGAGGAGGTCCAGCACGGCATGGCGCTGGGCCGCTGGGCCCAGCTGGCCGACCCGTCATGGGATTTCGACGCGGCGTTCGAGCGATTCCGCACCGGCTACACGCTGCCACTCCATGTCAGTGAATCGGTGCGCGGCAGCCAGGCCGGCGAGATGATCGCCCGCTGCATCGTCGAGACCGGCACCAGCTCCTACTACAGCGCTCTCAAGGACGCGACCGAGGAGCCGGTGCTGAAGCAGGTCTGCCAGAAGATCGCGGCCGACGAATTCCGCCACTACAAGCTTTTCTACGAGCATCTCAATCGCTGCCTGAAGCGTGACCGGCTGAACCGCTGGTCCCGTCTGCGCATCGGCTGGGGCCGCCTCGCCGAGAGCGAGGATGACGAGTTGGCCTACGCGTACTTTGCGGCCAACGAGCCGGTGGACGCGGTCTACGACCGCAAGCGCAACATGCAGGCCTATGCGAGGCGCGCCTATCCCCTCTATCGCCAGACGCATGTCCAGCGCGCCATGGCGATGGTGCTGAAGGCGGTCGGGCTCGAGCCTCAGGGCCGGCTCAACAATCTGATGACCCGCGCCGGCCTCTGGTTCCTCCGTCGCAACGCCGCCAAGCTGGCGGCGCAGGGCGCTTAGTACAAGGAACCTCCGTCGTCTCGACCAGAGCCCGCAGCGGGCTTACCTATGAAATCAGGTCGGCGAATTCGGTGAACACCGCGTCGTAGACGGCACGCTTGAAGGGCACGATCAGCGCGGTGAGCTCAGCCGGCGCGATCCAGCGCCAGGCTACGAATTCCTGGTCGTGGGCGTGGATGTCGATGTCGCCATCCGTGCCGGTGAAAGCCAGGGCGAACCATTTCTGCGCCTGACCGCGCCACCGGCCCTTCCAGTAGGCCGGCCGCCGGTCCGCCGGCACTTCGTAGGAAATCCAGCCGGCACTCTCGCGCAGCAGCAGCGCCTTCGTCGTGCCGACCTCCTCATGCAGTTCGCGGCACGCGGCTTCGACCGGCGTCTCGCCCTTGTCGATGCCACCCTGGGGCATCTGCCAGGCGTCGGGCTGGTTGGCGCGACAGCCGACGAAGACGCGGCGGTCGGGCGCGATCAGCATCATCCCGACGTTGCGGCGATACTCGTCGGGGCGGCCCGTCATGGTGGGGATCGTCGGGACCATCGTCAGGGGCGAAGCTGGGCGGGCTGGGCGCGCAGGCGGGTCATGCAGGCGTCGCGGCATTCGAAATGTCCGATGATGGGCACGAAGGAGAGTTCGGTATTGCCTTGCTGGCCTTTGAACCAGGCGGCGATGGCAGTGATCGCGTCGTCCTCCGGCTGCATGACGCCGAAGGCATGGCGCGGCGGCCGGTCGGGGGCGGTTTCGGCAACCCAGCCGGCCAGGCGGTCGATGTTGCCGCCGACCCCGTCGCCCGCCAGCTTGTAGTCGAGCACGTCGGAGCTGCGCGCGTAGCCGACGCCCAGCTGCGCGGTCAGGCGCTGTATTGTCGTCACGCCCGGCGCGGGATTGATCTCGATCAGCGCGAGCCCGCGCGCGGCGATTTCCGCGATCACGGGCCGCATCGCCGTCTCCGACTGGGCCGCACGGTCGGCGGCCGGGATGACGAGGCCGACATAGCCCTCGCCGCGCGCCAGGGTGGCGCGCAAGCGGCGAACGTTCTCCGCGGCATCGACGGTGGCCTCGATCGGCCGGATGCCGCGCTCGGCAAGGGCGGGATCGTCGGTCGGCATCATCAGATAGGTTTCGTGCCCCGAGGCGCGCGCCAGCGCCAGCCAGCGCGGCAGGTCGGGCGTGCTGGGCAGGAAGGCGAGGCTGACCTCGGGCGGCAGGTCCTCGATCGCCCGGCGCATCATGGCCTCGTTGACCCCGACATTGATGACGAGCAGTCCGAGGCGCGCCGGAGCGCCCGCCGGGTCGAAGCGCCGGGCGTGGGCCATCCAGGGCATCCAGCCGGACGGCGAGATGCTCGGCAGGCGCAGGCCGTCGTCAGTCGTCTCGATCAGCCCCGCGAGGTCGTCGGGCGGCGGCGTCCGGAAGCCCGTCGGTCCGGGGCGGCGGGGCAGGGGCAGCGACTGGATCGTCGCTGCGGCCGGTTCCGGTTCGGTCGTGGGGATCGTATCGACGGCGGGCGGCGGCGGTGAGGCTGCCACGGCGCTGTCGACGATCTGAGGGGCGGCCCCGCGGAGATCGCCGAAGGCTGCTCCGGCGGTGCCGGCGATCAGGCCGAGGACCAGCAGGTAGGCGGCAACGAGGCCGCGCCGGTCTGGCCGCGGCTTCGCGACCAGAGCGACGCGCCGGCTGGATGGTTCGCCGGGCATTGCCACGCCGTCATCCTCGCAGGCCGCTCAGTTGGCCTTGTTGCTGTAGAGCGAGATGCCGCGGATCAGGTCGGCCGCCCGCAGCAGCTGGTAGTCGGCCGCCTGCTCCTTCGGCGGCTCGTCCGGATCGACCGGCGGGGCAGCCTGGGGCGTGGTCTGGCCGGCCGCCTTGTCGTCGGTCTTGTCGCCGGGCTTGCCGGCTTCCGGCTTGCCGTCGGCGGGCTTCACCGGCGGCGGCGGGGCCACGGGCTTCTCGTTCGGGTTGGTGATCGAGCGGCGCAGGTTCTCCTCGCGGAAGCTGGAGCGCTGCTGGATGTTCTCGATCTTCGCGGGCTCGACCTCGATGTCCGGCTTGATACCTTCCTTCTGGATCGAGCGACCCGACGGCGTGAAGTAGAGCGCCGTGGTCAGACGGATCGCGCCGCCGCCCGTCACCTGCATGATGGTCTGGACCGACCCCTTGCCGAAGGAGCGGGTGCCGAGAACGATCGCGCGGCGGTGGTCCTGCAGCGCGCCGGCCACGATTTCCGACGCCGAGGCCGAACCGCCGTTCATCAGGACGACGATGGGCAGGCCGCCCGCGACGTCGCCCGGCTTGGCGTTCCAGCGCTGGACCTCGTCGTTCTTGCGCGCCTTGACCGAGACGATCTCGCCCTTGTCGAGGAAGGCGTCCGACATCGCGATCGCCTGGTCGAGCAGGCCGCCCGGATTGTTGCGCAGGTCGATGATGTAGCCCTTGAGCTTGTTGCCGGCTTCCTTCTTGAGCTTCTCGACGGCGTCGAGCACGCCGGGCGTGGTCTGCTCGGTGAAGGAGGTGACGCGGATGTAGCCGATGTCGCCGCCTTCGAGGCGGAACTTGACCGGCTTCACCTTGATGGTCTCGCGGGTCAGGGTGACGTCGAACGGATCCTTGGTGCCGCGGCGGATCGAGACCTTGATCGGCGCGCCGACCTTGCCGCGCATCTTCTCGACGGCTTCCTGCAGGGTGAGGCCCTGAACCGGCTCGCCGTCCAGCGCGAAGATCAGGTCACCCGGCAGGATGCCGGCCTTGGAGGCCGGCGTATCGTCGATCGGCGACACGACCTTGATGACGCCATTCTCCATCGTGACCTCGATGCCGAGGCCGCCGAACTCACCCTTCGTCTGGACCTGCATGTCCTTGTACGACTTCGGGTTCATGTAGCTGGAATGCGGGTCGAGCGCGCTCAGCATGCCGTTGATGGCGTTCTCGATGAGCTGCTTCTCCTCGACCGGCTCGACATAGTCGCGACGGATGCGCTCGAGCACGTCCCCGAACAGGTTGAGCTGCTGATAGAGCTCGCTCTTGTCGCCGCCCGAGGCCTTCGGATCGGCCTTGGTCTGCGCGAGGGCGGGTGTGGCCAGGAAAGCCACGGCCGTGGCGAGTGATGCGAAGCGCAGAAAGGTCATTTGGGTGCCTTCAGGAGGGAGTCGCCAGGGGCTTTGAGGGCCCGGCAATCCGGTGTTTCAGCGTGGGTGGGAGGATACAGGGGCGTCTTTGGCAGGATCAAGGCGCCGGGGTCCGGCGCCGCTTCACAAATCAGGCAGAGGCCGCGGCCGCCGGGTGCGGGGCGGTGAGGATCGCCGGCCGCGAGGCGGTCGACAGGAGCGACGTGCCGGTCATTTCCGCAGGCTGCGGAACGCCCATCAGCGCCAGCATCGTCGGCGCCACGTCAGCCAGTTTCCCGTCCGACAGCGAATGCACCGAGGCCGGGCCGTTGAACAGCAGCGCCGGCACGCGATTCAACGTGTGCTGGGTGTGTTTCTGATGCGAGTGCTCGTCGTACATCTGTTCGGCATTGCCATGGTCGGCGGTGACGAACATAACGCCGCCGGCCGCCTGGATGGCCTGCATGAGGCGGCCGAGGCAGCCATCGACCGCTTCGACGGCCCGGGTCGCCGCACCGAGGTCGCCGGTATGGCCCACCATGTCGGTGTTGGCGTAGTTGACGACGATCAGGTCGAACGTGCCTGAGCCGATGGCCTCGACGAGCTTGTCGGTCACTTCCGGCGCGCTCATCTCCGGCTTCATGTCGTAGGTCTTCACCTTGGGCGACGGCACGAGGATGCGCTCCTCACCCTCGAACACGCGTTCCTCGCCGCCGTTGAAGAAGAAGGTGACGTGCGCGTATTTCTCGGTCTCGGCGATGCGCAGTTGCTTCAGCCCCGCACGCGACACCGTCTCGCCCAGGCCCATCTTGATGATCTCGGGCGGGAACAGCGTCTTCAGGAACGGGTTGAGCGCGGCCGAATACTCGACCATGCCGACCGTCTCGGCGAAGGCGACAACCCGGTTGCGGTTGAAGCCGTCGAACCGCGGATCGAGCAGCGCCGTCAGGATCTCGCGCGCGCGGTCGGAGCGGTAGTTGAACATCAGCAGGCCGTCGCCGTCCTTCATGCCGGCATAGCCGTCGATCACCGTCGGCAGGACGAACTCGTCATCGAGCTTGGCGGCATAGGCCTTCTCGACGGCCTCCTTTGGCGCCGTTGCAGCTTCGCCCTTGGCATCGACCATCGCCTCGTAGGCCAGGGTCACGCGCTCCCAGCGCTTGTCGCGGTCCATGGCATAGAAACGGCCGGTCACCGTGGCGAAGCGGATCGGCAGGCCAGGCTTCAGGCCCGCCTGGATATGATCGAGGCATTCAAGCGCACTGCGCGGCGGCATGTCCCGCCCGTCGAGGAACGCATGGATCCACACCGGCACGCCCTGGCCGGCGATCAGGTTGGCGAGGAAGACCAGATGATCCTGATGCGCGTGCACGCCGCCCGGCGAGGCGAGGCCCATCAGATGCAGCGCCGCGCCGCTCTGCTTCAGCCGGGCGATCGTCTCGCCAAGGATCGCGTTCTGCGCGAGCGTGCCGTCCTCGATGGCGTTGTCGATGCGCGGCAGGTCGGGCACGGCGACACGGCCGGCGCCGAGATTCATGTGGCCGACTTCGGAATTGCCCATCTGGCCCTTGGGCAGGCCGACGAAGCTTTCGGAAGCGTCGACCAAGCCCTGCGGGCAGGTCGCGACCAGCCGGTCGTAGTTGGGCGTGCGGGCGTCGAGGATCGCGTTGTTCAGCGGATCGGTCCGATGTCCCCAGCCGTCGAGGATGCAGAGCAGGACGGGACGCGGAGCTTTGGACGCCATTACGAAGCCTTCCGGATCTGGGGCTGGGCGCGCTCGACCGCGTTGAACTTGTTGGGGCAGCTCAACTCGCGTGGATCGGTGTTGGGATTCTGGTCGGGCACCTCGATGGCGCAGAACACGAACTCGCCGCGCGGCTCGCCGTCGATGCTGACATCGTAGGTGTAGGTGCCGGCCGGATCGCCCGGGATGATGCACCAGGAACGCTGCAGCACACCGTCCTGGACGGTCTCGAGCATGCGGGTCGTGGCCTTGGTCTTGTCGGCGCTGACCTCGGTCTCGGGGCCGGCGATCACCTGTTCAGCCGGCTGCGAGGTGGTCAACACCTCCTTCAGCGACACCACCCGATTGGGGCCGCCGAGATACATCCGCCAGCCGAAGCAGGCGCGGTGGAACAGCAGAGGGATGGCGTTGGTCTCGTAGTGGCGCTGTTTGCCGTCCTCGCCGGTGATCGACACGTAGGGGATGCTGCGGACGGGCTTCGCGGCCGGCTTTTCGAGGGGCGGGGCGGGGGCCGCCGACTGGGCCATCGCGGCGCTCGAAGCGGCTGCCAGGAGGAGGGCGGACGAAGTGGCCAGGAGCCACCGGGAGAATTGGTGCATGGGGCCAATGTAGCCCCGGTTTTTCGTCAGAACAGAGGCAAAATCGCCTTTTCAGGCGCGATGATACGGATGGCCGGCGAGAAGTTGCTGGGCGCGGTAGATCTGCTCGGCCAGCATCCCGCGGGCCAGCAGGTGGGGCCAGGTCATCGCCCCAAATGACAGGACGAGGGCGGCTTTCTTCAGCATCGCCTCGGTATGTCCGTCGGCCCCGCCGATCAGGAAGGCCACGTCCGACACCGAGGTGTCGCGCCAGGTTCCGAGGCGAGCCGCGAAACCCTCGCTGTCGAGCATCCTGCCGCGACGGTCGAGCATCACCAGGGTCGCGCCGGCCGGCGCTGCGCCGAGCAGCAGCTCGCCTTCGCGCTGCATGAGTTGTGCAGCCGGCAGCTTCCGCTTCTCCTCGAGTTCGCGCAGGACGAGCGGCCAGCGGATGCGGCCGGCATAATGGTCGTAGAGGTCCCGCTCCGGCCCGCGCGCGGCGCGGCCGATCGCGGCGATCGTGATCTTCAAGCCATGCTCATGGGGCTGTGTTGCCGAAGGGCTCGCCCATCGCGCAAGGGTCTCTCACTGCGTTCGGGATGACAATGCTGGAGAACTGCGCGCCGTGCGCCGATCCCGGAAAAGATGTCATCGCGGGCGGGGCAACCCCCGCCCTGGAGCGAAGCGAGGGACCTTTCGCTTTCCTCGCATACGCGGCAGCCCAGGGCTCACGAGGCGCGCTTGCGTCGGGCCGCGGGCTTGGCGGCCGCCTTCTTGACGACAGCCTTCTTGACGGCGGCTTTCTTGACCGGCTTGGCGGCGGCCTCGTCCTCGAGGGCCCACATCTTTTCGAGCGCGTAGAAGGTGCGTGCTTCGGGGCGGAAGACGTGGACGATCACGTCACCGGCATCGACCAGCACCCAATCGCCGGTCTGCTTGCCTTCGACGGGAATGTAGCCGCGCCCGCCCTGCTTGAGCTTGTCGGCGAGGTTCTCGGCGATGGCCACGACCTGGCGGGTCGAGCGGCCGGAGGCGATCACCATGTAGTCGGCGAAGGCCGATTTGCCCTTGAGGTCGATGACGACGACGTCCTCGGCCTTGTTGTCGTCGAGCGACTGGCGCACCAGCTCGAGGAGCGCGTCGGAGTCTTTGCTTCGATCGGGAAGCGTGCGGGTCTGGGCGGGGATGGTCTTTCCTTTCGATCTGGTCCGTGGTGGCCGCCCGGCGCGGATGGCCGTCGCGGAATGTTCATCCAACCTGCTCGGGATAAAGCACCAGGCCGGCGGCTCGCAAGTGGCGAGCCGCCGGGCCTCGGTGGCTTGCAGGCGGAAACGCTCGAAGGTGCGCGGCGCCGGGGCGGCCAGCGCCGCATAGCCCCAGCCGGGGCGGGCGAAGGCAGCGATCGGCACGGCGGCGAACAGGTTGCGCCAGTTCGCCCAGTCGACCAGCTGGGGCAGGATGTCGGCGCCCATCAGCCAGACGAACTTCGCGCCGCGGTAGACGCGCTTCAGCGCTTGCACCGTGTCCAGCGTATAGCGCGTGCCCAATAGCAGCTCGGGCGCGCCGACGCGGATGTGCGGATGGCGGGCGACCTGGCGGGCGCGGGCCACGCGGGTGGCCAGCGGCTCCATGCCGTCGCCGCTCTTCAGCGGGTTCTGCGGCGAGACCAGCCACCAGACCTCATCCAGGCCGAGACGTTTCAGGGCTTCCAGGCTGATATGCCGGTGGCCGTGATGCGCCGGATTGAACGAGCCGCCCAGCAGGCCGATGCGCCGCGTCGTGGCACGCGGTACGCCCGGCATCGGGTGCAGGCTCATGGCGTGACGCTCACGGGCGGAGCGTGCCCTTGCCGCGGACGATATTCTTGTAGGTCGTGAGTTCGACCAGGCCGACCGGGCCGCGTGCGTGCATGCGGTTGGTCGAGATGCCGATCTCAGCGCCCAGGCCGAATTCGCCGCCGTCGGCGAACTGGGTGCTGGCATTGTGCATCACGATGGCACTGTCGACCTCGCCCAGGAAACGCTGTGCCGTGGCCTCGTTGTCGGTGACGATCGATTCGGTGTGCTGGCTGCCGTAGCGCGCGATGTGCTGGATGGCGCCGTCGACTCCGTCGACCGTGGCGACCGAGATGATGGGTTCGAGATACTCGGTGCGCCAATCCTTTTCGGTGGCGGCCACCGCCTTCGGATCGCGCTTCTGCACCTCGTCGTCGCCGCGCACCTCGCAGCCCAGCTCGTGCAGCTTCTCGAGCACCGGCTTCAGATGCGTGTCGAGCGCGGCGCGGTCGATCAGCAGCGTCTCGGCGGCGCCGCAGACGCTGACCCGGCGCATCTTGGCGTTGGCCACGAGATCGCGCGCCATCGCCACGTCTGCGTCGCGGTCGACATAGACGTGGCAGATCCCGTCATAGTGGCGCAGCACCGGCACGCGGCTCTCCTGCGTCACGCGATCGATGAGAGAGCGTCCGCCGCGCGGCACGATCAGGTCGAGCCAGTCCATGGCGCGCAGCATCTCGCCCACCGCGGCGCGATCCGTCGTCGGCACCAGAGCCACGCAATCCTCGGGCAGGCCGGCGCCGGCCAGCGCGCGGCGCAGCAGTTCGACGATGGTGCGCGAGGAATGGAAACTGTCGGAGCCGCCGCGCAGCACCACCACGTTGCCCGACTTGATGCACAGCGCCCCGGCATCGGCGGTGACGTTGGGCCGGGCTTCGTAGATCACGCCGATGATGCCGATCGGCACGCGCACGCGGCTGAGCGCCAGCCCGTTGGGCCGCTGCCATTGCTCGATGACGGCGCCGACCGGATCGGGCAGGGCGGCGATGTCGTCGAGGCCCTTGGCCATCGCCTCGATGCGCGCCTCGTTCAGCAGCAGGCGGTCCTGCAGCGCGCTGGTCATGCCGGCGGCCTTGGCGGCTTCGATGTCGCGCGCATTGGCGGCCAGGATCGCGTCCTTCTCGGCGCGGATGAGACGCGCCGCCTCGAGCAGTGCCGCGTTCTTGGCGGTGGTCGAGGCGTTGCGCAGCGCGGCGGCGGCCGCCTTGGCGCGGCGCCCGAGCTCGGCGACGATGGCCACGGCGTCTTCGGCGGCGGGCTTGGTCTGGACGTTCATCGGACGCTCCGTCTGTTCACTCGACCACGAGGTCGTCGCGATGGACGATCTCGTCGCGGCCGCGGAAACCCAGCAAGTGTTCGATCTCGACGCTCTTGCGGCCGGCGATGCGGCGCGCATCGTCGGCGGCATAGGCGACAAGCCCACGCGCCAGTACACGACCGCCGCGATCCTTCACGTCGACCACGTCGCCGCGCCGGAACTCGCCGGCCACCGACGTCACGCCGGCCGGCAGCAGGCTCTTGCCGGTCGACAGCGCACGCACCGCGCCATCGTCCACGATCAGCGTGCCGGCGGGCTTGAGCGAGCCCTTGATCCACTTCTTGCGCGCCGACAGCGGCGAGCCCTCCGGCAGGAACCAGCTGCAGCGCGCGGTGCCGTCGATCAGCGCGCCCAGCGCGCCTACCTTGCGGCCGTCGGCGATGGCCATGCGGCAGCCCGCGGCCATGGCGATGCGGCCGGCCATCAGCTTGGTCACCATGCCGCCGTTGGACATCTCGGACGCGGCGACTCCGGCCATCGCCTCGATCTCCGGCGTGATCTCGCGGATCTCGGGGATGAACGTCGCCGAGGCGTCGCTGCGCGGGTCGCCGGTATAGAGCCCGTCGATGTCGGACAGCAGCACCAGCGTGTCGGCCGAGATCATCTCGGCGACGCGCGCGCCGAGGCGATCGTTGTCGCCGAAGCGGATCTCGTCGGTCGCGACCGTGTCGTTCTCGTTGATCACCGGAATGGCGCCCAGCCCCAGCAAGGTCGCCATGGTCTGGCGCGCGTTGAGGTAACGGCGGCGTTCCTCGGAATCGTTCAGGGTCAGCAGGATCTGCGCGACCGTGATGCCGTGTCGCGCCAGCGCTTCCTGGTAGGCCTGGGCGAGGCGGATCTGTCCCGTGGCGGCGGCGGCCTGGCTCTCCTCGAGACGCAGCGGCCCGGATGCGAGCTTCAGGTGCGTGCGACCGAGACGAATGGCGCCGGACGAGACCAGCACGACCTCGCAGCCGCCTTTGTGCAGGCGCGCGACGTCGCTGGTCAGGGCCGCGAGCCAGTCGCGCCGGACCTCGCCCTTCGTCTCGTCGACCAGGATCGAGGAGCCGATCTTGACGACCAGCCGCCGCGCGCCGGCGAGCGGTGTCATGCGGCGTCCCGGGCGGGCGAGCGCTGCTTGTCGACCAGCTTCATCAGCTCGTGCAGCAGCGGCTGGACACCCTGGCGGGAGACCCCGGAGATCACGTGCACAGCCTTGCGGCTGGCCTTGGCGAGCTGGGCGCGCTTGGCCTCGATGTCTTCGGGCGTCATGGCGTCGGTCTTGTTCAGCGCCACGATCTCCTTCTTGCGCGCGAGATTGCCGCCATAGGCCTTGAGCTCGCGCCGCACCGTGCGATAGGCGTCCACGACGTCGTCCTGGGTGCCATCGACGAGGTGCAGCAGGGCGCGGCAGCGCTCGACATGGCCGAGGAAGCGCGTGCCGAGGCCGGCACCCTCATGCGCGCCCTCGATCAGGCCGGGAATGTCGGCCATCACGAACTCGCGTGCGTCGGAGCCGTCGCCCACCTTCACCACGCCGAGTCCGGGATGCAGCGTCGTGAACGGATAGTCGGCGATCTTGGGCTTCGCGTTGGTGTTGATCGACAGGAACGTCGACTTGCCGGCATTCGGCAGGCCGACCAGGCCGATGTCGGCAATCAGCTTGAGCCGCAGCCACAAAGCGAACTCCTCGCCGGGCCAGCCCGCATCGGCGCGGCGCGGCGCGCGGTTGGTCGAGGTCTTGTAGTGCAGGTTGCCGTAGCCGCCGTCACCGCCCTTGGCGATGATCACGCGCTGGCCGATCTCGGTCATGTCGGCCAGCAGCGTCTCATTGTCCTCGGCGAAGACCTGGGTGCCGCGCGGCAGGCGCAGCACGATGTCCTTGCCCTTGCCGCCGGTGCGCTGGCTGCCCATGCCGTGATGGCCGGTCTCGGCCTTGAAGTGCTGGGCGTAGCGGTAGTCGATCAGCGTGTTCAGCCCGTCGACGCATTCCAGCACGACGTCGCCGCCGCGGCCGCCGTCGCCGCCGTCCGGACCGCCGAACTCGATGAACTTCTCACGGCGAAAGCCCGCGCATCCCGCGCCGCCGTTGCCGGAGCGGACGTAGATCTTGGCCTGGTCGAGAAACTTCATGAGATGGGGTCCACAAACGAAAAGGGGGAACGGCGAGCCGCTCCCCCTTCACAAATCCAATGGGATGAACGGCTCTATTCGGCAGCCAGGGCCGGCGCCGGGAGCACGTTCACTTCGACCTTGCCGCCCGAGCGGGTGCGGAAGGACACGACGCCGTCGCTGGTGGCGAACAGGGTGTGGTCGCGACCGACGCCGACATTCTCGCCCGCGCTCATCTTGGTGCCGCGCTGGCGGACCAAGATGTTGCCCGAGATGACCTTCTGGCCGCCGAAGCGCTTCACGCCCAGGCGCTTGCCGTCGGAATCGCGGCCGTTACGCGAGGAGCCGCCTGCCTTTTTATGTGCCATCGTCCTACTCCGGTCGCTCTGCTCAGGCGACGATCTGTTCGATCTTGACCACCGTCAGGTCCTGACGATGACCGTTCTTGCGCCGCGAGTTCTGGCGACGGCGCTTCTTGAAGATGATCACGTGCTCGCCGCGGGCCTGCTTGACGATCGAGCCCACGACCTTGGCACCGGCGACGGTCGGCGCGCCGACCTTCTCGCCGACCATCAGCACGTCGGTGAATTCGACCTTGGCGCCGGCCTCGCCCTCGATCTTCTCGACCGTGAGCTGGTCGTCGGCGGCGACCGTGTATTGCTTTCCACCCGTGCGGATAACGGCGATCATGATGACACCTGGCTTGAGGTTCCCCGGCCCGACTGGCCGAAAAACACGAAAGAACGCGGCGGACCCACAGGGCCCGCCGAAGAAGCGCGGAATATACGCACGCCGGCTCTTGAGTCAATGTCGGACACGGCCGGGCCGGTCCGCCGCCCGGACCACGCTGGGGAGGCCGAAAAGCCAGTCGTTTCAAGGCGCTGGGCCCGAACCGGCCCGTGGCGGCCCCCTCCAGCATCGCAGAATAGGCGATTTGGACTCTTTTTTCCCGCGGCCCCGCTGTTCCTGGCGGGAAGCTGTTGCTCCCCCAAAGACGCCCGCCTATAAACCCGCGCGCCCGGAGGGGTGCTAGAGTGGTCGATTAGGACAGTCTCGAAAACTGTTGTGCGTGCAAGCGTACCGTGGGTTCGAATCCCACCCCCTCCGCCATCTGCCACCGATTCTACGCTATGGTGCGAGGCAGCTTGGCAGACGCCACCGTTTGCCATCGAATTTGGGAGCCGTCTTGGTGGCTCCCGATCCCCGGCAGGCGAGCAGCTTGTTCGACCAGATAGTCGATCAGCAATCGGACGCGCGCCACCTTGGCCCGGGCCGGTACGATCAGCAGGTTGAGTGGTGTCGTCGGCAGCGAATGCTCGGAGAGCAGCGGCTCAAGTTCGCCGCTCGCCAGCAAATCATCGACGAGCCAGCGATGGGCCGGGCCGATACCCCGTCCAGCCCTGAACGCTTCACGCGCGGCGAGACCGTGATCGACACGAAGGTCGCCCTTCGTGGGAATGACGTGAGGCGTGCCGTCCGGCCCTGTGAGCACCAGCGTTTCGCTGCCGGCGATATTCGACATGCAGATGACGTTATGGGCCATCAGCTTCGCCGGTGTCTCGGGCCGACCGTGCGCGGCGAGATAGGCGGGAGCCGCCACCAGCAGCCGCGTGCTTTGCCCGAGATGATGCAGTTTCATCGAGCTGTCGGTAAGAGGTCCGAGGCGCAGCGCGACGTCCACGCCCTCCTTCACGAGGTCGATCCGTTCGTCGGTCAGGCTGAGGTCAATGCGGATATTGGGATAGCGCGCCTGAAACGCGAAGATCAGCCGTGTGATGTGCAGCACGCCGAGCGCGGCGGTGCAGGAGACGCGGATCGTCCCCGACGGTGCGCTGCTGACATCGCGGATTTCCTCGCCCGCCTGTTCGACCAGCCGGAGGATTTGGACACATTGGGCGTAATAGCGGGTGCCTTCCTCGGTTAGCGCGACACGGCGGGTCGTGCGGTTCAGTAGAGATGCACCCACGGCCTCTTCCAGTTCGCGCAGGTGTCGCGTGACAGTCGATTGGCCTGTTCCCAATTCCCGCGCCACAGCCGACAGGTTCCCGCGCTCCGCGACGCGGATGAAGGTCCGCATTCGTTCGAGCGTGACATTGGATTGATCCATATTTCGGCATTATCATATGTATATCCGATATACATCGGAATAGTCGAGGGAGGGCTACCTTGCCGGCTGATGTCACTGCAGCCGGAAGGTCCACCATGAAAGTCCTCCTTGTCTTCGCCCACCCCGAACCAAAATCGCTGTCCGCCTCGCTGCGCGATGTTGCGGTTCACGAGCTCGAAGCTGCCGGCCATGAGGTCCGTGTGTCGGATCTTTACACGATGAACTGGAAGTCCGAGGTCGATTGGGCCGACTTCCCGGCGCTCGCCTCCGGCGAACGTCTGCAGCCTGCCGCAGCCTCGAAGAACGCCTTCACGACCGACACGCTGACACAGGACGTGAAAGCGGAGATGGATAAGCTGCTCTGGGCGGACACGCTGATCCTGCAATTCCCGCTCTGGTGGTTCACGATGCCGGCCATCCTCAAAGGGTGGGTGGACCGTGTTTACGCCTATGGTTTCGCCTATGGCGTCGGCGAACATAGCGACACGCGGTGGGGCGACCGCTACGGCGAGGGCACGCTCGCTGGCAAGCGCGCCATGCTGATCGTCACGGCAGGCGGTTGGCAGGAGCATTACGGGCCGCGCGGCGTGAACGGCCCGATCGACGAGCTTTTGTTCCCGATCAACCACGGGATTCTCTATTATCCCGGCTACGACGTGCTGCCACCCTTCGTCGCCTACGGCACTGACCGCTACAATGAAGAACGCTTCGAAGCTGCGGCACAGCACCTGCGCGATCGGATGCGAACGCTGGAAACGACGGTGCCCATCCCCTATCGGCGTCAGAACGGCGGCGACTATCACGTTCCAACGATGGAGTTGGGCGAAGGTCTCGAAACACCGGGCGTATCTGGTTTCGCGCTGCATCTGCGCCGGGCTGCCGATTGACTGAGCACAATGGACTCAATCGCGACAATTGGTCGGTGGACCTTGGTTATGTGCAATGTGGGATGGGGTTAGAGGCTATAGCGTAGACATAGTTCTGATCCTCATCTCGCGCTGCCCGTCAGATATCGCCGATTGCGCTCCATCTCCCGCTATCGCGCCCGATGTCGACGTCATCCTGGCCTCTTGGCAGTGCTGCGGCTTCGCCTCCTGGGATCGGCCCGATCCTTAGGCGCCCCTAGGACGTCGGAGGTACCGTCGTTTCGCTGTCGGGCTCGAACGCGAGAATGTCCCCCGGCTGACAATCGAGGTAGCGGCAGATTGCGTCCAATGTGTTGAAACGTATGCCCTTGACCTTGCCTTGCCTGAGCAAGCTGAGATTCGCCTCGGTAATGCCGATATATTCGGCCAGTTCCTTTGACTTCACATTGCGCCGCGCCAGCACGGCCGCGAGGCTCACCTTGATGGGCATGGCTGTCAGACGAACTGGCTGTTTTCTTCGGCGAGCGCGGCCGCTTTTTCCATGGCCCAGGCCAACGCCGCCACCACGCCTGCAAACAGCGCCAGGATCATCACGTCGGAGCTGATCTCGATTGCGATCTGCTTCGGACCGCCGTTCCAACTGAGCGCCAGCACGAAGAGCATGCCCGACAAGGGCTTCGTCAATGCGCTCAACCCCGCGCCCAGAGCAAAATCGCGCAGCCCGGCAATGCCCTCGGCGCCGAACGGCCGCCCCGTCGCAAACTGGGTGAGACAGACGCGCAACCGCCACAAGCCCCAGCTCATGGGCAGGAGATGAAGTAGGGCCGTGGTGATCGCAACCATGCGCATGCCGACATCGAGAGCCACGAGGGGCGGATCGATCAGCCAGTAGCCGATTGCCAGCGCCGGCAGGAGCGCGGCCAGTCCGACGGCCGCCAGGGCCAACGCGCTGAACACCCGGCGCGCCCGCGGTGACACCACCAAGGCAGCCTGCGAACGCATATCGCCTGAATAGGTGAGGCTGTTTTGGTTCTTCATGCGTTTCTTTCTCGAGGTGTTCCTCGAATGATGCGCTAATTATTATTGTTTGACAATAATTTATCGTGATCTGGTAGATAGAATTGTTGTTTAACAATAAGGGAACTTTGAATGAGTACCATGCGCGCCGCCACTCTCCTTGCTCTCTCGCTCGGCCTCGCCTTGCCTGCACAAGCTGCCCCGTCGACCCCCGTCGGCAAAATCTCCGTCGCTCAGGTGATCGACCTGATCCAGCGCTCACCCAAGGACAATGACGCCCGCAACGCGGCGATGGCCTATCTGGCGGGCGTAGGGGAAACCACCGGCCTGTTCGTGGCCGAGGCCGGACGGCGTGCGCTCGCCAGCATCACCTGCGCCGGGCCACTCGCCATTTCCAGCGCTGCGGTTCTTGCCGCGCTTTCGCGCGTGGATAAGGGGGATTGGGACAAAACCGCGGCCACCCCCATTCTCGTCGACGACATGCTGAGTCGGGCGGGCTGCCGCTAGCCGCGCTTTCCCGCCGCGCCGAGACCGGCGTCCCGCGGCGGCGATCAACGCTTCCGCCACTGTGCCCATAGCCCGACGCCCCGACGGTATCGTCAGGTGGCCGCAATCGAAATAAACGAAATATCCGGAACAATCGAAATGAAAAGGGCCCCCGCGCGATTTCGGAGTTGGCGTCAACCCTTAGCGTCGTAAGCGCAGCGAAACCCTATATAGAGGGCGTAGAAGCCGGCGGCCTTCCATTGTGCGCCGTCGGCGCGGGCCTGGGCCGGGCCGTACCACCAGGACCCGCCGGCGGTGAGGGCGTCCTCGCCACGCCGGTCCGCCATCCACTCCCAGACATTGGCGCCCATGTCGTACAGCCCGTTGACGCCGCGTTTGGTGGTCGCGACGGGGACATGTTCCCGACGGTTGTTGTTCATGCCGTCGGGGTCGTCGCCCACCGGATATTGGTAGGTCTGCCCCCGCACGTAACCGTCGGTCGGCCGGTCGCGCTGCTCGGTGTAGGCGGCGCTTCGCCATTCGGCGAGGGTCGGCAGCCGGCCGCCGACATGTCGGCAGAAGGCAGCGGCCTCCGCCCAGGTCACGTGCACGGCGGGCTCGGACTCCTGGCCGGGCTGGCCTTGCGGACGCTCGTAGGTCCAGCCTTGCCGCCGCGTCCATCCGCCGGTGTATTCGAAGCCACCGCCCTCGCGCTCGGCTGCCGTTCGCAGAGACGTAGCGCGGGCGAAGGCCCGGAACTGGCCGATCGTCACTTCGGTCGCATCGATGCCAATTCCACCGATGCGCACGGGCTCAGGCCGTTGTGCGAGGCAGGGGGCGGCATTGGCGACAATGGCCGCGAGGGACGCGGTCACGATCGTAAGTCGCGAATGGATCATTGGCATTGTGATCCGCGTTTGGTGTGCTGCTCAGCCTGCCGCTGCTGTTATCAGTCGGTGGCGAGAGTCCGGCCACCCGAGCCAAACGCCGCCGGGCCGAGCCCGCGCGGCGTTTGGAAGATGATGATGCGCCGAACCGGACTCCGGTCAGGCGTCGCTGGGCGCGAGGCCGAGCGTCTTCACGCGGTACTCTTCCCAGAACTTCGTCCAGGCCTCGTCGCCCTGGCCCTTGAACTTCTTCTGGGCGTCGGCCCAGCCGGCCTGGACTTTCTTCAGCCGGGCCATGCGTTGGTCCTGCCAGGCCTGATGCTCGGGCTTCCAGATGCTTTTCTCCTTCAGGTAGCGGATCGAGCCTTCGTGCCACGGCGCATCGGCCGGCGGCTTGCCGGAAACGTTCGGCGCCCAGTTGCCGGCGCTGGCGGTGATCGCCTTGATCAGGTCCATCGACTCGTCGACCGCCTTGACGATCGAATAGACCTCGTCGGCGCTGGTGTTGGCATAGGTCGCGATGATCGGATAGCGGTAGCCGACGAGATCGATCGGCTTTTCCTTGGAGATGCCCGCGCCGGCCGTCTCGTGATAGGGCTCGAAGAAATCGGCGACGGCGCGGATGCGGTCCCAGCCGGCCTTGTCGGAGGGCGGGAACGGCGGATAGGTGAGGCCGCGCGGGCTCGCCTCGATCTCGCGCATGTTGGCCGAGGTGGTGACGCTCGAGAAGGAGTCGAGCTGGTTGTTGATCACCGCCGTCTTCATGGCGTTGTAGCTGCCGAACCAGACGACCTGGACATCGGCACGGGTCAGGCCGGCAAAGGCGAGATAGGCATCGGTCTTGACGTTCACCGACGGGTTGCCTTTGACGTAGCCGACGCGCTTGCCCTTGAGATCCTTCACTTCCTTGACGCCGATGTCACCGGCCGTCGCCATCGCATTGCTGGCGGGCCGGGCCAGGACGACACGCACGTCCTGCGGGCCCCACGAAGGCGCCGCAAAGTCGAAGGTGCCTTCCGCAGAGAAATAGAGTTCGTTGGCCAGGAAGCCGTAATTGGCCTTGCCCTGCTTCATCGGCAGGAGGCGCCCGATCGAGGTGCCGGACGGCACGATCCGCACCTTCATCGGCTGTTTCTTCATGATCGCATCGGCGATGCCCGATGCCTCGGCGTAGCCCGACGATCCCAGATCGTAGGCCGTCCACACGGAAACATCGGGCAGCTTCGCCTGGGCAGCGCCGCCCGTGAGCATCATCGCCGTCGATCCGAGTAACACTTCCCGTCGCTTGAACATGGCGTTTCCTCTCCTGTGTTGTGTTGTGTTTTTGAGTGGGAGATTGGCAAGAACGGCATCGAGGGTCAAACTGGCGCCAACAAAATGAGTCGGAGCTGCACGGCGGCTCGGCCAGGGAGGAACCAGAACATGACCGACCGCAAGGACGCGTCAGAGATCAACCTCGCGCCTGAAGACGGTGGCCGCGACAGACTGAGAGGCCCGTCGTACTGGCTGGCGATCGCCATGGGCAGCGCAGGGGTCGTGCTGACCATCAACCAGACGTTCAATCTCCATTTGTTCGGCCAGGCGATCATCGACACGTCGTTCTACTATCTGCTGCTCGGCCTGTTCCTGTCGCTCGCCTTCCTCGCCTATCCGGCGCGCGATGCCGACCGCGATCGGATCCCCTGGTACGACTGGGCGTTGTTCGCCGCCTGCATCGCCGCGACGTCCTATCTGGCCTGGCATGGCGGCCGCATCGTCGCCGAGGGCTGGGATCTCGCTGCGCCGACCGAGGCCGTCGTGGTCGCCGGCATCATCTGTCTGCTGGCGCTCGAAGGCGTGCGCCGCGCTGGCGGGGCGGTGCTCTTCGTTCTCTGCGCCGTCTTCGCCGTCTATCCGATGTTCGCGGGCGACATGCCGGGATTCCTGTGGGGACCCAGCAGCGGACTGGCCGAGACCCTGAGCGCTCACGGCATGGGCGTGGAGAGCATCATCGGCGTGCCGATGCGCACCGTGGCGTCGCTGCTGGTCGGCTTCCTGGTGTTCGGCTCGGCTCTCGTGGTCACCGGCGGCGGCGAATTCTTCATGGCGCTGGCCATTGCCCTGATGGGCCGCACGCGCGGCGGCCCGGCCAAGGTCGCGGTGCTGTCGAGCGGCTTCTTCGGCTCGCTGTCCGGCAGCGTCATCTCCAACGTGGTCACGACGGGCCAGATGACGATTCCGACGATGAAGCGCGTAGGCTATCCGGCACACTATGCCGGCGCGGTCGAAGCCTGCGCCTCGACCGGCGGCGCGCTCATGCCACCGGTCATGGGAGCCGTCGCCTTCATCATGGCCGAGTTCCTGAACGTGCCCTACAGCACGGTCATGCTCGCCGCCGTTGTGCCGGCGCTGCTGTATTACGGCGCGCTGTTGCTGCAGGCCGATCACTACGCGGCGAGAAACGGACTGAAGGGGCAGCCGGCCGCGGAAATCCCACCGCTGCTGCCGGTGTTGAAGCGCGGATGGCACTTCCTGTTCAGCCTCGGCCTGCTGACCTACCTGCTGCTGGTCATGAAGCAGGAGGCCCTGGCCCCCTATATTGCGACCGCCGTGCTGATCGGCACGACGATCGTGTTCGGCGACAAGCGCTTCGGTCTCGTCGGCCTGCGCGACCTGGCGATGGACGCCACCCGCAACATCGTCAACATCGTCGCCATCCTGGCCGGCGTCGGCTTCATCGTCGGGTCGCTTTCCTACACCGGCGTCGGCGGAGCGTTCTCGCGCGAACTGCTGCAGTTCGCCGACGGCAATATCTATCTGCTGCTCATCCTGGGCGCGCTCACCAGCTTCATTCTCGGCATGGGAATGACGGCGAGCGCCTGTTACATCTTCCTCGCCATCACGCTGGGGCCGGCCCTTATCGGCGGCGGACTGAACCCGATCGGCGCCCACCTGTTCATCCTCTACTGGGGCCTCATCAGCTTCATCACGCCGCCGGTGGCGCTTGCGGCGATCGCCGCCGCCAGCATCGCACGGGCCGACCCGTGGCGTACCGGACTCTGGGCGATGCGGCTCGGGCTCATCAACTTCGTGCTGCCGTTCCTGTTCGTGCTCAATCCGACGCTCCTGCTGATCGGCACACCATTGCAGATCGTCCATGACGTGGCGACGGCCTGCTTCGCGGTCTGGCTGTTGGCCGCCGGTCTGGAGGGCTGGCTGTACAGACTGGGGGCGATCGGCAGGCTCTCGCGGGTGCTGCTGGTCGCCGGCGCCCTCGGACTGCTGGTCCCGGGCATGGCCACGGACCTGTTCGGCCTGGGCATGCTTGCCGCGGTCTATCTCGGTAACGGGCTCTGGCGGAGACGCGCTGCAGCCTGATCGGGGCTGATTGAGCGGGCGGACGCAGCCCCGACCGACGGCGTGCGTTGTGTTGCATGTCCGAACGCCGCCCGCCTGCCGACGAAGCGCCTCCGAAAGACACCCCGCCGATCGATCCGCCGCGGAAGCAGGCGCCTGTCGTGGAGCCGCCGGGCCGTGAGGCGCCGCCCGCGGAAGCGCCACCATCCGAGGACGAGTCCAGCAAGCCCAAGCCCCAGGAGCGCGTGCAGAAGCTGCGGCTGGGCGTACGGGTGGTGTGGTGGAGCGCGGTCGTGCTCACCCTGTGCTTCGGCGGCGTCGCGCTGTGGATGGGCGTGGGGCAGCGAGATCCCTTTGCCCTGATCTTCCTCGTCCTGGCGGGGTGCTGCGCGCTCGCCGGCTACGGCACCCTCGTTGCCTTCCGCCGTCCCTCGGCATCCTGAAGACCGGACATGACCACTCGAGCACTGGAGGATTTAATGGTGTCCACCCCCAAAAAGCCCGACCCCAACGAGGCCTCGGCCAGTTACAGCGGCACCGAACAGGCAAAGGACGCGCGCCGCGAGGAGAAGCGCCGGACGGGCGTCTACGGCGCCGACGCGGAGGAGGGACCGGGCTACGAGCGCGAGGATGAGGAGAAGGGCGGCCGCTACGGGTTGGAGCCCACCGTCGAGCGGCCCGCCGGCGAGGGTAGTTCCGAGACGGAGGTGCCCCCGGCGGAGCGGAAAGTGGATAAGGTACCGGCTCGCAAATGACGCCGTTTCCGCTATGAGGGTTCATGGGCCAGCCGATTTCCGAAGCCAAGAAGGCGATCTTCCTGCAGCGTGCCGAGGCGCGGCTGAACTTTGCCCGCAACCTGCCGGAGGGTGACGCCAAACGGGAGTCCAAGATCCGGGAGGCCGAGAAGGCGCTGCAGACCGCGCTCGCCTCCAAGACCGGCACGGTGCGGAGCGGCCCCGGGCGCAAGGCGGGCAAGGTGAGGAAGAAGCGTGCTCGATGACGGGGGCTTGCCTTGGAAACGGCGCGATTTCGACATCGAAAATGGCTAGAATTCGGCGAGAGATTGCGTGTTCGTGCCACCTTCCGGTGAGGGAATGTCGATGCTGAAAAAAATTGCCGTGGCCGCCTTGGTCGCCCTGCTTCCCGCCGCCCCCGCGCTGGCGGAGCCGGCTGTCTTCACCTGGACGGGCTACGGGCTGAACGTGCCGGGCAGCGGCAAGTGCCCGACCTACAAGATGACGATCAAGGTCACCGTCGTCGGCACGGAGGTGGATGGATGGTTCCAACAGGAAGGCCGCCCCGAGCGCGGCTTCAAGGCGACGCTGGGTGCCGACCAGAAGTTCAAGTCGACGGCCGTCGTGGGCGGCGGCAACAAGATGGACGTGGTCGGCTCGCTGAAGCCCGGCGCCTCGACCATCATGCTCGACGGCTACTGCCTGTTCGAGGGCCCGCTCAAGCCGAAGTGACGGGGCCCTCGATCGGTCTCGTCGACCGGCTCTGGATCGCTAACTGGCGATCCAGAAGGTGTCGGGTTCGTAGAGGCCGATATAGCCGCCCGGGTCCCAGGCCCAGTAGCCCTTCTCCGGCACGTTGCGCACCTTCTTGCCCACGGTCACCGGCTGGCGCACCTCGTTCACCGTACCGATCGAGAACACCTCCTCGGCATTGACCGAGAGGATCTCCTCCCAGGCCTTGCGGCGTTCGGCTGAGTCGGCCGACTGCTCCCACTTCTGCAGCAGCGCCAGCAGATGCCTGCCGACTTCCATGTCGCAGGGTTCGCCCTGCTTGCCCTTCGATTCGACGTAGAGGCCCCATTTCGGCCATTGCAGTCCGCCCTGCATCACCGGCGTGAACTCGCGCGGGCTGGTGTCGGGCGTGGGCGCGGCCGTGGTCACGCCGGCATAGGCGGTCATGACCGCCTCGCCGGAGGTGGTGCGCAGGCGGAAATTATCCGTGGTCTGCGGCTTCAAGAGCGCCTTGAGGCCGATCTTCTTCCACTGGTCGACCACCAGGGTCATGGTGTCGACCTCGTCGGCCTTCTCGCTCGAATGCTCGATCACGAACATCGCCGGCTGGCCGTTGGGCAGAAGGCGGATCCCGTCGCTGCCCTTCTTGGTGAGGCCGATCTCGTCGAGCAGCTTGTTGGCAGCCTTTACGTCCTGGATCGCCCACTTGGTCGCGTATTCCGGCTTGAACAGCGGCGAGCGCGGCATGATCGTGTTGGCGGAGGGCTTGGCCAGCCCGTTGTAGACGACGTCGCTCAACTCGTCGCGGTTGATCGCCAGCGACAGTGCGCGGCGGAAGCGGACGTCGCGGTTGAGCTTGCGCCAGGTGTCGTCATTGGCGTTCAGGTTGGGATAGAAGGCGACTTCCGAGCCTGAGCCCTTCTCCCACAACAGCGCCTTGATGCCGGAGGTCTTGGCGGCGTCGCGCAGGAAGGTGTAATCGCGCAGGCCGAGATAGCGCGGCTGCAAGTCCGATTCGCCCAATCCTGCCTTGGCGGGAATCAGGTTGGCTGCCACCACCGTCATGATCACGTCGTTGATGTAGGGCAACTGCTGGCCCTTGCTGTCGATGCGGTGGAAGTAGGGATTGCGCACGAAGACGAAGCGCTGGGCCGGCGGCACCGTCGTGAGGACCCACGGGTTGAGCGTCGGCAGGTCGACGTTGCTGTTGCCGTACATCGCGTCCTGGCGCTTGAAGACGTTGGACCAGCGACTGCCCTTGTAGCGCTTGAGTATCTCTTCCTCTTCCGCGTACTTGCCGTGCAGCGTCTTCAGATAGTGCGCCGGACGGAAGAGGAAGAGCGGGGCGGCGCGCGCCTGGCTCTCGATGAAGTCGGGATTGGGCTTGTGCCACGTGTAGCGGATCGTCACCTCGTCGAGGATCTCGACCTTCGGCGGCTTGCCTTCGACCAGCAGCTCGACCGACGGACCGTTGGGCGACAGGTCCTTGTTGTTGGCGATGTCCTCCCAGAAGAAGCGGAAGTCCTCGGTGGTGAAGGGATGGCCGTCCGACCATTTGTGACCGGCGCGCAGCTTCAACGTGAACTCGCGGCCCTCCTTGACCTCGTAGCTCTCGAGGATGTCGGGATGCAGCTTGAACTTGTCGTCGTAAACGATCAGCCGGGTGTAGCTGTAGACCGTCATCAGTCGGGTATCGCGCGTGGCGGCCACCAGCATGTTGAGCTGGCCGCCCTGGCGGCCGATGCCGTCGGCGCCGGAGAAGCTCTCGATGACCCGCGGCTGTTTGGGCAGCCGCTCGGCGATCGGCGGCAGCGCTCCCGACTTCACCTTGTCGCGAAGGCCCGGAGTCTCCTGCAGCGCCGGCAGCGGATTGGCAGCGAAGGCCGGTACGCTACGCGCCATCAGCCCCATCAACAGTGCCTGCGTCAGAATACGTCTCTTCATCGCCAGCCTCACTGTTATTGCCCCAGTTCCCGAGCTTGCGGGAATTATGATGCAGAACTAAGGCAAAAATCGTCGATTTTCTGAAGAATCGGGCCGGGAATAATGGACGCAGCCGAAGCGCCGTTCGAGGGTGCGCTCCTCGAACGGCTGGGGCGATCGGACGGTCGTCCTGTGGATCTCAGGTCTTGCTGGTCTTCAGCTTGCGCTTCTCGAATTCGGGCTTGAGCTTGCTGAGCACTTCCACCGCGATTTTCTGGCCGAAGGTCTGGGCGACCGTCAGGGTCTCGGCGACGATCTGCGGCATCTCCTTGACCATCTTGCGGCCGACCGGCGAGTCGTAGAAGGCGGTGACCTCGGCCAGCTCGTCCTTCGTGAAGTGCCCCGCATAGACCGCCGCCATCGCGTCGATCATGGCCGGGATCTCCTTGGCGAATTCCGCTTGCATGAGTCCGATCACTTCGTTGATCTCTGCGGTCTTGCCGGGATTGGCCCGCTCGAGGCTGGCCTTCTGCGCCGCGAGGATGCCGCTTACCATCTGTTGGCTGACCGCGGCCGAACCAGACTTCTCGAGAAAGACCTTGGCCTGGGCGAGGGCGGCGGGATCTATCGGTTTCGGCGCCTGGGCCAGTGCGGGCGCGGCGAAGGCAAAGGCGAGAGCGCACAACAGGGTGAGGAGACGCATGGTTTCCTTCAATTCTGGAACGGGCCACATTCAATGGCGGCGGGCCTGCGGAGGTTCCCGTGGTTTTTCCGTCCCACAGCGAGGCTGCTATCATCACCCGCAAAGGTATTCGAGTGTGCGCCGACCGAGGGCATGATGGCATCTGAACCGGACAGGGAGCCGCCTCCCAAGGCCGACAAGAAAGGCCCCTGGACCGTTCTGTCCGCCAAGGATGTGTACGAGAATCCGTGGATCCGGCTCACCCATCACGAGGTCCTGACGCCGGCGCAGACTCCGGGCATCTACGGGCTTGTCCACTACAAGAACCTGGCCATCGGCGTAGTGCCGGTCGATGACGACCTGCATACCTATCTGGTGGGCCAGTATCGCTTTCCGCTCGACGCCTACAGCTGGGAGATTCCCGAGGGCGGCGGGGCGCACGGCGTCGATCCACTCGACTCGGCGGCGCGCGAGCTGCGCGAGGAGACGGGACTCGTGGCGCGCCGCTGGCGCAAGCTGCTGGAGGCGGACCTGTCGAACTCCGTCTCCGACGAGCGCGCCGTGGCCTACCTCGCCTGGGGCCTCACCGCGGGGGAGGCCGAGCCGGAAGCCACCGAGGAACTGGCGGTCAGGCGCATCCCGCTCGCCGAGGCGTTCCGCATGGTCGAGGCCGGTGAAATCCGCGATGCACTGAGCGTGCTGTCGCTGCAGGCGGTGCGGCTCCTGCAACTCGAGGGAAAGCTCGATCTGCCGGACTGAGGGGGCATTCCGGGCTCTGTCGTGCCTTCCGTCAGAGGCCGGTGGCGTTGGCGATGATGCAGCTAAGGGTCTGCTGCAGGTAGCCCCGATTGATCGGCAGCATGAGCGTGCCGCCGAAGCGCGGGTTGATCTCGAACACGGCGATCCGTCCCTCGGGTGTCAGCGTGTAGTCGATGTTGCAGGGGCCGTCCGTCATAGGCCAGCGGCAGGAGCAAACGCTCGATCGAGACCAGAGCGCCGGCCGGCGGGTCGATGGCGGTCATGGACTTGAAGACGACACCTTGCCGGATTTCCTGGCCCGTCTCCTTTTCGAAGCTGAAGGTGCAGGACCATAGAATGCGCCCTCCCTTGCAGACGCAGTGGGTCACGTATTCGACCGGCGCGGGGAGACACTGCTGGACGATGAACTTGCCGCTTCCCCACGGCTCGGTGCTGAGGAACGCGTCGAGCTCACGATCCGATCGCAGGATGCGGCTGCCGAAGGCAAAGGCGGCGTTCACATACTTCACGATGCAGGGATAGCGGACCTGCTCGCGCGTCGCGTAGGTGATCGGACAGAGTTCGGACAGGCCAGCCTCCTCCACATAGGCGGCAAAGGCAGCCCTGTTGCGCAGCACCTCGACCGCGCGGTGGTTTGGAATCAGCGAGTCCATCGTGCGCGGACAATGGACGATGTTGTCTTCCGACAGCGGGATGATGACGTTGCGCACACCGGCGGCGGGCGGCGGCAGGGGACGGGCCGGATCGTCCGGCCACACGCGCACTTCCGTCACCCCGGGAACGGTCTCCCAGGTCTGCGCGTCGGAAAGGCGGGCCAGCCAGTTGTCGGCGTAGTTGCCGAAGATCACGACCCGCACCGGCACCTGCCCTGCCGGCGAGGGAGGCAGCACGACCCGCAGAGGGGCGTTTTCGAGCGATTTCTTGGCCCGATGAAGCATCGAGCGGACCGGGCGCGGCAGCAGGGCGCGCAGCCGCCAGGCGGCGTTGCCATGACCCCACGTGCGCAGGGCGACGAGCGCGCGCGTGAAAATCGGCCAGTGCATCAGACAGGACCGTGCCCGGGTTTCTGCGGACCAACCGACACCTTGCCGCCGATCAGGCGCCGGACGAGCTCGACATAGTGATGGGCACACGCTTCGAGGGTCAGGTTCTCGGTCACATAGGCGCGCGGCGTATATGCCTGCCCCAGAATCCCCGACCAGAAGCGCGGGAAGGTGGCGGTGAACTCCGCGGCATCGCGGAACTTCATCCCGCAGCGCTCGTCCCAGTAGGGGACGGACGTGACGGGGCCGAACTGGACGCGGTGGGGGTAGTAGTTGGTGTCCTGCCAGGGGCCGCCGAGATCCCAGGCGAAGACCGGCACGTCGCACGACAGCGCCTGCTCCAGCGCAATGCCCTGGGTCTCATGCTCGCAGAGAAACACCATCGACCGCGAGCGTGCGAGCATGGCCTGGAATTGCGCTTCGCGATAGTGGCCGTAGGCGAGGGTGGCGACGCGAAGGCCGCGGGCCTCGAGGTCGAGAAGGATCGGGTCGCGCACAGCCGTCCGGTCGCGGGCGGGATGGAAGCGGATCTTCTCGTACACCAGCACGTCGACGTCCTTGGCGACGTCAGGGGAGGGCTTCCAGTCATCCGTGTCGATGCCGACCGGCCAGACGTGGACTTTGTCGCCCCAATGGGGTTCGAACATCTTCCGCGCCCATTCGCAGGGCACCAGCACGCCGCGAATATCGTGATCGGTGAGCAGGGTGGGATGGCTCAACGGATGGTCGTAGCCGGCGGCGCCGAATACGATCGGCGTCGCGCGCGGAATCTTGGCGAGCACCAGCGGTTTGCCGACGACGCAGGCGACTTCGCCGGGGTTACGCCGCAGGCGCCTGTAATCGTTCACGCGGTATCGGATGCCCAGGCGATCCAGCCCGGCGCACAGGTTGAGAAACACGCGCATATGGCCGCCCGGTTGCTTCGGGCCGCGCACGATGCGCCGAACGAGTCTTCGCGGATAACGATCGAACGGCAGCCAGCGGTCGGGGTCGTCCTCTTCATAGAACAGGTTCAACGCCTCGTCGTCTCGCGACGGGGCGGGATGTGTATTCATCGATCCAGCGGCTTTCGATCTCGCAAAGGAGTGTGCTCCCTACCCAAACCGAGGGAACGGCGAATTTTTCCGAGGCGGAAGCGCAGCTTTCGCAGCGATTGCGCGATCTTGCGCATCCACACTACCGCGATGCCTCGCCAATTCAGGCCGACGAGACAATTGAAAGTGAGGCAGTCATGTCGTGCCCACGACGCCTTATAGGGTTCGTCTCCAATCCGGAAATCGTAATCAAGACCGCGCTGGAGGGTCCAATGCAGACAATCCTGCATCAGGAGTTCGCCGGTCGAATAGCGGTCCCAGGCCGGGTCGTGGCAGCCGATCAGAAACTCGACATGGCGCTCGCCGACGGCATTGATCTGAAAGGCGACCGGCTTGTCGCCCAACCGAAGGACGAAGAGCGACAGGCTACCGGGATCGTGCGGGTCGGACGTCATCGCGCAAAGAAAGTCGCGATAGTCGCGGAGCGTCAGCCAGTCGTTGTCGTAACCGCGCCGGGTGATCCAGCCTTGTTTGAGCGCAAGGATAGCGTCGATCGTCGCCGGATCGACCGACGTCACTTCACGCCGAAACGTGACTTCGCCGAGGTCGCACAGGCGGCGGCGTTTGCGCCGCAAACTGCTCCGGTGCGAATTGCTGACGGTGACGAGATAGGTTTGCCAGTCGGGATACGCGGCGCTCAGGATCTGCGGGGCATTGAGCTTGTTGTCCACGAAGCAGCGGAACCCGTTCTCTTCGGGGAGCCGGGCGAAGGGGCTGTCACTGCGCACATGCGGCATGAACAGGAGGTCGCCCAACGGGCGTGCCGCCTTCCAGAGACGTTCCATCCACTTGCCTTGAAGTGGTCCGGGCTCGACCAGCGGCTCGGTATATTCGCTGCTCTCGGCACCGAGCTGGCGAACCAGCCGCAGCCCTTTGTCGAGATGGCTCGTCAGCGCCCAGATCCCGACCAGTCGGCCGGCGCTGCGGAGCGTGAGAATGTGCAGTCCGCGGCCACGCGGTTCCGCGACGGTCTGCCATGCCACGGACGACCACCTGTAGCCCTGCGACAAGCGGTGCCCGGGGCAGCGTGAAACCAGTCCCTCCCACTCCTCGCGCAGGTCGGCGAGGTCGGCGGTCGTTCCGAGCACCGTCACGTCGGCCATTGGGGAGACTGCGGAGGGCAAGGCTGCTTCAGCGACGGCGAAAAAGATAGCCGGCCCCGACCGGGTGTTCCGGAGCGCCGCGATAGTGCACCGGCCCCCAGGACATCAGTTCACGTTCCAGCACGAAGCCATGCCTGGCGACCTCGGCCAGCACATCGTCGTGATTGACGATGTTGGAATAGAATTCGCCCTGATATCCGGCGCTCCACAGTCGCTGTACGACGACGAACCCGGGTACCGAATAGACGACCGGAAGGGCGTTGATGATCAGCCAGCTTTCGGCCGACCCGGCGAGACGTGCGACCATTGCCCGCCAGTCTTGGACATAGTGAACCGCGCCGCTGGCAAAGACGACGTCGTAGCGGCGGGTGAAGCACTCGTCGTCGGAATCGACGAACGCGACCGTCGGATTCAACTCGCGACCGAGCCGGCAATTGGTCGGCTGTTCCTTCACCAGATAGTCGAACGTCACTTCGGGCAGCATGCGCCGTGCGACCAGCGCGTAGTGGCCGAGCATGCCGCCCCAGTCGAGCACGGAGAGCTGGTCCTTGCCGCGGCTCGCCCGTGCCATCACATACAGAAAGGTCATCAGCATGTTGTGCGCGGTGAGATCGCGCTCGTCCGAGCGATAGGGGAGGACCGTGAGGTCCTTCTTTCCCGCGATCCGGGCTTCGACGAGCGGCCAGTTGCGCCGCATCACCTGTTCGGACGAGCTGTCGTCCCAGCTCGGCAAGGGCCCCGCAGGCCAAGCCGCGCCTACATACTCCCGCTCGACGGGGCGCATGCGCCCCATGACGGCCGGAATGATCGGCGGAACGAGCATCCGAAGTAGCTGCCCAAGCCGCATGTCCTCTGCCTCCCAGGATTCATTGGCTCTCCATGCAGGAGAGCAGCCTGGGCGATCTTCTGGAGCCTGGAATCCAGGTCCGTTTTGCTGCCCAAGCGATCAGTCATGCACCGTACGATCCCCTATAGCTAAAATCGCTCTCACAATGCAATCATATGTCGTCGCTCTGAGCGGCACGCAAAGCTGCAATCGTCTGGAGGTTCGAGCCATGTCCGAGTTCCAATGCGAAACGCTCCATCCCGAAGTCGGCGCTCGCATTCGCGGCATCGACGTCGGCCAGCAACTTGCACCGGGTCTGCTCGCGGAGATTCGCGCAGCGATCGATCGATATTCGTTCGTCTGCTTTCCCGATCAGACGATGGATGACGACCGCCAGCTCGTACTGACGCGGCAGCTCGGCAGTCCGGAGCCCAGCCACACCAGCGTCGGCAAGGTCGAATATTTCGGCACCATCGGCAACGTGCAGCCGGACGGCACGGTGCTGGGCAATTCGCACAAGAAGACTGTCTTCCTCACCGGCAACAACATGTGGCACTCGGATGCCTCGTTCAAACCGGTGCCGGCGTTCCTTTCGGTAATGTGCGCCTACGAGACGCCGAGCGAGGGCGGGATTACCATGTTCGTCTCGCTGCGCGCCGCCTACGATCGCCTGTCGCCGCAGCGCAAGGCCGAACTCGAGCCGCTGATCGCGATTCACGACTACGTCCATTCGCGCTCGAAGGTCGCGCCCGATGCCGTGTCGCCGGAACTCGCCGCCTCGCTGCCGCCGGTGCGTCAGCGGCTGGTGCGCACCAACCCGGCGACGGGCGCGAAGAACCTGTTCCTCGGCAGCCACGTGCGCGAGATCGAGGGCATGGATCCGGCCGCCGGCCGGGCGCTGATCGACGCACTGACCGAGGAAGCGATCCGGCCCGAGCACATCTATCATCACCGCTGGCAGCCGGGCGACGTCGTCCTGTGGGACAATCGCTGCCTGCTGCATGCCGGCAGCGGCTACGACGCCGACCGTCATCGCCGCTATATGCGCCAGACCCGCGTCAGCGGCGCCTGCTCGTCGCTCGACGAGGCCGCCTGACGCTCTCGCCAGGCAGGGGATGGCGCTGCGAAACGGCACCCATGACGATGGCCTTGCGCCGGTCGATACTTCGCCTCCGCCCGATCAGCAGTGGAGGGAACACGCATGGCACCGAAGCTTGTCGACTACCTGTCCTACGAGCCCGAGGACACCGGAATTCTCTGGATCCGGTTCAACCGCCCGGACCGGCTCAACGCGCTCGTCGGGACGGCGGAGGAGAACGGCACCGTCGCCAAGGTCGGTGAGTACATGCGCGCGGGCGACGACGATCCCAAGATTCGCGTGATCGTGCTCACCGGCGTCGGCCGCGTCTTCTGTGCGGGCGCCGATCTGCGCTCGAAGATGCCGGCGGACGTGACGGGCGAGGAGTTCCCCGGCAACCGCGGTTCGCACGAGGGGCCCGATGCCGCGCGTCAGCACTTCTTTCACGGCTTCACCAAGCTTCACCGCGACATCTCGCTGATCCGCAAGCCGACCATCGCCATGATCAACGGCCCGGCGGTCGGATCGGGCATGGACATGGCGCTTCACTGCGACATCCGCATAGGCTGCGAGAAGACGCGCTTCATCGGTTACCAGAATGCCGGCCAGATCATCGAGAATGGCGGCTCCTATTATCTGCCGAAGATGGTTGGCCTCGGCCGGGCGCTCGAATTCGCCTATACGGGCGAACTCGACGCCCAGCGCGCCTACGACTGGGGCATGCTCAATCACCTCGTGGCGGCGGACAAGCTCGAGGAGACCACGCGGGCCCTGTGCGACCGCATCATCAAGGTGCCGCCGCTCGTGCAGTGGGTCGGCAAGCGCATCATGCGCGCGGCCCTCGACAGCACGATGGAGACCACCATGGTCCTCACCTCGAATGCCGGCGGCATCCTGAACGGCTCCGAAGACGCCAAGGAAGCGCGCCGCGCCTTCGCCGAGAAGCGCCCGCCGGTTTTCAAGGGCCAGTGATCGAGGTCGTCTCTTCGGTTTGGAGGCGCTAGACTGCGGCATCATCCAGCATCGGAGGGGCGGCCCATGACATCGAACGCAACCCGCCTGTCGCGCCGCGGCTTCGTGCGGTCGGCAGTCGCTCTCGGCCTCGTCGGCGGCACGGCCTCGCCACTCTTCGCCGCCGAACCGATCAAGCCCGGCGCCAACAGTGCCCTCATCGTCATCGACGTCCAGAATTGCTTCATCGACGGCGGCACGCTGCCGGTGAAGGGCGGTGCCGAGGTCGTGCCGATCATCAACAAGCTCGCCGGCGCGTTCCAGAACGTCGTCGTGACGCAGGACTGGCACACGCCGGGCCACGCCTCGTTCGCCAGCGCGCACGCCGCAAAGAAGCCGTTCGAGACGATCGGGCTCACCTACGGGACGCAGGTCCTATGGCCCGACCATTGCGTCCAGGGCTCGGACGACGCGGCCCTCCACAAGGATCTCAAGCTGCCGACGGCACAGCTCGTCATTCGCAAGGGCTACAACAAGGGCGTCGACAGCTACTCGGCCTTCGAGGAGGCAGATCGCAAGACGACGACGGGGCTCGCTGCCTATCTCAAGGCGCGCGGCATCGATACCGTCTTCCTGACCGGCCTCGCCACGGATTTCTGCGTCGCCTGGACGGCGCTGGATGCCCGCAAGCTCGGCTTCACCACCTACGTGATCGAGGACGCCACCCGCGCCATCGACCTCAACGGCTCGCTGGCTGCGGCCTGGAAGGAAATGACGGCCGCCGGCGTGAAACGCATCCAGGCGAGCGACATTTCCTAGCGGCTACGGCGGCCAACCGAGCTCGATCTCGATGACGACGGGCTTCACCTGACGCATCGCGGAGTCGGCCGAGGAGAATTCGACGTCGCCGTTTACCTTGTCGAGCGCATCGCCGGGCGCATCGCTCGCCGGGTCGAAGCGGACCGATAGGTTGCAGCCACCGAGCGGCTTGTCGAGCCGGCCGCCGTCCCAGTTGTTGGTATAGCCGCCGAGGTCCCAGCCGAAGCCCGTCAGGGTGAAGGGCTTGCCGTTCATCGCCTCGATCTCCGCCAGGGTGAGGCCGTTGGCGATGGGCTTGTCCAGGCCCGTCACCGCGACCGGCCAGGCCGACCCGTTGCGGACGATGACGACGTTGGGGCGGGCATAGGCATCGTGCCACAGGATGTCGATGCGCTTCGCCGGATCCTTCGCGAAGATGGCCGTTCCGGGCTCCGTATTGCCCTCGCCGACGGGAATGTCGGCGCGTTCGACGTTGGCGGCGCCGAACACCTGCGCGAGCTTGCGCTCGTCAGAGTCGCGGGTGAACGGCCCGGTGCAGTCGAGCACGGTGGGTGACTGAAACTGCGCCATCGCAGGCACTGCAAATGTGACGCAGACCAGGGCGAGGAGGCTTCGGGACAGGAACTGGGACGGTGACATCTCGCTCTCGAACCGCTCTGGCGGCAAAGGCCCCCCGAGCGCCATATTGTGGCCGCTGCAAGGGAGCAGCAGCATGACCGAAGAGTTCGTCTTTTATCACACCCGGCGCTGACGCGAGACCGATGTCCTCTCCGATCACCCCCCGCAGGCTGGCGACGATCCTGTTCGCCGACGTCTTCGGCTACAGTCGCATGATGCGCGCCGACGAGGAACGCACCCTCGTCGACCTGCACGCACATCTGGCCGAGCTGGTGGCGCCGGTGATCGAACGGTTCGGCGGCCGCATCGTGAAGACGGTGGGCGACGGCGTGATGGTCGAGTTCGGCAGCGCGGTCGAGGCGATGCGATCCGCCGTCGAGCTGCAGCGCGGCATGGCCGAGCGCAACGAAGGCGTGCCGGTGGAACGACGCCAGACCTTCCGTATCGGTCTGCACCTGGGCGACGTGATCGCCTCCGATGATGATGTGTTCGGCGACACGGTAAACCTCGCCGCCCGGCTGCAGGGTGTGGCCGAGCCGGGCGCCATCGTGCTGTCGGCCGCGGTGTACGAGCAGGTGCGCGACAAGCTGGCTCTGACGTTCCGCGACCTCGGCAACCGCTCGGTGAAGAACATCGACCGGCCGGTCCATGTCTTTACGCTCGATCCCTCCGCGCTCGCCGAGGGCGCGGCGGCACCGTCCCGGCCGCGACGACGCAAGCGCATGGCGGCCGCCGTCGCAGCCATTGCGGCAGGCCTGGTGGCGGGGGCCGGCGCCCTGGCCTATTTCTCCGGCCACCTCCTGCCGGCGGAGGAGGCGGTCGCCGCCGCGCCGGCGCCGGTCGAGACGGGCCTGTCGGTGGCGGTGCTGGTCTTCGCCAACCAGAGTGGCGATCCCGGCCAGGATTACTTCTCCGATGGGCTGACCGAGGACATCACGCGCGCGCTCGGACGCTTCAAGCAGCTCACCGTGCTGTCCTATGGCGCGGTGCTGCCGTTCAGGGGCAAGAACCTCCCGCCCCAGGAGATCGGACGCGCACTGCGGGCGCGTTACATCGTGGGCGGCACGGTGCGCCGCATGGGGCCGCGCGTGCGCGTCACCGTCCAGCTGAGCGACGCGATGACCGGCACACAGCTCTGGTCCGAACATTACGACGACGATCTGGGCGACATCTTCGCGGTGCAGGACCGCATCGCGCGCCGCATCGCCGGCACCCTGGCGACCAACCTGCAACAACTCGCCGTGCAGCAATCCCTGCGCAAGCCAACCGACAATCTCGATGCCTACGACATGCTGCTGCGCGGCCGCACCCGGGCGGCAGAGACGACGCCGTCGGGCAACCGGGCGGCACGCGAGATGCTGGAGAAGGCAATGGTGATGGCGCCCAACTATGCCGACGCCTATGCCGAGCTGGCCGGCGTCCATTTCGAGCGCGCCACCTTCGGTTGGTCGGAGTTCCCCCAACAGGACATCGACACGGCGATCCGCTACGCGCAGAAGGCAATCGATCTCGACGAGGAGAACGTGCTGGCGCATGGCGTCCTCGCCCGCGCCTATGCCGCGACCCGCAAGTACGACCTCGCGATGGCCGAATCGGAGCGCGCACTGGAGATCAACCCCAGCGACGCCGAGGTGCTGCGGGCGCGGGCTGCGGTGCTGCTGTGGACGGGCCGCATCGAGGAATCGATCGCGACGGCCGAGATCGCCAACCGCCTCAACCCCAACATCGGTCCCGAGGCGGCGCTCAATCTCGGTATCGCCTACCTTCTGGGTGGCCGTTACGCCGATGCGGTGCGGCTGCTCGAGACGGTGCGCGCTCGCTTCCCGGCCTATCCGCTGCTCGATCTGCCGCTGGCCGGCGCCTATGCCGAAATGGGGCGCGCCGGCGATGCGCAGGAGGCGATGGACGAGGGCCGGCGCAAAAACCCCCATCTCGACGCCGCGAGCTTTGGCACGCGGTTCCAAGACCCGGCGCTGCAGCAGCGGCTCGCGGTGAGCCTTCGCAAGGCCGGGCTGAATTGAGATCGGTGCCGCCGGCCTACTGACCGGTGGTCTTCCTCAGGTTCTGCCAGTTGCCGTTGGCCCGGGTCGCGTTCGGGCCGGGGCTCTCGCGAAACCGCTCCGAGCCGGCGGCGCTGGCGAAGACATAGAGACGGCCGTTGGAGATGGTCCAGATGGTCGGGTCGGATTCGCGCAGGTTGCCGTTGGCCATGTTCATGGCGCATTGGCCGCCGAACTGCGGCGAATACTTGTCGGGATCGGCCCTGAACAGGTCGCGGTGCCGGGCGCTGACGAAGCGGTAGCGCACGCCGTCCCACACGAGTTCGTAGTCGGCACTGCCCGGGGTCGGCGCGCTCAGGGTGAAATAGGCCACCGGATCGTAGCCCTTCAGTCCGAGGCGCGCAGTGCTCGCCCGGTTCGGCTGCGCCCAGGCTGCAGACGCCCCCGCCAAGCCGCCGACGAGGGTGGCGCCCATTCCGCGGAGGACTGCACGACGCATGCTCATGTCTCGCTCTCCCGATGCGCCGGCGATCGCGCCGGCCATTTCGCGAGGTGGGTCTCGATTGGGGCGGAAGGGGGGCGCCTGCGAACGGTCGTTCAGGCTGGCCGCGGGGACGTGTCGGCCCGGCCGCGCTCCAGCATGCGGTAGGCGATCTCGGTCTCGCCCAGGACGATGAGATTGGCGCCCAGTTTTTCGAAATGCTCCACCGTCGCGCTCGAATGGGCGCGGGCCAGGATGTCGAGGCTGGGATTGGCGGCGCGGGCCTG
>Ga0182739_1000802_pt1 | contig 36596 bp, 43 predicted proteins | sample eDN5th30CBELigBY_FD_128873 | JGI IMG/M metagenome (GOLD analysis project Ga0182739, IMG submission 128873) | Enriched backyard soil microbial communities from Emeryville, California, USA - eDNA 5th pass 30_C BE-Lig BY (version 2) (version 2) | ecosystem: Environmental > Terrestrial > Soil >... | reverse complement strand
TGGCCTGGCTGAAGGACAAGCGGCCGGAGCTGTTCAAGGAGGTCAACGATGCCGTCGCGGCCAGGCTGAAGGCGCTGCAAGGCGACGGCGCGTCCGGCCCGCTGCTATGACCGATATCGCGACCATCCTCGCGAAGCCCGCGAAGGCCCAGGCATTCAGCCTCTTCCTCGCCGAGCGCGGCTGCGACGTCCTGCCGGCCAGCAACGAATGGGAGCTGCTGCGCTTCAGAGCGGGTCGGCGCGTCAACGTCGTCTATCGCGACAAACGCGGCCAGCTCTCGCCGGTGGGACCTGACATCGTGCCGGCCGTAAAGGCTTTCAGCACGAGCGGGCCATGGCGCGCCGAGCCTGCTCACCCGAGAAAGAAGGATAGCGCCAGGCGTCGGCACCTCCGGGCCGCCCTGCTGAAACGCGACGGCGACGAATGCTTCTACTGCGGGCTGCCGCTCGGCGACGCCGGCACATTCGAGGACCTGCTGTCCGTGACGCACGGCGGCCGGCAGTGCCTGGCCAATCTCGCTCTCGCTCACCAGCCCTGCAACCTGAAGGCCGGTCACCTTTCCGTCGTCGAGAAAGTTCGACTGCGGGAACGCATGCGTGCCGAACACGGCAAGTAGCCAACCACCCGGCCGGCTCGCTCAACGGGCCGGTCGAATCGAATTCCCCTCGCCTCACGCGAACGGGTCTGCGCGCCGGCGCATTCCGGCAACTGTGAAAGGACTTCTATGATCAAGCGTATTCTCTCTGGTGCCATCGCCGCGCTCGCCGTGGCCGCCATGGTCCCGGTCGCCATGGCCCAGACCATCGGCATCGGCGGCGGACTCGGGATCGCCAATCTGGCGTCGCAGTCCGGCGGTTCCGTCACCGGCGGCGGCATCAACGGCGGCATGACCTCGATCCTGGGCGCGACGACGTCGCAGACGACGCAGACCGCGGGCACCACGGGCCTCGCCGGGACCAAGGTCACGCTCGGCCACACCGGGCCGTCGATCGTGTCGGAGCACAGCGTCTCCGGCTTCGCTCAGCAGACCACCACGGGCACGTCGCTCGGCGGCGCGCTGTCGGGCGGCGTCGGCGGCTCCGGCTTCAGCGGCAACAGCGCGTCCGGCGGTACATGGTCCGGCATCCACGGGTTCCTGGGCCTGGGCTTCTAGCCCTCTCGGGATCTACGGGCGGGGGAAGGGCCGCAACCCCTCCCCCGACTTCCCTCAAACCAACGGAACGGAACCATCATATCATGATCAGGATCATTCTCGCCGCAGCCCTCGCGCTCGGCGCCATCGGAGCGGCACAGGCTCAGACCGGCACGCTGACATCGGCATCGGGGTCGTCGGCCGGCGCCGTCCTGCAGCAGCAGAACATCATCCCGGGCGGTGGCGGCAGCGGCGTCGGCGGCACCGTCTGGACGATGGGCCAGACCACGGGCGGCAACAACGTCACCTCCTATGACGCCTGCCTGAAATACATCAACGCCACCGGCCTGTTCGTGAACATCGGCATTCCGCTCGAGATCGCGCACTGCTGGGCGCTACGCTCCATGGACGCCATGGCGAAGTTCCCGCCGGGCTCGATCCAGTACGAATACGGCTGCCAGGACAGCAACTGGGCCAAGGTCGACTGGGATACCGGCACCGTCGCCTGTACCTCCAACAAGGCCCGCATGCGCAAGGAGAACCCCGCCGACCCGCGCGGTCAGGCGATGGCTTATGTTCCGGTCGTGCAGGCCGGGCACGGGGCGAACACCGGAGCGATCGTCGCCATGAACCAACCCGCGCCGCCGACGATCGTCCAGGTGCGCGCACCGGATGCGCCGGTGACCTCTGCGTCGACAGGCGTTCCCGCCGCCTGCCGGCCGGTCGGCAACACCGGCTTCGTGACGTGCTGAGCGGCAACTGACCAACAGGAGAACGACCATGCCGAAGACCACACCGCACCCCGTCGACCTGCACGTTGGCAGCCGCATCCGCCAGCAGCGGACCTTGCTCGGCATGAGCATGGAGGCGCTGGCCGAAAAGGTGGGCCTGACCTACCAACAGGTGCAGAAATACGAGAAGGGCGCGAATCGCTGCAGCGCGTCGAGAATGTGGGCGTTCGGCAAAGCGCTGGGCGTGCCGGCGGCCTCGTTCTTCGATGGCCTGCCCGAGGACACCAAGGCGAAGAAGTCCGCCACGGTTGTCGACGCCGGCATGCTGACGCTGGCGCGGCATTACAAGGCGCTGAAGTCGCCGACGCATCGTGACGCGGTCTGCGCTCTCGCGAAGTCGCTGGCGGCGTGACCATGGACCGCCACGAACATCCCGTCGCCCAGGAGATCGACTACATCGTGGTCGAGCACGGCACCGAGGGCCTTGTCGAGGTCGGTGCCCGTTACCCCGAAACTTACCGCGTCGGCTACGACGGCGTGACCTGGATCGAGGCCTGCACGAAGTCCGGCATGCACGCCAACATCCCGTATGTCCGGGTGTGGCGCGGCGATGTCGCGGTCGGCGAGTGGTGCCAGCACCAGATCGTCGGCGTGTATTTCAAGGGGGCGGCGTAATGGCCATCGAATGCATCTGCGACGGCTGCGGCAAGCGGGAGCCTGCCGAGCGCTGGCCCGGCGGCATCTTCAAGCCGAGCCACTGGTTCGGTCGCAAGGATGACGACGGCGAGCAGATCGCATGCTCGCGCGAGTGCGTCGAGAAGGTCGCCGCCAAGACCGGCAAGACGGCCCTGGTGCTGCCGATATGACCATCAACGGCGGTCAGCCACACCGCGTCGGCTACACCGATCAAGATTTCCGTGTCGTGGTCGACGAAGAGCGCCCCGGCCAGGAGCCGCGCGTGAAGCTGATCGGCTGGATGAACGTCCCGCCGTCGCAGGCATTCCTCGACGCGATGAACCGACACCCCTGCTGGTCGAATGCCCGATATGAGCGCGTCGAGGACAAGGCCGCCGAGGCGCGGATTGCGGCTGAGCAGGCGGCAGCATTCAGCATGCGGACGGAGGGGTAGATGACCACCCGCCCCTGGAAGAACCCCGCCGTCATGGCTCAGGTCGGCCACTGGAAGGACCCGGCCGACTGGGATGCGTGGTGGCGCGCCAACTCTATCGCCGCGAACCGCCTGTCAGTCGAGGACCCGGATGCGTGGGAGCGCATCCTCAGGGCCACCGAGCAGTTCAACGCGGAGAATCCGAGATGAGCGACCGACCCGTTCGTATCCAGCTTTCGCGCGCAAAGGGCTGGCGCATGCCGGCGAACACCGTGAAGGTCGACCGCTCGACGCGATGGGGGAATCCCTTCGATTTCCGCAGCTCCGAGTACGGGTGGGCCGCCCTCTCCTTCGGCTGCCGCGCCGACGCGACCGGCCGGCAGGAAGCGTCCGTGCGCGCCTTCCGCGACTGGATCGACCCGCCGCACGGTCGACAGACCGTCAGCATGGAGCATCAACCGAAGATGGTGGGGCCCGGCGGAGAGGTCGCGCTCGGGCCTGCAGTGAAGGCGGGCGCCGCGCCGTCGCGAGAGGAGATCAAGAGCGCCCTCGGCGGCAAGAACCTCGCCTGCTGGTGCAAGCCAGGCTCAGCGTGCCATGCCGACGTGCTGCTGGAGATCGCGAACCAATGACCCCGCGCCAGATCGAGCTCGCCTGCCACGCGCTGGGCTTCCCCCAAGGAGCAAGATGACATGAGCGAGAGAGAGTTACTGATTTGCCCATTCTGCGGTAGCGCTGACTGCCGCGTGATCGGCGGCCCCGGCACAAAAGGAGGCCCGAAATATTGGGCTGGCTGCGATCACTGCTCCGGCCGTGCGTGGGGCGACACGGAAGCCGAAGCCATCGCCGCCTGGAACCGCCGCTCTCCCTCCCGCCCCTTGATTCTGGAAGAGGCGGCGAAGGTGGCGGAACACTGGCGGGAATTGATGCTTGCCGCCGGTGTGAACGACGAGAGCGTGATTTGCGCCGCTGGAAGCACACTCGCCGACAACATCCGCGCCCTCATCGACAAGGACATCACATGACCCCACGCCCGAGGCCAAAGACGAAACCTACGCAGTGGAAGGCATGGGTCGCCGTCGACCGAAAGACCGGCGTCTATCTCGCTGGCTACATTCCCGATGGCGGCCGCAGCATGGAAGAGTTCCGCGCCGGCCTCACTGTCTACAGCGACCCCGTCGTGCGACGCGCCGTGCTTACGCTCGCACCGCCGGCCAAGCGGAAGCGCACATGACCGCCGCCACGATGCTCGCCATGGGATACCGGCCCTATGCCGAGTTGCCCGCCGAATACAAGGACGGCCGCGTCGTGTTGCTGGGCGATCCTGATGTCGGATGGGACATGCCGATGCGATGGAACCCGCGCGGCTTCAACATCATCTTCTCGCGCGAGAAAATCGGCATCTGGGAAATGGACGGCGGCGGCATGACGTGGTCCGACGAGCGGCCGGAGGGTGCGCCGGGGTGGTGGAAGCTGCCGGAGGGCTGGTCATGAGGGAGCCAAGGCCGAGTGCGAAAATCACGGTGCCGGGCGAGATAGCCGATCAAGTCCACCGACATCGCATTCGAAGCGGACTCCGAAGCCAGAACGCAGCCGCGATCGATCTCATTCAGCGCGGCTTGGGTGGCATCGGCGTCGCATGCCGGCCGACGATGCCCACTGCCGATGATCGCCTCTGGCGTGAAATCGAGGACGAACTGGAGCGGCACGCCAAGTATCCGGCGAGCATGGGGTCCCTCTACGCGATCGTCGCGTTGTGCCAGGAGAGACCCATCAAGATCGGCTTCGCGGTGAGTCCTCTGGTCCGGCTGAAAGAACTGCAGACGGGCAACGCGTTCCAGCTGGAGGTCCTGGGCACGATCCGAGGCGGAAAGTCGACCGAGGAAATGATCCATCGATACCTCGCCAGCGACCGGCTTGTTGGCGAGTGGTTTGCCTCGACCGGCAAGACCTTGGGCGTCGTCGCCCGCTTCACTCGTAGCGCGAGCACCGTGGCGCTCCTGCCGACAAGGCGCGCGGTGGCCTGACGCCATGGCCCGTCGCCCCATCCCGAAAAGCGAGTGCCGCCTGCTCTCCCGAGCGGATGCGAAACGCTATTGCGGCGGGCTGGGGGACGAGCGATTCGACCGCGAAGTCGGGCCTTATGTCGTGCCGCGCATCCTCGGCGCCGAGCGCTTCTATGACCGGCTCGAGCTGGACGCCTGGGTTGACCGGCTCGTCGGGTCGGACCAGCGTGGCGAAACTGACTGGCTGGCGAAGGTGAAGGATGACCTCGATTCGCGTCCGCGGAATCAATCGCGTCACGGCTAAGGGCCGGGTCTACTACTACCACCGGGCCACCGGGAAGCGGATCCAGGCCGAGCCGTCCGACGCTGCGGCCTTCGCGGCCGAGGTCGCCGCGCTCAATGCCGGCACGATCAAGGACCGCATCGCCAGCAAGCCGGGGACGGTCGGCGGCCTGATCGCGGCTTATCGCGCGGCCTCGGCGTTCCTGGAGTTGGCCGCCGATACCCGGAAAGGATACCAGCGCGGCTTCGACGCCCTGAAACCAATCGACGCCATGCCGGTCCATCAACTCGACCAGGCATTCATCCTTGCCATGCAGGAGGAGGTCTACAAGACCCGCGGGCGCTGGCTGGCGAATATGATGGTGACGGTCCTGTCGATCGTACTGGGCTGGGGCGTGCCGCGCGGCATCGTGAGCGGAAACGCCGCAGCCGGAGTGCCGAAGATCAGGCGCCGACGCGGTGCCCCGGTCGCCAACAAGTCGTGGACCGCCCGCGAGATCGATGCCGCGCTGAAGGCGGCGGGCGGCGGGCTGCGCAAGGCTATTGCCTTGGCCTACTACGCCGGACTGCGGAAGAAGGATGTCGTCGAGCTGCCGGCCACGGCGCGCTCCAAGGGCATCATCGCGACGACGCAGAGCAAGACCGGGCACGAACTGTCGATGTTCGAGGCGCGGCGCCTGACGGCGATCCTCGACGCGCCGGATGCCAAACCCGGCCCTACCGTCGTGGTGAACCAGTCTGGCCAGCCGTACACCCGCGACGGGCTGGACAGCGTCTTCGACAAGCTGAAGCGAGAGCTGGTGGCTGCTGGCGCGATCCGCCCCGGACTGACCTTCCACGGCCTGCGCAAGAGCCTCGGCAAGCGGGCGGCCGACGCCGGCTTCAGCGAGAACGACATCGCCGCCACCTTGGGGCACGCGAGCCCGGCCAGCGCCAGGCCCTACACCTTGGAGGCAGCCAGATCGACCGGCGCGCGCCGGGTCATCAGGGCGCTGGATCGCAAGCCGCGAACATGAACGGAACGGGAAAGTGCAAAACCGTGCGAGGCGATTTGCAAAACTTAGTCCCGGATCGATGCCTATTTCCGGCTAAGCCGTTGAAAACGAATGGTGCCCAGGGGCGGAGTCGAACCACCGACACTGCGATTTTCAGTCGCATGCTCTACCAACTGAGCTACCTGGGCACGTCGTTCGTTGGCGGCCGGGCTTATAGGACGAGCTAGCCTCGCTGTCCAGATGCGCCGCCACCCCTGTCTTCGAGTTCTTCCTCGCCGGGCGCCTCGTCGGTCGGCACGCGATAGCCTTCCTTCAGCCAGCGGCCGAGATCGATATCGGCGCAGCGCTTGCGGCAGAACGGCTTGTATATCGGGTCCGCGGGCTTTCCGCAGGTCGGGCATTTCGGTTCGGTGCGCACGGCGCGCAGCGGCGGGGATCGGTCAGTCATCACTCTTTTCCAGCGCTTCGAGCTGGGCCGCCAGGGTCGGGCCGCGCCGGGCGCGGGTCAACTCGAAGAGGCCGAGCCGGGTGAAGCCGTAGATCTGGGTGGGCACCGTATCGCTTGCCAAATGCTCGGCCAGCACCGCCTGGACCTTGTCGCGGTCGTAGGCGCTGCGCATGTTGACGAAGTCGATCACCACCGCGCCGGCGATGTTGCGAAGCCTGAGCTGCTGGGCGATCGCCGGCGCCGCCTCGAGGTTGACGTCGACGGGCCGGCGCGGCGCCCGTCCCTGGCGGCCGCCCGCGCCGGCACTGTCGACGTCTACGGAGCACAGCGTTTCGCCCGGTTCGAACAGCACCTCGACACCGCTCTGCAGGGCGATGCGCGGCGCCAGCGCGGTGTCGATCTGGCCGGCGACGTCGTCGATGTCGAAAGCCGGCATCGTGCCGTTGTGCCAGCGGACGCGGATCTTCTCACCCAGCCGGTCCATCTTGTCCTGCAGCGTACGCGCCATCGCCCGGTCGTCGAGGATCACTTCCTCGAGGTCCGCGCCGTGATCGCGCAAGGCCCGCGCGATCGGGTCGCGCTCACCCGGGATGCGCGCCGACAGGTCGGCCGGCGGCTCGACGTCGAGGGCCAGGCGCCGGATCTTCTCCCAGCGGTCGAGTACGCGCGTGGCGTCGGCCTGCAGGACATCGGCCGTGGCGCCCGCGGCGGCGGTGCGCAGTACGATTCCGCCATCGAGCAGGCCCTCGACATGCCCGCGCAGACGGTCGCGTTCGGACTCTCCCTCGATACGGCGCGAGAAGGTCACGCCGGCGCCATTGGGATGGAAGACGAGATAACGGCCGCTGATGGCAATGTTCATCGACAGGCGCGGACCCTTTTCGCCCTCGCCGTCGTTGCGCACCTGCACGAGGACCGGTGCACCGAGCGGCGGCCAGCCATCGACGCCCGAAAGGTCCTCGGCCCGCAGGAAGCCCGCGCGATCAATGCCGATGTCGACGAAGGCGGCATCGAGATCGGCCATCACACGTTCCAGGCGGCCGAGGAAGATACTCTCGACCCTCGACGGCTTGTCGCGGCGCACGACCTGCAGTTCCACCAAGCGGCCCTGGCTCACCAAGGCCATCAGGAACGCCTTGGGAAGTACGTGGCAGACGAGCCGATCGACGCGGCTCATGCCCGGGAGGCCTTCAGGAGCGTTACGGTTTCGAACAGCGGCAATCCGACGACGTTGCTGTAGGAGCCGGAGAGGAATGCGACGAAGGCGGCCGCCCGGCCCTGGATGGCGTAGCCTCCCGCCTTGCCCTGCCATTCGCCGCTGGCGACATAGTCATCGATCTCGCCGGCCTCGAGGCGCTTGAAGCGCACGATGGTCTCGACGAGTCGCGTACCGACCCGGCCGTCGGGAGCGGCCACGGCGATGCCGCCCAGCACGCGATGGCGGCGGCCTGAGAGTTTGGCGAGGCACGATCGGGCCTCGGCTTCGCTTTCCGCCTTCGGCAGGATGCGGCGACCGCAGACGACGACACTGTCGGCCGCCAGAACGAGGGCGCCGGCATGGCGCTGCTGCACGACGGCGAGCTTCGCCCGCGCCATGCGCAGCGCATAGGCACGCGCCAACTCACCCGTCCCGGGCGTCTCGTCGATGTCGGCAGGGTCGATCGTCGCAGGCTCGTATCCAACCTGTCGCAACAGGTCGAGCCGTCGCGGAGACGCGGAGGCCAGTACGAGCGGGGGGATCGTCGAGGCGCGCAACGCCTACTTGAAGCGGAAGGTGATGCGGCCCTTGGTCAGGTCGTAGGGCGTCATCTCGACGGTGACGCGGTCGCCTGCCAGAACGCGGATGCGGTTCTTGCGCATCTTGCCCGAGGTATGGGCGAGAATGACGTGGTCGTTGTCGAGCTTCACCCGGAACATCGCATTGGGAAGCAACTCGGCCACGACGCCCGTAAATTCGATCAAGTCTTCTTTGGCCATCCGGCCTCCGGCTGGGGTGATTTTCTGGGAAAGCGGCCGGAAAATGGGCCGCAGGAGGGGGTAAGTCAATGGCGGCGCGGGCAACGGCCGGGATGGCCGGCCTTCTCACCGAAGCCCGCCTCCCTTATACAGGGCGCGGCTGCGGACGCCCGGGGAAGAAGGACCAGCAAAAAGATGAACTCAACGTGCATGTCAGGCCTAGTGGCCGCCCTGCTGCTGACGCCGGCGCTCGCATTCGCCCAGGCGTCGCCCGCTCCCGCGGCACCGCCCAACGCCATCACCCATCCCGCCCAGAAGACGATCGGCAAGCCGGCGAAGCGGCAATATTCGTCGGCGCTGATCGTCATCAATGCCCGCGGTGCCAAGCTCGACGGCCAGAAGCTGGTCCTCGACGGCGTGTTGCCGACGGCGACCCTGTTCACCAGCCGGCCGAAGCGCTCGGTCGGTCACATGGTGACGCCCGACATGGCCGACATCTGGCGCACCGGCAGCTTCGCCAAGGATCCGCCGAACGCCACGGTCTCCGTCTTCAACAAGGACGGCGGGAACGTTTCCGACGCCGTGGTGACCTTGAAGACCGCCAAACTCGAGGGCGAGAAGCTCACCTTCGACGTCGACGTGCTGGAGGGCAGCCTGGGCACCGCCGACGGTCCGGCCTCGGTTTTCATCGACACGATCTGGTTCGGCATCGGCTCGCACGGCGCCCAGTACTACGGCCAGAGCCAGACGACCGGTGGAGAGACGCCGGCGATCGGCGATCCGGACGGCACCAGCACCTTCAGCGGCTGGTCCAACCCGTCGCCGACGGAACCGGTCAACCGGCAGTGGAACGGTGGCGGCTCCAATAGCGGCGCCGGTGCGCCGCCGCCGCCCGACATCGATCCGCGCTACCAGCAGCGCTACAACGCGCCGACCTGCGGCAAGCCGCCCCTCCTGCCCTGCTACTGAGCCGCACGGTGACCATCATGCATTCCATCCGACTCTCCCTTGCCTTCGCGACTGCCGTCGCAACGCTCGGCCTTGCCTTCAGCGCCACCGCGCAGACCCAGCCGGCCACACCTGCCACTTCCTCGGTGCAGGGTCTGCCCAAGGTGGTCGGTGCGGCGCGCCATCCGCGCCTCATTCCCTCGATGTTCGTGCTCAACGCCCGCGGCGCCAAGCTGCAGGACAACAAGCTGGTCCTCGAAGGCATCGCGCCCAGCGTCATCGTGTTCGCCGACCGCCCGGTACGCTCGGCGGGGCACGCGATGCTCGCGCACGTGCTCGAGGAATGGACGGCGAAGGCGCCGAACTCCTTCGCCAAGGATCCTCCCAATGCCACGGTCTCGGTGTTGAACAAGGCGAAGGCCAGCGTCGTGGATGCCGTCGTCACGCTGAAGTCGCCGAAGCTCGAAGGCGACAAACTGACCTTTGACGTCGAGGTGCTCGAGGGCGACCTCGCGGGCGCCGACGGTGGCGCCTCGGTATTCATGGACCTGATCAACCTGCCCGTGCCGCGTCACAGCTCGCATCGCGCAGCCTGGTACGCAGGTTCCGAAAGCACGCGCTGACATCGTCCTTACAGGCGCTCGTGCAAGGCGGGAGGCTCGCCTGCATGCACGGGCGCGCTGCCGCCACAATCGATCCATAATCCGGTCCGGAAATGATCCCGGGCGAAGGCGCTCCAGTGTGGCAGCGCTTCGCACCCGAGGAGAGACATCATGAACCGGACATTGCTTGCATTCTCACTGGTCAGCGCCGCGGTCCTCGCGACGAATGCAGTCCAGGCGCAAGGCATGCCCACCGGTCGCGAGCCCGGTACCGAGCCCAACAAGGTCTTCACGCCCACGACGGCGCCCAACTGGACGCCGACCGCCGAGGGCGCCATAGCGCGACAGCAGATACACGATGCGGGCTACAACGGCGTCACCATGCTGTTGCGCAACAAGGATGGAAGCTGGCAGGGCCAGGCCCTCAAGGGCGACACCTACTACCTGATCACGCTCGACCCGGCGGGCCACGTCACGCAGCGTTAGGCAGAGGCGGTCAGACCGAGGGCGTGATCGGTGTCCCGAAGCGCGCCTTCAGTCTGGCCAAGACCTGATCGCGGGTGTGACGGTAGGCATCGAGCCGCGTCTCCCGCGATCCCTCCACCGCGCTGGGGTCGGGCATCGGCCAATACTCGACCTCGGTCGCCGTTCCCCGCGTGAACTCCAGCGCGCTGTGATGCGCTTCCGGCGACAGCGTGACGATCAATTCGAACGACGCGGCATCCACGTCATCAAAGGTCTTGGCATGGTGGCGGTGGACGTCGATGTCGATCTCGTCGAGCGCGGCGACTGCGAACCCATCGACGTCGCTCGCACGAACGCCCACCGAATCGATGTATACCGTCTGCCCGTAGAGACGCTTGGCCAGCGCCTCGGCCATCGGCGACCGGACCGAATTCTCGCTGCAGGCGAAGAGCAGGCTGGACGGCAGTCCGATCATCGCCCCTGCCCGCTCACGATTTGATATGCAGGGCGCAGATCAGCGTGAACAGCCGCCGGGCCGTGTCGTGGTCGACCTCGATCTTTCCGTCAAGTCGCTCGCGCAGCAGCTCCGACCCCTCGTCGTGCAGGCCGCGCCGCCCCATGTCGAGCGCCTCGATCTGCGACGGGCCGAGCTTCTTGATCGCGGCGTAATAGCTCTCGCAGATCAGGAAGTAGTCCTTCACGACCTTGCGGAACGGCGTCAGCGACAGGACGATGTCGCGCAGCTTCTCATCGGCCTCGTTGCGCACGTCGAACACCAGGCGCTGTTCGAAGATGCCGATGCGCAGCCGATACGGGCCGGACTGGCCGCCGACGAGACGGAAATCGTTCTCCTCGATCAGGTCGAACAGCGCGACGGCCCGCTCATGCTCGACTTCGGGCGTCCGGCGGGCGACCGATTCTTCATCCAGTACGACGTCGACGATACGCCGCGTCCTGTCGGTCGTCGCGGTCGGCATGGCTAGCGGCCCAGCCGGAGCGAAACCGAACGGCCATGGGCGCCGAGCCCTTCGGCGTCGGCGAGCGCCACCGCGGACGGGCCGAGCGCCGCCAGCGACTGCGGCGTACAGCTGACCAGCGACGTCCGCTTCAGGAAGTCCGCTACACCCAGACCGCCGGAGAAGCGCGCGGCGCGCGAGGTCGGCAACACGTGGTTGGTGCCGGCGACATAGTCGCCGATTGCCTCGGGCGTGTGGCGGCCGAGGAAGATCGCGCCAGCATGACGGATCTTCTGCGACAGAGCCTCGGCCTCCGCGATTTCCATCGCCAGTTCGACATGCTCGGCGGCGATCGCGTCGACGATGGGCGAAGCGACCGAGAAATCCGGCACCAGGATCACGGCGCCGTTGTCGCGCCAGCTCGCCGCGGCGATTGCGGCGCGCGCCAGCGTCTTCAGCTCAGCCTCGACGGAGCGCATGACGGCGTCGGCGAAGGCCGCATCGTCGGCGATCAGAACCGACTGCGAGGACGGATCGTGCTCGGCCTGGGACAGAAGGTCGGCGGCGATCCACCTTGGGTCGTTGTGACGGTCGGCGACCACGAGGATTTCGGAGGGGCCGGCGATGAGATCGATGCCGACCTGGCCGAACACGCGGCGCTTGGCTGCGGCGACGTAGGCGTTTCCCGGCCCGGTGATCTTGTCGACCGGCCGGATTGATTCCGTGCCATAGGCCAGCGCCGCCACCGCCTGCGCCCCACCGATGCGCCAGATCTCGTCGGCACCGGCGATTGCGGCCGCCAGCATGACCAGGGGATTGAGCGTGCCGCCCGGCGTCGGCACCACCATCACGATGCGGCCAACGCCCGCGACCTTGGCCGGCACGATGTTCATCAGCACCGACGACGGGTACGCCGCCGTGCCGCCCGGAACGTAGACGCCAGCCGCATCCACCGGACGGTAGCGCGCGCCGAGCCGCGTACCCGTGGCGTCGGTGAAGTCGACATCCTTCGGCATCAGCGCGCGATGGAACGCCTCGATGCGCCGAGCCGCAAAGGCCAGCGCCTCGCGCTGCGCCTCCGGCACCTGCGCCGCCGCCGCGTCGCGCTCGGCCTCGGAAACGCGCATGTTGGCCGCCGTGATACCGGCCCAGTCGAACTTCGCCGTGTAGTCGACGACGGCCGCATCGCCGCGGGCGCGCACGTCGGCCACGATACCGGCCGCCACGCGGTCGACATTCTCGTCGGTATCCCGATTGCGCCCGAGGAAGTCCGAAAATTCCTTTTCGAAGCCCGGCGCCGAAGCGTCGAGCCTAAGCGGCACGGGGCACTCCGCGGGCGACTTCGCGGAAACGGTCGATCCAGTGGCCGACCCGCTCGGGCCGTGTCTTGAGGGCAGCACGGTTCACGATGAAGCGCGAGGTGATATCGGCGATGTGCTCGATCTCGACCAGTCCGTTCTCCTTCAGGGTGCGGCCGGAATCGACGAGATCGACGATGCGGTGGCTGAGGCCGAGCGAGGGCGCGAGCTCCATCGCACCCGACAGCTTGACGCATTCCGCCTGCACACCGCGCGCGGCGAAGTGCCGGCGCGTTACCTCGGGATATTTCGTGGCGATACGGACATGGCTCCAGCGTCGCGGATCGTCGTTGCCCGCCATCTCGACCGGCTCGGCAACAGCCAGGCGGCATTTGCCGATGCCGAGATCGATCGGGGCGTAGATCTCGGGATAGTCGAACTCCATCAGCACGTCCGCACCGGCGATGCCGAGATGGGCGGCGCCGAAGGCCACGAAGGTCGCTACGTCGAACGAGCGCACGCGGATGATGTCGAGGTCCGGATGGTTGGTCGTGAAGCGGAGCTGGCGGGCATCCGGATCGGCGAAGGCCGCCTCCGGTTCGATGCCCGCGCGGGCGAAGACGGGGGCCGCTTCCTTGAGGATACGGCCCTTGGGCAGCGCCAGGATGAGTTTCTCGTTAGCGTCGCTCGACACGACATGTCTCCAGTAACGAATGCCCGCCCCTGATCGGAGCCGGAAAGGCTATTCGACCGGGTGGGCGGGCTTCCAAGGGGTGGGCCATGGCTCACCGACATCCCCCAAATGGCATGCGAGCCGGCCGATTTCCAGCCGGATAGCCCGGCCGGCCGAAAAGCGCAGAAGGACTGAATGCTCGTTTTCCAGCACCACCGCGAGCAGTTCAAGCATCCGATCGGGCTCGGCCGTGGGGATGTCATGGTGCCGCACGGCCGTGACCTCATTGAAAACGAGGGCGGAGTGGGTCCTTGTATGGCCTATCCCCTGCCCCGGATCGGCTTCCCACCGAAACCGGTTGAGCAGCAGGACGAACCGGCTTTCCTCCTTGAGGTAGGCGCAGTCGCGGACCGCCACCAGTGCGTCTTGAACGGCGGCGGAGATAATCGCCAGGTCGTCGGTATCGAGCGCGGACAGTTTCAGCTTGGCCGTCATGCACCTAGCCCTTCAGCCGCTCGATATCGGCGCCACAGGCGCTGAGCTTCTCCTCCAGCCGCTCGAAACCGCGATCCAGGTGGTAGACGCGATGCAGCATCGTGTCGCCCTCGGCCGACAGGGCCGCGATCGCCAGCGACACCGAGGCGCGCAGGTCTGTGGCCATGACCTCGGCGCCCCGCAGTTTCGGCACACCCCGCACCAGCGCCGACTGATGGTGGATGGTGACGTTGGCGCCCATGCGCGCCAGTTCCGGCACGTGCATGAAGCGGCTCTCGAAGATCGTCTCGGTGATCATCGAGGCGCCCTCGGCCCGCGTCATCAAAGCCATCATCTGGGCCTGGAGATCGGTCGGGAAGCCCGGGAACGGCTCGGTCATCACGTCGACACCGTGCAGGGCGCCGTTGGTCCGGTGCACGCGCATGCCGTTCTCGGTGTCCTCGAGCGTGACGCCGGCGGCGCGCAGGCTGGCCGCCACGGTGTCGATCAGGTCGACCCGGCCACCGATCAATTCGACGTCGCCCGCCGTCATGGCGACGGCCATTGCATAGGTGCCGGTCTCGATGCGATCGGGGATGACCGAATGCTCGATGGCGTTGAACGAGGTCACGCCCTCGATGGTGAGCGTCTCGGTGCCGATGCCGCCCACCGGGACGCCCATGGCCGACAGGCATTCGGCGAGGTTGGCGATCTCCGGCTCGCGCGCGGCATTGTCCAGCACGGTCGTGCCCTTGGCGAGCGCCGCCGCGATCATCAGGTTCTCCGTGGCACCCACCGACACTTTCGGGAAGGTGTAGCGCGCGCCCTTGAGGCCCTTGGGCGCCCGCGCGACCATGTAGCCGCCGTCGATGTCGATGTCCGCACCCATCGCCCGCAGGCCGGCGATGTGGAGGTCCACCGGTCGGGCACCGATGGCACAGCCGCCCGGCAACGAGACCTTGGCCTGCCCCTCGCGCGCCAGCAGCACACCCAGCACCAGCATCGACGCGCGCATCTTGCGCACGATGTCATAGGGCGCGGTGGTCGAGGTGATCTTCGACGCCTTCAGCACCATGGTCGTGCCGTGGCTGTGGCCGTTTTCGCCGGCGGTGGCCTCGATCTCCACCCCGTGCTGGCGCAGCAACTGCATCATGGTCGTGATGTCTGCCAGGCGCGGCACGTTGTGCAGCGTGAGCGGCTGGTCGCTCAGCATCGATGCCACCATCAGCGGCAGGGCCGCGTTCTTGGCGCCGGAGATGCGGATCTGGCCCTTGAGCTGGCGGCCGCCCCTGATGCGAATTCTGTCCATGGTCGCCTCCGCTCAGATTTTCGGCAGGGTGACGCCGCGCTGGCCCTGATACTTGCCGGCCTTGTCGCGATAGGAAACCTCGCAGGGCTCATTGCCCTGGAGGAAGAGGAACTGGCAGGCGCCCTCGTTGGCGTAGATCCTCGCGGGCAGCGGCGTCGTGTTGGAAAACTCCAGGGTCACGTGCCCCTCCCATTCCGGCTCAAGTGGCGTCACGTTCACGATGATGCCGCACCGCGCATAGGTCGACTTGCCAACGCAGATCACCAGAACGTCACGGGGAATGCGGAAATACTCGACCGTCCGCGCCAGCGCGAAGGAATTCGGCGGGATGACGCAGACTTCGGTATTGCGGTCCACGAAGCTCTGCTGGTCGAAGTTCTTGGGATCGACCACCGAGGAATTGACGTTGGTGAAGATCTTGAAGTCGGTGCCGACACGGGCGTCATAGCCGTACGATGACAGGCCGTAGGAGATGACGCCTTCGCGCTTCTGCGCGTCGACGAAGGGCTCGATCATGCCCTTCTCCTGCGCCATGCGGCGAATCCAGCGGTCCGAGAGAATGCTCATTGGGGCGCTTCTAAACGAGGGAGGGGGTCGGCTCAACCGCCGGTCTTGCCGGTGGTCGGATCACCCTGTCCCGGACCCGACGGTTTCGGCACCTCCCCCTTGGCGCGCGCCTGCGCCTTGCGCCGCTTCAGGTTCTCGCGCAGCGCGGCGGCCAGCCGGTCTGCGCGTTCGTCCTTCTCCGGGACCTGTTTCGAGGGGGCGGTCATCGGAAGAAGGATACACTATTGCGGGGCGGCCGGGGCAGTCCCGTCTGCCGCCCCGGTCGACTGTCCGGTCCGGTGGTCAGTCGCCCGCCGCCGGCGCCTCGATGGGCTCGCCGGCACCGCGCTTTTTCGAGTGGTCCGCCGCCAGCATCACGTAGACGGCCGGCACCACGAACAGAGTGAACAACGTGCCCACCGTCAGGCCGCTGGCGATCACCAGGCCCATCGAGAAGCGCGACAGGGCGCCGGCGCCGGTGGCCACGATCAGCGGCACGACGCCGAGCACCATCGCAGCCGTGGTCATCAGGATGGGTCGCAGTCGGATGCCAGCAGCCTCCTGGATGGCCTCGCGGCGCGACTTGCCAGCCTCCTGCAGCTCGTTCGCGACCTCGACGATCAGGATGCCGTGTTTGCTGATCAGGCCCATCAGGGTGACCAGGCCGACCTGGGTGTAGATGTTCAGGGTCGCCCCCGGCATGCCGATCGTGCTGAGCGCCATCAGGAAGATGAGCGCGCCCGCGATCGACATCGGCACCGAGAAGAGGATGATCAGCGGATCGCGGAAGCTCTCGAACAGCGCCGCGAGCGACAGGTAGATGATGATCAGCGCGAAGCCGAAAGTGACGATGAAGCCGCCGCTCTCCTGCACGTACTGGCGCGACGCACCACCATAGTCGATCGAGTAGCCCTGGGGCAGTGTGCGCTGCGCCAGCTCCTTGAGCGTCTGCAGCGCTTCGGCCTGCGAGACGCCGGGGAAGGCGACGCCCTGGATGGTGGCGCTGTTGAGCTGCTGAAAGTGGTTGAGCGACTGCGGAATCGCCTTGGTGACGATCGACGCGACGGTCGACAGCGGCACCGTCGTGCCGTCGCCGGCCTTGATGTGATAGTCGAGGATCTGGTCGATGTTCTGCCGCGAGGACTGCTGGACCTGCGGGATCACCTTGTAGGACCGGCCGTCGAGCGCGAAGTAGTTGACGTAACCGCCGCCCAGCATCGAGCCCAGGGCGCCGCCGATGTCGCTCATCTGCAGGCCGAGAGCAGAGGCCTTGTCGCGATCGATCACGACCGTGGCCTGAGGCGCATCGATCTTGAGGTCGGTGTTGAGGAAGATGAACCGGCCGGTGGCGAGCGCATCCTGCAGGAACTTCTGCGCCACGTCGTTCAGTGCCTCGAAGCCGCCCGTCGTGTTGATCACGAACTGGATCGGCAGGCCGGTCGAGCCGGGCAACGGCGGCGGCTGGAAGGCCACGACCTGCGCGCCGGCAATACCCGCCAGCTCCTGCTGCACGATCGGCTGCAGCTGGTTGGAGGTCATCGTGCGCTTGTCCCACGGCTTCAGCACGTAGCCCGCGATCGACTGGCCGGGCACGTCGAGCTGGAAGATGTGGTCCGTCTCCGGATGGCTGGCACCGATCTTGTAGACCTCGCGCGAATAGATCTGGCGCTGATCGATTGTCGAATTGGGCGCCGAGGTCGCGAAGCCGATGATGATGCCCTGATCCTCCTGCGGCGCCAGCTCGCTGCTGGTGGCCGAGTAGAGGAAGTAGATGCTGCCGAGCACCAGCACGGCGAAAGTCGCCGTCACCGGCAGGTAGTTCAGGCTGCCCGTCAGCCAGCGGGCGTAGCCGCGCCGCAGGCGGTCGAACACGTTGTCGATGCCGCGGATCATGCGGGCTTCCAGGCCGCGGTCGTCGTGACCGTGGGGCTTCAGCATCCGCGAGCACATCATGGGCGAGAGGGTCAGCGCCACCACCGCCGAGATGGTGACGGCGCCCACCAGGGTGAAGGCGAACTCGGTGAACAGCGCGCCCGTCAGGCCGCTCTGGAAGCCGATCGGCACATAGACGGCGATCAGCACCACGGTCATGGCGATAATCGGCCCGCCCAGCTCGCGCGCCGCCTGGATCGCGGCTGGGAACGGCTTCTGCCCTTCCTCGAGATGGCGGTTCACGTTCTCGACGACGATGATGGCGTCATCGACCACCAGGCCGATCGCCAGCACCAGCGCGAGAAGGGTCAGCAGATTGATGGAGAAGCCGAAGGCCGCCATCATGGCAAAGGTGCCGATCAGCGACAGCGGAATGGCGATCACCGGGATGATCACCGACCGCACCGATCCCAGAAAGGCGAAGACCACGAGGGTAACGATCACCAGCGCCTCGAGCAGGGTGTGGATCACCTCGTCGATCGAGCTATTCACGAATTCCGTCGAATCGTAGATGATCTGTCCGTTCAGTCCCTGCGGCAGCTGCGCCTGGATCGACGGAAAGACATCCTTCACGCCCTTGATCACGTCGAGCAGGTTGGCGGCCGGCGCGACCTGGATGCCGATGTAAACCGCCTTCTGGCCATCGAAGCTCACTTCCGATTCGTAATCGTCGGACCCCAGCGTCACGTTGGCGACGTCGCTGAGGCGGACGATCGCCCCCTTGTCCTGCTTCAGCACGAGGTTGCGGAACTCATTTAGCGAGGTCAGCGCAGTCGAAGCCTTGAGGGTGACCTGCACCATCTGCCCCTTCGTCGTGCCGAGGCCCGCGATGTAGTCGTTCGCCGTCAATGCCAGTCCAACATCGGCCGCGGTCAGGCCGTACGCGGCGAGCTTCTGCGGATCGAGCCAGGCGCGCAGCGCGAAATTCTTGGCGCCCAGCAACTCGGCCGTCTGCACGCCCTCGACCGCCTGCAGCCTCGGTTGAACGACGCGCACCAGGTAGTCGGTGATCTGGTTGGGCGCCAGTTCCTTGCTGTTGAAGCCGATATACATCGCGTCGATCGTCTGACCGACCTTCACCGTCAGCACCGGCTGCTGCGTCCCGGCGGGTAGCCGGTTCAGAACCGAACTCACCTTGGTGTTGATCTCCGTCAGCGCCTTGCTCGAATCGTAGTTGAGCCGCAGGTAGACGGTGATGGTGCTGACGCCGCTCTGGCTGGTCGAGGTCATGTAGTCGATGCCGTTGGCCTGGGCGACGGCCTGCTCGAGCGGCGTGGTGATGAAGCCGGCGATGACGTCGGGATCGGCGCCGTAGTAAGTCGTCGTGATCGTGACGACGGCATTCTCGGTGCGCGGATACTGCAACACCGGCAGGGCGCTGATGGCGCGCAGGCCGACGACCAGGATAAGCAGGCTCACCACGCTCGCCAGTACCGGGCGGCGGATGAAGATGTCGGTGAACTTCATGGGACGATGTCCTGCGGGTTGGCTATTTATCGACGATCTTCGGCGCGGGGTCGTTGGTCGGCACCGCCCGGTTGTCGACGACCACCGGCACCCCGTTGCGCAGCTTGATCTGCCCCGAGGTGACCACCGTGTCGCCCTCGGAAACGCCCTTCAGGATCGCCACCTGGTCGCCGCGCGTGGCGCCCGTGGTGACGAAGACCTGCCGGGCGGTCAGCTCTGGCTTGGCATCGGCGCCCTTGCCCTTGTCGTCGACGATGTAGACCAGCGAGCCGTAAGGATTGTAGCTCACCGCCGTCTGCGGCAGCGTGACCAGGCGCTGCGCCGCGCCGGTGTCCAGCTCGACCGCGGCGAACATGCCGGGCATCAGCTTCTGGTCGGCGTTCGGCAAGGTGGCACGCACCTGCACGTTGCGGCTACCCGTCTCGATCTTCGGGTTGATGGCGGTGATCTTCCCCTCGAAGGTGCGTCCGGGAAAGGCGTCGATCTTCGCCCTCACCTTGTCGCCCACGGCGATCTGCGCCACGGCCTGCTGGGGCAGCAGGAAGTCGACGAAAATGGGATCCATCGACTGCAGGGTGGCGATCATGGTGCCAGCCGCGAGGAACTGGCCGAGATCGACCTGGCGCAGGCCGAGCTTGCCGGCGAACGGCGCCCGCAGCGTCTTCTTGTCGAGGATCGCCTTCTGGACGGCGACCTGCGCTCGCGCGTTGCGCAGGTTGGCTTCGTCATTGTCAACGATTGCCTGGCTGATCGCCTGCGCCTTGAGCTGCTTCACGTCGCGGTCGTAAGTGATCTGCGCGAGCTGTGCCGTCGCCTCCAGCGACTGTAGCCGAGCCTCCTCGTCTTCCTTGCGCAGGGTCAGCAGGACCTGCCCCGCCTTCACCTCGTCGCCCGACTGGAAGGTGATCGTCTCGACGACGCCCGGCACCTCGAGCGACAGCTCCGCGCCGCGGACGGCGCGCAGGCTGCCGACTGCGTCGATCTTGGGTTGCCAGTCGCTCGTCTCGGCCTTCGTGGCCGAGACGGTCTGGGGCATGTTGGCCATGCCAGCCATGGCTTCCTTGATCTTGCCGTTGACGAAGGTCTTGAAGCCGAACAACCCGCCGAGCACTGCGCCGACGAGAATGAGCATGATGAGCATTCGCTTGATCATCGTATGCCTCTTGAGCTGATCTGGGTCAGTTGAACTTGAAGAGAGACGGTCGGTCAGTGACCGGCGCGCGGAAGCTTGATGTCCTGGACGGGCGGCAGCGCAAAGCGTGTCGGCTTGCCCATCGATTTCGGATCGACGTCAGTGCGGTTCCACCAGCCGCCGCCCAGCGCCTGGAACAGCGCCGCCGTATCGGAGTAGCGTGCGGCTTGTGCCCGCAGCCGGTTGATGACGGCGGTCTGATAGGTCTGCTGAGCGTTGAGCAGGATGAGATAGTTCACGGCGCCCAACTGGTACTGCTGCTCGGAGAGCCTGAGGCTCGCCGCCGCAGTCTGCTCGGCAGCGACCTGGGCGCGCAGCGTATCGGCATCGTACTGCACGGCGCGCAGAGCGTTGGCCACATCCTGGAAGGCCGACAGGACGACGCCGCGATATTGCGCGGCCGCGCGCTCGTAGGCAGCGATCGCGGCCTGACGCTGATGGTCGAGCCTGCCGCCATCGAACACGGTCTGCGCGATGCCGAGGCCGACGCTCCACACGCCAGAGCCCGGCACGATCAGCGAACTGATCCCGCCCGAGGCGAACCCCAGCAGGCCGGTGATGGTGAACTGCGGCATCTGGTTGGCGACCGCGACCCCGATATCGGCGCTGGCGCCGCGCAGCTGCGCTTCAGCGGCCTTCACGTCAGGCCGCTGCTCGACCAGACTCGAGGGCAGGCTGAGCGGCAGTTCCTGCGGCAGCTTGAGCTTGGCGAGGTCGAAGCTCTCGCCGCGATCCTGGTCAGGCGAGCGACCGACCAGCCGCATCAGCTGATTGCGCTGTTGGGCGAGCTGCTTCTGCAGCGGCGGCAAGGTCGCCTGGGTCTGCGTGAGGGCCGCCTCCTGAGCCAGCACGTCGGCGCGCGAGGCGCCACCCAGGTCGAACTGCCGGCGCACCACCGTCAGCGAATTGTTGAGGATGTTGATGATGTCCTGCGTCGCCTTGATCTGGGCCTGCAGCGAGGCGAGGTTGATCGCCGCGACGACGACGTTCGAGGAAAGCGTGAGATACGTCGCCTCGAGCTGGAAGCGCTGGTTCTCCGCCGCCGCCTCGCGTGATTCGACCTGGCGCCGCACACCACCGAACACGTCCGGGGAATAGGAGATGTTGAGCGAGGCGGCGGTGACGCCGAACATGGCGGCAGAGCCCACCTGACCCTGTGAGGCCGGAGAGGCGAGCTGCTGCTGGCCCGAACCGTTGGCGCTCAGGCTCGGAAACAGGCTGCCCTGCTGGGCGAAGTAGAGTTCCCGCGCCTGTCGCAGCGCCGCTTGGGCGGCGTCGACGTCGGGATTGGCCCTCAGCGATTCACGAACCAGGGTGTCGAGTTGCGGCGACTGGAACAGTGCCCACCATTCGCCGGGAATGTCCTGCTCCGGCACGAACGTCTGCGCCGCGCCGCCGGGACTGGCCGCGGAGGTCGTCTGCAGGGCCAACGGCTCGGGCGTGTAGCCGGTCGATGTCGGCTTGGCCGGCTTCACGAAATCAGGACCTGCGGTGCAGCCGGCAAGGAGCAGGGCCGTAAAGGCCATCAGAAAGGGCGACCGCCTGTGCATGTTGTTACTCGCGACTCTATTTTTCGGGCGTTGCCGCGCGGCAGATGGCAAGCGTCTGCTCGCGCACGATCTGCTTCATCAACTGGACGTTTTCGCCCTCGAGGCCGACCGCCTTCAGGATCGGCCGCTTATGGTTGTTGCAGAAGATGACGACCTGCCCGATCAGCGCCATGGTGCGCATCGTCATCTCTGGATCGGCTTCCGACTTTCCGTGGATACGGGCAAAGAGAGCGAGGCAGGGATTGAACACCTGCTGCATGCCGTTTTCGTGCATCCGGTCGAGGCCCGGCGTCTCCTCCACCTCGGCTCGCGCGAAAATGAGCCGGCGGCTCTCGACCTGCGGGCCGCTCGTCACCACCGTCACGAACGCTTCGAGCGTCTGGCAGAGGAGTTCGGTGAACTCGGGCGGTGTGGTGCGCGGATCATCGAGCGCGATGCGGACGCGCGGCAACACCCCGGACATGTGCCGTTCCGTGTCGGCAATGATGTCCTCGATGATCGCGCGGTAAAGCCCTTCCTTGTTGCCAAAATAGTACTGAATGGCCGGCAGGTTCACGCCCGCGCCCTCGGCGATCTGCCGGGTACTCGCGCCCTCATAGCCGTGGGCGGCGAACAGATCGAGCGCAGCTTCGAGAATGCGCCGACGGGTATCTTCGCCCCTGGCCTGGGTGGCGGGTCGCCCGCGGGTCGGGGACCCGGCTTGTGTCTCGATCATGGTCACCTGGGAAACGCTAACGCGATCCTTTTATTGTCAGGTGATATACTATGTCAATCGATAGATATCTTACGCGACTCATGCAAATTACACGCATTAGCTTTCGATGCGCAGCACCATGCTCGCCTTACTGGTGATTGTCTGATGAACGATGCAGCGCGCTCGCATCGGCTATCCCGATGCTGCGACGAAGCTAAGGAGCGAGCGTCTCCGCCAGCGACTTCGGCACGCGGACCGGCATGTCCAGCAGCATCTGGGCGAAGGCCTTGGCCAGAGGATCGGCCTTAAGCGAGGCCATGCCACCGCCGCCCAGCGCCTTGCGCAGCAGAAAGTTGAACCCCTTGATGCCCGGCAGCCGCCAGCGCGTGACCGGTCCCTCGATGCGATGGGCGAAATACTTCGCGACCGCCTCTTCCGTCACCTCGGCATCGAGGATGGGTTCATACTCCGGCTGGCGCGCAAAGATGCCGATATTGGCATTGTCGCCCTTGTCGCCGGAGCGACCGTAAGCAAGCGAGATCAGCGGCACGGTCGTGGTGCCGCCTGGCGGCAGCGGCGATGCGGCCGGCGCTTCGACCGGAAGATGAGCTGTGGTGAAGCCGCCGCTCAGCGCGCCTTCCTGCATCGCGATCTGATGGCCGCCGACGTCGACCGTGACCGGCACCATCGACTTCGGCACCAGGCAGGAGAACATGCGGATGACCGGCGACGGCGAGACGCGCCCGGCGCCGAAGCTGCCGGTCATGCCGACCACGCCGCCGGTCGACATCGGCGAGATCTCACGGCCAAGAAGCGACAGCGCCTCTTTCTGATCGTGCTTTGCGGCGATCTTCACCACGACCTCGCGCACGTCGGGCACGCGGCCGTGCGGGCCATAGGTTGCCTCGCTGCCGATCACCTCGATGCTGACGTCGCGATAGTCAGCCATTCCCCTCTCCGCGAACAGGCGGCGCGTTTTCTTGATGATCGACTCCGCGCTGTGGCGGCCCTTGGCCACCGCCTCGCGGCCGCCCATCATGAAGATCGAGGTGAACTTGTAGCCGTCGGGCCAGGTCGTCGAGACCTTGTAGGTGTCGGTGGGCGGACGTCCCCGGGCGCCGCTCACCCGCACCCGGTTCTCGGCAACCTGCTCGTAGGTTGCCTGCGTGAAGTCGCACACGACGTCCGGCACCATGTAGGCGCGCGGATCGCCGATCTCGTAGAGCATCTGTTCGGCGACCGTCGCCGTCGTGATCAGACCTCCGGTATCGTCGGGCTTGGAAAGCACGAAACTGCCGTCGCTCGACACTTCGGCGATCGGAAAACCCATATTGTCGTAATCCGGCACCAGCCGCCAATCGGTGAAGTTGCCGCCGTTGCACTGGGCGCCGCATTCGATGATGTGGCCGCACAGCGTGCCGGCGGCGAGACGATCGAACTCCTCCGGCGTCCAGGAAAAGGCGTGGATCAAGGCGCCCAGCGTCACGGCCGAATCCACACAGCGGCCGGTGATGACGACGTCGGCGCCCTCGGCCAGCGCCCGCGCGATCGGGAAGCCGCCGAGATAGGCGTTCATGCTCGTGATCTTCGACGGCAACTCGCCGCCCGTATCCATCTCGCGGATGCCGGCGGCGCGGAATTCTTCGACGCGCGGCAGGATGTCGTCGCCCAGGACGACCGCCACCTTGAGCGTCACGCCGGCGGCCTCACACGCCTTGAGCACGGCGTCGCGGCACGCCAGCGGATTGACGCCGCCGGCATTGGTCACGACCTTGATCTTCTTCTCGGCGATCTCGCGCGCCAGCGGCGCCATGACGACCGACACGAAGTCGACGGCATAACCCGCCTGCGGGTTGCGCAGCTTCTGCGCCGCCATGATCGACATGGTGACCTCGGCAAGATAGTCGCTCACCAGATAGTCGACGTTGCCGTGCCGCACGAGCTGGACTGCGGCGGTCTCGGTGTCGCCCCAGAAGCCCGAATGGCAGCCGATGCGGACTGTCTTTGACATGCTCAACCCTCCGGCTGGATCCCCGCCTCTCGCGCGAGCTTCGTCCATTTCTCGATTTCGGCCTTCTGGAAGGCCAGCAGATCCTCCGGCGAGCCGAGTTTCAGGATCACGTTGAATTCGCGCATGCGCTGCTGCATCTCGGGCTTGGGATATTCCTCCCGGATGATCGCGTTCACCCTGTCGATGATCGGGCGCGGTGTCCTGGCCGGCGCGAACATGGCGTACCAGCCGTCGAGGTCGAATTCGATGCCCTGCTCGCGCAGGGTCTTGAGGTTGGGCAGGTTGGGCGAGCGCTCCGAGGAGATCGACACGATCGGCTTCACCCGCCCCGATTTGATGTGCGGCAGCACGGTGCCCATGTCGGCGACCATGTATTGCAGCGTGCCGCTCAGAACGTCGTTCAGCGCCGGCGGCACGCTCTTGTAGGGCACCTGCACGGCGTCGAAGCCAAGCAGGCGCTTGAGCGTTTCCCCGGCCACCACGCCGGTGCTGTTGCCAGTGCCGTAGGAAAGCTTGCCCGGGTTGGCCTTGGCGTAGGCCACCAGCTCCTGGATGGTGTCGAAGGGCGCGCCCGGATGGGCGACGACACAGAATGGCACCAGGCCGACGAGCCCGATCGCCTCGAAATCCCTCACCTGGTCGTAAGGCATGTTCTTCACCAGCGCCGCGGCCGCCGCGTGGGAAGTGTTCGAGGTGAACATCAGCGTGTGCCCGTCGGGCGCGGCACGCGCCACGGCGGCGCCGGCGATCGTGCCGTTGGCGCCCGGCTTGTTATCGATCGTCACCGGCTGGCCGACCTTCGCGGAAAGCTTCTCGGCGAAGATGCGCGCCATCGTGTCGGTGCCGCTGCCGGCGGCGAACAGGATCACGATGCTGATCGGCCTGGTCGGCCACGCGGCCTGCGCCAGCGCGGCGGTCGACACGGTCTGTCCCAACGCGGCCACGGCCGCGGACGACACGAGGAACTGACGGCGGTCGATCATTGGCGCCTTTACTTCTTCTTGCGATTGACGAACGCACCCATGCGCTCGATGTGCTCGCCCTCCGCGACCGACTGCGCGAAGGAATCGATGCCGGCCTGTACGGCCTCGTCGAGCGGCAACCGCTCCCAGCGACGCATCAGGCGCTTCTGCGCGCGCACGGCGAGCGGCGTGGCATCGACGATCGAATGCACGCAGCGCTCGATGGCCGCGTCGATCTTCGCCGCCTCCACGACCTCTTCGACCATGCCCCAGGCCTCGGCCTTGGCCGAACCGATGTTCTCGCCGGTCAGCAGCATCCACGAGGTACGGCCCCAGCCGATCAGACGGGGCAGCAACGCTGCCTCGACAACAGAGGGGATGCCGACCTTCACCTCGGGCATGCCGAAATGCGCGCTGTCCGTGGCGATGCGCAGGTCGCAGGCCGCAGCCACTTCGAGCCCGGCACCCAGCGTGTAGCCCTCCAGGCGGCAGATCACCGGGACCGGACAGTCGCGGATCGACTGGCAGAGCTTGTGGACCATGGTGATGAAGGCGCGACCGTCCTCGGAGGTGCGCATCCCGGCCATGTGGTTGATGTCAGCACCGCCGATGAACGCCCGGCCTCCCGCGCCCGAGAAGACAACGACGCGCAGATCCTCTTCCGCCGAGAGCGCGTGGAAGGTTGCGGTGAGATCGTGCAAGGCCGCCGGATTCAGGACGTTGAGACGCCGCGCATTGTCGAACACGAGATGGGCCACCGTGCCGGCATCGCGCTTGTCGCGCCGGACCTCGATCTTGTGCGCGGCTTCTGCCATGACGTTTCGCTCCGTGGCTCTTTGTGATTGGCTGATTCTCCCCTATTAGAACCCGCCAACGCAGCTTCACAAGAGCCAATGCCCGACACCCATCCCGACCTCGCCTCCTGGGGCATCGACCTCTCCCGCTACACGGTGTTCGTGCCGCCGGATCCGTTCGAGGACCATGTTGGGCCGTTCTATTTCGACCTCCAGGGCGATGCGCGTCAGGCCAACACGGTACATTGCGTGCTGCCGACGCTCGCGCGCCACGGCAACTACAGGGGCGGCGTGCATGGCGGCGGCATCCTGACCTTCGCCGACTATGCGCTCTGCCTGGTGGCCGGCCGCGCCGCCGACGGCGGCACCAACGGCTCCTTCGCCATGACGGTGAGCATCGCCGTCGAGTTCCTGAACGGCGCGGTCATAGGGCCGCCGCTGGAAGCACGCGGCGAGCCACTGCAGGTCACGGGCCGCCTCGCCTTCGCGCGCGGCTCGATCACCCAGGAAGGCCGCACGATCGCCCTGTGGTCGGGCGTGTGCCGCCACGTCGCACGCGCCAAGGCGATGGCGCGTAAGGACGAGCAGGCACCGTCGAGGATCGCCCTGCCGCCGCAGGTCGTTCCCGAGGGATTCGAGCCGTTCAAGGCCAGCGCCTATTCCACCCATATCGGCCCGGCCTTTGTGCGCAAGGAAGCCGATGGCGCCTCGCTGGTGCAGCCGACGCTCGCGCGCATGTGCAACTCCGGCGGCGCGCTCCACGGCGGTTACATGATGAGCTTCGCCGACACCGCCATCACGCGCGCCGCGGCAATGACGACCGATCTCGCGCCGGCCACCGTCTCCTTCGCCGCCGAGTTCCTGGCCGCGGGCGACATCTCCGCGCCGCTGTTCACGCGGGTGGAAGTGCCCAAGCGCGGCCGGTCGATCGCCTTCCTGCGCGGCCTGCTGGAACAGAACGGCAAGGCCCTGCTCTCCTACTCCGCGACGGTAATGCTCCGGCCGCGCGCCTGATCGGCACCGGCCTGAACAGCGACCCGCGTCACTTCCCGCTCGAAGGCTTCGTCAAGGCGACGCACGCCCGGCAGGTCCCGCGCCCGGGCCACGCGCTCCACGGCGTCGGCGATGCCGCCGAGCGCCACTGCACCGATCATGCCCGAAGCGCCCTTCACCCGATGCGCTGCCCGTGCGATCGTCTCCAGATCGTCAGTCTCGCGAATCTCCCGATGGGCACTCCGTGCCGTGTCGAGGAATTCGTGCTCGATCTCCGCGAGCGTGGCCGCATCGCCGCCGAACAGCTCGATGAGCCGGTCGCGATCATAGGCCGGGCTCATGACGCGCTCTGCCGACATGCATCCGTCAGCCAGACTTCGAGGGTCGCCTTCAACTGCTCGATGCCGATCGGCTTGGTGATGAAACCGTCCATCCCGGCGGCCCGGCTGCGCTCTTCCTCCGACTCCAGCGTGCTGGCGGTGACAGCGAGGATCGGAAGGCGTGCGCTCCCGGTCGACGCCTCGCCCTGGCGGATGCGCCGCGCCAGTTCGAAGCCGTCCATGTCGGGCATCTGCAGGTCGGCGAGCATCAGGTCGTAGGAACGGGAGCGCCACATCGCGAGCGCCTCCTCCCCGCCGGCCGCCATGTCGGCCGATGTCCCGGCCAGTTCGAGCTGCCGGGCCAGTATCTTGCGGTTGACCGAATTGTCATCGACCACCAGGACGCGGCCGCCCAGCCGTACGGCCGCTGCCGGTGCGGCCGCTGCCGGAGCGACATAGCCTGTCCGCCCGGCAGCCTGCGCGATCGCCCTGACCAGCACGTCGCGCCGCCACGGGCGCTTCAAGTCGGTGAGGCACAGTTGGTCGTTCGAGCCTTCGATGGTCACTGCCGTCTGGGACGAAACCACGACGTCGACCTCGGCGCCCGCGTCGCGCAGATATCGCGCGATGGCGGCGCTCTCCTGAGGGTCCGGCAGGGAGAGGACCAGGGAAAGATCCTGGAGGGGAAGCCCGGCGGCGGCCTGTGCCGGCGGCGCCGCCTGGAGCGTCACCGTGACGATGAAGGTCGATCCGACCCCGGGCGCGCTGTGCACCTCGACGCGGCCGTCCATCGCCTCCGCGAGTCGCCGCACGATGGACAGGCCGAGCCCGGTGCCGCCGAAGCGGCGGGTCGTCGAACTGTCGGCCTGTACGAACGGGTTGAACAGGCGATCGCGCTGGGCGGCCGTGAGACCGATCCCCGTGTCGACAACCCTGATGCGGAGCACGAGGGAGCCGTGCCGCTCCCCGCCCTCTCCCTCGAGGAAAAGACGGACGCTGCCCTTCTCCGTGAACTTGATGGCGTTGCCCAGCAGGTTGAACAGGATCTGCTGCAGACGCAGCGGATCGCCGATGGCACGAGCGGGCACGTCGGACGCCACATAAGCCGACAGGATCAGCCCCTTCTCGGCGGCCCGGGCGGCCAGCGCCTCGGCCGCGCCTTCGATCAGTTCGACGGTGGAGAGCTCGACCCGTTCGAGATCGAGACGCCCGGCCTCGATCTTGGAGAAATCCAGGATGTCGTCGATGATCCTCAGCAGCGACGCCGCCGAATAGCGCACCGTTCCCAGCTGGTCGCGCTGGTCGGCAGAGAGTTCGGTGCGCTCCAGGACGTCGATCATGCCCAACACGCCGTTCATCGGCGTGCGGATTTCGTGGCTCATGGTAGCGAGGAAGGTCGACTTGGCCTGGTTGGCCTTCTCGGCGTCGCGCTGGGCCGCCAGGGCGGCGTCCCGCGCCAGCCGGGCCTCGTCATAGGCAACCTGCAGCCGGCGCGCCAAATCCTCCTTCTCGTAGGCCAGGGCGATATTGTCGTACTGCCAGCGGTGCACGTCGCGCACATAGGCCATGAGGTGCCCGACATAGGCGGCGCCTGCGATGCCCACGAGCTGGTAGAATGGACTGCCGGAGGCGACGAGTACCAGCAGGAGCGGCGCCGCCGTGGCGACGGCGAAGGCGTAGAAAGTCGGGGGATGGGCCGAGCGGATCGGGACCGCCGTCGTGACCGTGGCCAGGAGCACGAGCCCTAGCAGCATGCGCTGCAGTTCGAAATCCCGGGAGGCCAGCAGATACCCCGCCCAGCCCCAGCACGCGCCGCCGAGGAAGGTGAAGCCGGCAAACCACCAGCCCCAGCGCAGGGTCTGCTCGTCGTCGGAACGAGCCTGCGCGAACCTGTGCCGCAGAAGGTCGAACCCCAACGTGACGACGAGATAGGCCGCAAACGGTCCCGCCAGCTCGATCAGGTCGAGCTGCCGCCAGTAAATGGCGGCGATCACCGGCCACAGGACGAAGGAAAAGTAACGGGACGGGGCCGATCCTTGGAACAGGCGCCGCACGAGTTCGGCCCTGACGAACCGGTCCTGTCTGACCGCCGCCTCCGTCTCGTCGACCTGAGGGGCAGCCGGGTCAGCGGCGGCGAGCGACATCAACCGTCCCGAAACTAGGGTTTGAGCCGCCGCTCCATCGGGCAGCTACAGCTTGCGGATTTTCCGCATCGCCAATCGTATCAAAAATATCAAGAAAACGATATAATTCATTGAGAAATAGTGTTAATTTGAAGGCATTCAACGTCATTTATTAGGTTAAGTCATGCAGCTTCCGTCCGTCTTGTTGGTCGAGGACGACGCATTTCAGCGCAAGGCCGCCGAGGCCTACCTGTCCAATCACGAGCTCAAGGTCACCGCCGTAGAGAATGGCGCCCAGATGCGCCGCCAGCTATCCCGGTCGATGCCGGATCTCGTCCTGCTCGACGTCCAGCTCCCGGGTCCTGACGACGGCTTCGCGCTGGCCCGCTGGCTGCGCGAGAGCAACACCCGCATCGGGATCATCATGCTGACCGCGGCGAACGATCCGGTCGACAAGGTGCTGGGCCTCGAAAGCGGGGCCGATGACTATGTGGCCAAGCCCTATGAACCCCGCGAGCTGCTGGCCCGCTGCAAGAGCGTCCTGCGCCGGTCGGTCGCCAAGGCGACACCCCCGCGGTTGGAGCGTGTGCGGATGGGCGGCCACGTGCTCGATCTGACCAACCGCCAGCTTCTTGACGCCGACAATATCGATGTTCCGCTGACGTCGGGCGAGTTCGACGTCCTGAAGGTCTTCGCGGAGAATCCCAATCGTCCGCTGTCGCGCGACTGGCTGCTGGAGACGACCAGCCACCGCGCCCGCGACCCGTTCGACCGGTCGATCGACCTCCGGATCACGCGGATCCGGCGCAAGATCGAGCCGGCGGCGGACAAGCCGACGGTGATCCGCACCGTACGCGGTGTCGGCTATATGTTCGTGCCGCCCACCGAATAGCCGGGCTATAAGAACCGGCCCCGGCGCGGCCGGGGCGCAGCCCGTCGGTTGCGGGGGCCCGTAGTTCAGCGGTTAGAACGAGCCGCTCATAACGGTTATGTCGCAGGTTCGAATCCTGCCGGGCCTACCAACCGCTCGCTGGCACTCACACCGGCGGCAGGCTGTTAGTTCAGAACGCCCCATTTAACGGCTTTCTTCGGCGTAGAGTAACATCAGAGACTGTCTCTATGAGCAGTGTTTCAAGCGAGAAGGCCGATTCGGACTAAAAGTCTCCAAGGTGCTTTTCGCCAGTCACTGCTATTCGATGATGAACGTCGGACGCAGTGGCCGATCGGGCGCCGCAAGGCGTTGACATCTCGCCCCTCAGTCACTTTAGGTAAGTGTCCGCTTGGTGATCGGCTTAGAGTCGATCGGCCTGCAGGGACCAGGAGGCAGGTACACCCTCGCGCATACGGACCATAAGCCGCCCCTGCAGCTTGCGGCGACCATCTAACAATTCGCGCGTCACGGTTGGCGCAAGGACAGCGAGAGGGAGGATCGTCTGGACGTAGCTGGGATTAACTCCGGCCTTTTTCGCGATGGCTCGATACGACATCGCCTCGCCGCGCTCCATCCAGCCCCGCCATTCGTGTGCCCGCCCGAGCGCCTTGATCAGCACCGGATTGGGCCCACCTGAACCGTCGTCGAGAACCCGGGCCCGGTTTCGATGACCCAGCTTTGCTTGCAACACGATGGTCCGGCGCTCTGGCGCCTCATCAGCGTTCACGAGAGTGTCACTTATGGCGATGATCTCGATGCGGTCATTGCTAGCCAAAGGCGATGAGCGCGCCGTTCGAAATCTTCTGAACTTGGTACAAATGGCCGAGAATTGGCGTAGGACTCATCCGCCTCGACAAGTACTTGTGTCATGTTTGGGCCAGACGCATATCTCTGACCAGCGAGAATTTCGGCTCTCGAAGAACTCGGCGGGCACCCTTCTCTCTCGGGAGTTCGCCGGGCCGGTTTAGCGAGCAGCAGCGGGGGCACTATGGTAGTTTCAAGCCTCGTCCCCTTTAGCGAAGCCATGCGTCCACATGCATTTCAAGCGCCGGCAACTGCGGAGTTTGCGCGAGGACCTGCGGATGGTTCGCTCTACGGACCAGTTCTCCGCCTAGTCGTCGGCTCCGGTCGCTTTTCCAGAACCTCTGTTACGCGAGCAGGCTGAGTCCGCGAACGGTGTTAGGTGGTGAATAAATAGCTTGGCGCCCTCGGCTCGGTGCACGACGGCCAAGCACGCCGCTCCAGACGGCTTCGTCCCACAAACGGACACCGCCGGTGATGCCGGCATCGTTAGAAGCGATGTGAATGTTGTCCGCCAAGGGAATGCTGACGCGAGCGGCGTTTCCTCCCCCCAAGTACAGATTGTCGTAATGCAGGAGCGAGTAGACCTGCTCGATGACCTTGAGCACGCGCTTGTTCCACTTCCTGCTGCTCAATGCCTGACGCGCGGCATTGCCGACATACTCGTTGTAGGTCTCGGCCTTGGAGATCGGGTGGTGCGCGAGTTCGAGGTGAGGCGTCAGTGCTCCATTGCTGAAGATCGCACTGCCGAGGCCGGTCCCGAGGGTCAGCACGACTTCGAGACCCTGTCCCTTGATGATCCCCAGGCCCTGGACCTCGGCGTCGTTGAGCAGGCGGGCCGGTTTGCCCAATCGGTGCGCGAGCGCTTCCGCCAGCGGAAAATCGCGCCACACCTTTCCCTTGAAATGGGGCGCCGTGATGATTCGACCGTCACGCACGACACCGGGAAAGCCGATGGAAATACGGTCATAGGACGTGAGAGGCGCCGTCAAAGCGACGAGCGCCTTCACCAGGATGTCCGGCGTACAAGGATAGGGAGTCGGCACCCGGACGTGCTTTTCCACCATCTTTCCCACGTCATCGAGGACTGAGGCCTTCAGCCCGGTGCCGCCGATATCGATCGCCAGGGTCTGCGGCGGGTGCGCCGCGTGACTTGCGGGATCGTTCATTTGCTCTGCTCCACGAATTCCACCCTGAAGACGTTGTAGCGCCACGCGCCCAAATCGATGAAGAGGCCTGGCTCGACCAGGCCGGTGCCATCCCGGTCGTAAGACTCGCTTCCCATCCTGTCGACGAGCCGGACGTTTCGGCCGGCCAGTCCGTCGAAGGGTAGTCGGAGACGGCATTGCGCCTGATGATCCGAGTAGTTGACGACGACGATGTGGCGCTCGCCCTCGCCGTGGTCCCAGGCAAAGGAAACGAAGTCCTCGCCCGTTGGATTGCCGTCCCATGCCGGATCCGGCGGGATCAATGACCAGGCGCCTTCGCGAAACCCTTCGCCCTTCAGCACAGCCAGCAGCCTCTCGTAGAAGGCGACGATGCCGGCGTCCCGCCCCTCGACCGGACCGCGGCACAAATGGGCAGGCACGCGCATGCGCGCGCCATCGAACTGGCCCTGGTGGAAGAAGCGCAGGCCGGGCGCTAGCGCTGTGACGACGGCGGCCGCCTGATGGCGCGGCCAGGGAAACACCGACGCCGCCCGCGGCTCGTCGTGATTCTCGAGAAAGCGTGCCAGCCGACTCTGATAGTCGAGCCCGGCACCCAGATGGGCGCGAATGGCGGCGGCATCGCCATGGAGAAGCCGATCGTACAGGCGCTTGTCATAGCAATAGTCGAAGCCCTGCTGCTGCAAATCCCATTCGAGGTCCCAATACGCCTCGGCTAGAAAGGTGAAGCCGTGATGGTCGCCGCGCACGGCCGCGATCGCCTTCGGCCAGAACGGCGGCGGCGTCGAGTCCCACGTGCGATGGAAGACTTCCGGCAGCAGGAGCATGGCCATGTCGCAGCGCAGGCCGTCGCATTGGTCGGCAATCGCCGCCAGCTCCGTCATCCGTGCCGACTGCAGCACCGGATTTGCATAATCGAGCTGTAAGGTATCAGGCCAGCCGGCGAAATTCGGATCGCGCCCATAGGCCAGAATACGCGGACCCTGGTCGGTCTCGACCCGGCAGTAATTTTCCGGCGCCGCGGCCAGGGCCTGCTCGTTGCCCTGGACGTAGAAATCGGGATGCGCCTTCACCCAGGCATGATCGAGCGCCGTGTGGTTGGGCACAAAATCGAGCATGAGCCGCAAGCCGCGCGCCGCCAGTCGGGCGCGGAACGTGGCGAGCGCTGCCTTCCCGCCCACCGCCTCATCGACCTCATAGGCGCTGATGGCGAAGCCCGAGCCGCAGATGTCCTGCGCCGTCAAATCGGGCAGCGCGGCCCGGAATTCGGCCTGCCATAGAGGGTTGCCGCGTGACACGGCCCGGCTCGCCGCGCCCGTCTGCCAAACGCTCAGCAGCCAGATCCAGTCGAAGCCGCGGCGCGCAAGGTCATCCAGGACGTCGTCATCGACCTCCGCGAGCGTGACCGGCTTGCCGGCTTCTTCCGACAGGCGGCGAAGCCAGACCCGGGTGTTGATCTCGTACAGCGAAGGATGGCGCGCGGAGTTCACGGGCTCCTCGCTTCGCTCGACCTATTCATGCAGGTCCGCGATGATGTTGGCGACCAAGGCGCTCCATCCGGTCTGGTGCGAGGCGCCCAGGCCGCGGCCGGTGTCGCCGTCGTAATATTCGTGGAACAGCAGGTAGTCCCTGAAATGCGGATCGGTCTGCATCTTCTCGTAGCCGCCGAAGACCGGACGCCGTCCGTTCTTGTCGCGCCGGAAGATATCGATCAGGCGATTGCGCAGCTCGGCGGAGATCTCCTTCAACGATAGCTGCTCGCCGGAGCCAACCGGACATTCCACCTTGAAATCATCGCCGTAGAACTTGGCGAACTTGTTGATGCTTTCGATGAGCAGATAGTTGATCGGCATCCAGATCGGCCCGCGCCAATTGGAGTTTCCGCCGAACAGATCGCTGTCCGATTCGGCCGGGACATACTTCACCTCGGAGCGGTAGTTGCCGGACTCGAAGACGTAGGGATGATCGAGATGGTAACGCGACAGGGAGCGTATGCCGTAATCCGACAGGAATTCGTTCGGGTCGAGAACGCGTGCCAGAACCTTGCTTGAGCGGAACGCACGGACGATGGCGAGCAGGCGCGTATCGTCGGCGCCCGGCGCATTCCAGCGCGACACGAGGACCGCGAGCTTTGGGCGGTAGCGCAGATACCAGTCGCGCTGCCGCGTAAAGGACGGCAGGTTCCGGAGCAGGTGCGCCTCGATGGTTTCGACGGCAAATCCGGGAATCAGGCCGACCAGTGAGCGAACGCGCAGCGGCGTGGCCTCCCCGTTTCTCATGACGAGCCAGTCGTAGAAAAAGCCGTCGGTGTCGTCCCATAGACTCAACCCCTTGCCGCCGAGATTGGTCATCGCGCCGCCGATCATGAGGAAATGCTCGAAGAACTTGGTCGCGATGTCCTGATAGGCCTCGTCGTCCTGCGCCAACTCGATCGCGATGCGCAGCATGTTGAGGCTGTACATCGCCATCCACGACGTTCCGTCCGACTGCACCTGCATGCCGTCCACCGGCAGCGCCGCCGACCGGTCGAAGACGCCGATATTGTCCATGCCGAGGAAGCCGCCTTCGAAAACGTTCAGGCCGCGCGGGTCCTTGCGGTTCACCCACCAGGTGAAATTGAGCAGTAGTTTGGTGAAGACTCGCTTGAGGAATTGCCGGTCACCTTTGCCGGTGCGCTTCTCCTCCATCTCGTAGAGACGCAGCGCCGCCCAGGCCTGCACCGGCGGATTGACGTCGCTGAAGTTCCATTCGTACGCCGGCAACTGGCCGTTGGGATGCATGTACCAGGATTGGCCGAGCAGGATCAGCTGATGCTTGGCGTCCTCCAGATCGAGACAGGCGAGCGTAACCAGATGGAAAGCCCAATCCCACGCCGCGAACCAGGGGAACTCCCATTTGTCCGGCATCGAGACGATGTCCTCCATCGTCGCATGGACCCACTCGCTGTTGCGTCCCTCGTGCCGGCTCCCGGGAGGTTTGGGCTCTGCCGGATCACCATCCAGCCACTCGGTGACGTCATAGTAGAAAAACTGTTTCGACCACAGCACGCCCGCGAAAGCCTGGCGTTGGATCCGACGAAGATCTTCGTCCACCACCTTTCTCTGCAGTTCGGCGTAATAGGCATCCGCCTCGGCCTTGCGCAGGCGGAAAATCCGGTCGAAATGGGCGAAGGGTGCGGGCTTGGGCGGCCCCAGGCTCAGCCTGACCTGAATGGTGACATTGGCGCCGCCTGGCACGGTGCGTCGGTAGATGCCAGCCGCCTTGGTGCCGCGATCCGAGCCGACCGCGTCCTTGCGGCCTCCCACCAGATATTCGTGAAACCCGTCCTTGTATAACCGTCCTGTCTCGCCGCTCCCGAATAGTTTCGGGTTATTGCTCTCGTTTTCGCAAAACTTGATTTCGTCCGCGCCCTCGAAGTGGATCGCATAGGCGCCGAGCGTCTCGTGTCTGACCACGACGTCGTTGTCGACGCGCTCGAGAGCGGGTTTGGGCCGATCGGTGAACCAACTCCAGCTGTTGCGGAACCAGACCTGGGGCAGCACGTGAATCGGCGCCGCGTCGGGTCCGCGATTGGTGATGGTCAATCGCAGCAGGATGTCGTCAGCGCCCGCCTTCGCATATTCGATATCCACATCGAAATAGCGGTCCTCGTCGAAGATACCGGTTTCGATGATCTCGAATTCAGGCTGCTGCCTGTTCCGTCGCGCGTTCTCCTGCAGCAGAAGATCGTA
>Ga0182739_1000801_pt1 | contig 36616 bp, 29 predicted proteins | sample eDN5th30CBELigBY_FD_128873 | JGI IMG/M metagenome (GOLD analysis project Ga0182739, IMG submission 128873) | Enriched backyard soil microbial communities from Emeryville, California, USA - eDNA 5th pass 30_C BE-Lig BY (version 2) (version 2) | ecosystem: Environmental > Terrestrial > Soil >... | reverse complement strand
TGCTTTCACTCGTACTTCGTATGTTGCTGGTTCGAGACCAATCACTGTTGTTCCTGTTATGCTAGTCCATGTGTTAGACGTTTTTAACTTATACTCCATTACAGTCGTTACACCTGTAATTGTTCCATCTCCTGCATCTGGATAGCTCTCATCAGTCGTATCCACTTCACTTGGTGTTGCCGGACGAGCTGCAATTTCAACCGTCTGCTCTGCGGAATCTAGTAATGTTGTGCCATTGCCTGACTTCACTAGAGACAATTCTGTGCCTAACCAGCTAACATTAATCGCAACGCTGCCTGTACCATCTGCTGTTACTGCAGTGCCGTTGACCTTATAGCTACCATTTGGTACAAAACCAATCAACTGCTCATTGATATAATCAACACTCACACTTGGCGTCACCTCTGGTGTTGCTGGTGTTGTACCTACCGTCACCGTTACTGGAAGCGATGCGAATGCAGTTGCTGTTGCTTTCACTCGTACTTCGTATGTTGCTGGCTCAAGACTTGTTACCGTTGTTCCACTTATGCTTATCCACGTATGCGATGTTGCTAATTTGTACTCCATCGCCGTGGTTACACCCGTAATACGTCCATCGTCTGCTTCCGGATAGCTCTCATTCGTTGCAGCCACTCCGCTTGGTGTTGCTGGACGAGCTGGCACTGATGATGTGTAAGTGTCGGAATCTATTGTTGTTGTTCCATTACCTTTCTTCACAATAGTTATGGGTAGACCAATCCAATTTTCATCAATGGAAACCGTTCCAGTCTCGTCTGCTGTAATTTGTGTGCCATTGATTAGATATTGCGCATTTGGAATAAGGTTACCTATTGTTTCGGTGAAAGGATTCGCTTGAGGTAACGGTTTCGTCTCTTTTATCGCTGCCGTTGTACCTACCGTCACCGTTACTGGCAGTGATGCAAAGTTACTTGTGGTGGCTTTCATACGTACTTCATATGTGGCTGCTCCAAGTCCTGTCACCGAACTGCCACTGATGCTTGTCCACGTATTCACCGTCGTTGCTTTGTATTCCAGCGTACTACTGACTCCGGTTATTGTTCCGTCTCCCGCCGCTGGATACGTCTCATTTGTTGCAGAAACTCCACTTGGCGTTGCTGGACGAGCTGCAATCTCAACCGTCTGTGCTGCGGAATCTAGTAGCGTCGTGCCATTGCCTGACTTCACTAGGGAGATATCTGTTCCTAGCCAGCTGCTATTAATAGCAATGTGACCTGAGCTGTCTGCCGTTACCTCTGTTCCGTTAACTTTATATGCACTGTTTGGTGTTAAACCTGTTAGCTTCTCGCCTGCATAATCAATGCTTGCTGTTGGCGTAACCTCTGATGTCGCTGACGTTGTACCTACCGTCACTGTCACTGGCAGCGATGCGAATGCAGTGGATGTCGCCTTTACACGCACCTCGTAGCTCGCTGGTGCAAGACCGGTCACCGTTGTTCCTGTTATCGCTATCCATGTGCTAGATGTTATTGACTTGTATTCCATCGCCGAACTTACTCCAGTGAGACTTCCGTCTCCTGCACTAGGATAACTCTCATTACTTGTACCTACTCCGCTTGGTGCTTCTTGACGAGCTGGCATAGGTGTTGTGTAAGCCTGAGAATCTGTTGTTGTTGTTCCGTTTCCTTTCTTCACAATAGAGAAACTTATACCAAACCAGCTTTCATCAATCCGTATACTACCTGTCTCATCTGCAATTACTAGTGTTCCATTAATCGTATATGTCGCATTTGGCGTTAAATCATATATCATTTCTGTAAATGCGTTTGCCTTTGGTAAAGGCTTTACCTCAGGTGTTGCTGGCGTTGTTCCTACCGTCACCGTTACTGGCAACGATGCGAACTTACCTGATGTTGCCTTCACACGCACCTCATATGTTCCTGAAGCTAGTCCTGCCACCATTGCTCCACTTACGCTATTCCAATTGCTAGTCGTTGTTGCCTTGTATTCCATCGCTGTCGTTACGCCAGTAATCCTTCCGTCGTTCGCGCTCGGATAACTCTCATTACTTGTACCTACTCCGCTTGGTACCGCTTGACGAGCTGGCATCGTTCCTGTGTAGGCTTGAGAATCTGTTGTTGTTGTTCCATTTCCTTTCTTCACAACAGATAAACTTATACCAAACCAGCTTTCATCAATCGGTATAATTCCTGTCTCATCTGCAATTACTAGTGTTCCATTAATCGTATATGTCGCATTTGGCGTTAAATCATAAAGAATTTCTATAAAAGCGTTTGCCTTTGGTGTCGGCTTTACCTCAGGTACTGCCTGCGTCGTTCCAACCGTCACTGTGACTGGAAATGATGCAACCTTATTCCAGGTTGGCTTCATACGCACCTCGTAGGTTGCTGGTGCAAGACCAGTCACTGTTGTTCCTGTTATATTTATCCATACGCTAGAAGTGGTTGCCTTATACTGCATCTGCGAAGTTACATTATTCAAGCTTCCATCGCCTGCGCTTGGATACGTCTCATTACTTGTACCTACTCCACTTGGTGTAGCTGGACGTGCTTGCAAAGCTCCATTGTAGGGTTCAGAATCTGTTGTTGTAGTTCCGTTTCCTTTCTTCACAAGAGAGAAACTTTTACCAAGCCAGCTTTCATCAATTGGTATACTTCCTGTTTCATCTGTAGTTACTAGTGTTCCATTAACCAAATATGGCCAATTTGGTGTTAAATCAATTATCATTTCTGTGTCCGTATTTGCATTTGGATATGGCCTTGCTTCAGGTTCTAGTGTTTCCGCTAGTGCAACCATATGTTGAAAGCCTGATGTCAATCCAAAAATTAGTGAGATAACGATAAATATTCTAGCAAGCTTTTTCAATAACTCCATCCTCCTTGATATAAAGCGAGCATTCGACAAATTTAATTAAAAGTTCTCTTCATTACAACACAGATAGATAGGTACCACAATATGACTTTCTTCATGCAGTGACTATAGTTAGTATCTAAAGTTTATGTAGAGTTTATAGAGCAATAATATAATGGACAAGCAGTGCGGTAAGTGGCGAAATATTTCAAATTAATTCTGTAAACGCCTACGCTTCAGCTGTACATTACAAGTGCATTGAAGCGATAAGGCAGTACATGTAGGAGGATGAAATGAAGAGGTTATTGCAGACAGTCACAGATTGGGTGACAACGAAACGAGGCATGACGATTACACTAATTTTCTGGCTCGTACTTATGATCGGCATAAGTGCTGGTCCTAAGCTTGGCGACTATAAGGTGACGAACTTCCAGTCGTTGCCGAATGATGCCGCATCCATTATCGCTAGTGAAGAGCTAGAAAAGTTTTTCCCGAATGAACAAGGTACCCCTGGGATACTTGTTTTTCATAACGAAAACGGAGAGGTTAATTTAGATGAAGTGACGGTAATTATGAATGCGATTATTGGAGCGAACATCGAAGGTATTGATACGATCATTGATATCTCTGCCCTACCTCCACAAGCGTTGGAAGGGTTTAAATCAGAGGATAAATCCACAATGATTATCCCGATGTCGCTTGATCCTGGTGCCGATAATCGTCAAATTGGTGAGACCATCGAGCAAGTCGCTGAGGTCGGAGCTGACGCTGCTGAAGGTCAATCCAGCACAATTTTCCGTGTTACGGGTCCCGCAGGGATCGCAGCGGATACATTAAAGCTATTTGAGCGAGCAGACATTGTTTTGCTGCTAGCAACGGTCGGGATCATTTTGTTACTGCTGATTGCGATTTATCGCTCGCCATTACTTGCACTTATTCCATTGCTAGCAACGGCAATTGTTTATCAGGTCGTTAATCAAACCATTGCATTAATGGGCGCTGGCGGTCTAGAAATTAATAATTCGACGACTTCGATCATGAGTATTTTGCTGTTCGCTGCTGTGATCGACTACTCCTTATTCGTATTCTCGCGCTTCCGTGAAGAATTGAATCATTACGAAAGTAAATATGAGGCGATGAAGCATGCGATGAGATCGACAGGTGAGCCGGTCTTTCTTGCAGGTGGAACGGTTTTCGCTGCGATGCTGGTTTTATTCTTTGCCAATTTCCGCGATTATCAAAACTTCGCGCCAATATTCGGGATGACGATGCTTATTATTATGCTGGCATCCATTACCCTGCTGCCTGCACTGTTTACATTGTTCGGACGTAAAGCGTTTTGGCCTAAAGTTCCAAAGTTCGGGATTACGAAGGAAGACAAGCATTCCTTCTGGGGGCCAGTTGCTAGATTTGTTGTAAATAAGCCTGGTCTAGCTGGCGGATTAGTTGCCATCTTAATGGCTGTAGCTGCACTGAATATTTTCAATCTAAACTATGAATTTGATATGGTAAAGTCCTTCCCGAAAGATCTGCCTTCACGTGAAGGATATGAAATTGTGGAAAGTAGATATAATAAGGGAGAGCTCGCACCAACAACTGTACTAGTGACAAGCAAGGATGCGCTGAACGAGCAGCAGATCGAGGCTATTCGCAGCTCGCTTCAATCCGCAGAACATGTTGCTTCCGTGCGAATGTCTGGGGTGACAGATAATTCTTTAGCTTTAAAATTAAGTATGGCGCTCGACTTAAATCCTTATTCAGTCGAAGCGATAGACTTAATAGAAGAATTGCGCAACAATAGTGAGAGCCTGCTTAAAGAAGCAAGTATTAATGGTGAGCTTCACTTTGCTGGTGTAACTGCAAAGCTTGTTGATGAGCGCGACACGAACAATCGCGATATTGTCGTCATTGTCATTCTTGAGACGCTGCTCATTCTAGTGCTACTGCTATTTATGACAAGATCGATAAAAATGTCTTCCTATATGATGGCAACCATTCTTGTCTCCTTCGTAGCTGCATTAGGACTTGGCATCTTCTTAGTTGATATTTTATTCGGATATGATGCGATTAGCACGCGCGTGCCAGTTTACGCATTTATATTCCTAGTCGCTCTTGGTATAGACTACAATATTATTTTAGTTTCTCGTTTCCTAGAGGAGCGTAAAACGCATAAGGTTAAGGATGCATTAGAAATAGCGATTCGTAATACGGGTGGAGTTATTTCTTCCGCTGGCTTAATTCTTGCAGCTACCTTTGCTGCGTTAATGACAATGCCGATTGCAGATCTGTTTGTGTTTGGCTTTATTGTCGCTATCGGTATATTAATGGATACTTTCTTAGTTCGCGGTATGCTGCTTCCTGCTTTAATCCTATTCTTTGAAAAGGATAAGCAAGGTGAGAAAAAACAAAACGCTTAAAGCTAAGTAAGCTTCCTAAATTAGGAGGGATTGAGCTGAAAATATTAGTGGTCGATGACGACAAAAACATTGTCCAGCTAGTAAGCATCCATCTAACTCGAGAAGGATATCAAGTGCTTCAAGCATTTAATGCTGCTGAAGCGTTGGACCTTCTAGAAAAGGAAGTGCCTGATTTAGCAGTGCTAGACGTCATGATGCCAGGAATGGATGGTATTGAGTTGACGAGAATATTAAGTCAAGATTACAAAATTCCTGTCTTGCTCTTAACAGCCAAAGGTGAGCTTGAGGACAAAGCAAGAGGTTATCTTGCAGGCTCTGAGGATTATGTAGTCAAGCCATTCGAACCGAGGGAATTGTTATTTCGAATCGCCGTCATCTTGCGGCGGTTCGATAAGGCATATCAATCACTCATACAAATTGGCAATGTAACGATCAACCGTAAATTTTTTGAGGTTTCAACAGGTGAGCGCTCAGTAGTCATGCCTCTCAAGGAATTTGAATTACTCGCCTTATTAGCAAGTCGTCCTAATCAAGTGGTGGAACGAGGAGCTATTATGGAGCAAATATGGGGTCACAACTACGAAGGCGATGACTATACGCTGAACACGCATATGACACGCTTACGTGATCGTCTAACGCAAATAGGTGCAAACGTCGAAATTAACACGATTCGCGGAGTTGGCTACAAGCTAGAGGTCGCTAACAAATGAAGACATTATACCGCCAATTTACTGTTACCGTCTTTATTATTATTTCGATCAGTACGCTTGTCGCCTTCTTCCTGGCGAATACGTACTACTACCTCGTAACTGAGGAATTAAATGATGAGAAAAATGTCTCGATTGCTTTAGAGCTTACTGAGTACATTGAAACAACTGAGAAGCTAGATTTAGAGCACTATTTATCAACACTCGGTCAGCTCGGCTATCAATTATATGTGGCTAATGAATACGGGTACTCTCAATTTTTCGGTAGCGACTTTGCCAATAAGGATCTTGCTGACGATGTTAAGCAGAACGTATTTGACGGCAAAGTATATCATGGGATGAGAGAGTATAAAAGCTGGATTTTCATGAAGGGGATGTTTGCTAACGAGCTGGAGAATACGGTTGGTTTGCCGTTTCAATATGAAGGAAAGCGGTACGGACTATTTTTACGGCCTAACATCGATTTGTTAGTTACAGAGGTGCACATTATTTTTGCTGGCATGATCATATCGATGGCTGTCATAAGCTTGATCGCAATGCTCATTGTCACGAAACGACTGATCCGACCGATAACTGAGCTAACAGAAGCGACAAAGCAAATTTCTCAGGAAAATTATGATCATCTGCTGCAAATTGATCGCAAGGACGAGCTCGGTCAGCTAGCAGAAAGCTTTAATGAGATGACGAGGAAGCTGCAGGAGAATGATCTGTCTCGCAAGGAATTTATTAGCAATGTATCGCATGATTTTCAGTCTCCACTGCTCAATATTCAAGGCTATGCGGATTTGCTAAATGCTCAAACGCCAACTGAGGAAGAAAGAATTGCTTATACGTCAATTATTCAAGCAGAAGCAAGGCGGCTATCGACGCTTACAAAGCAGCTGCTGCTATTAACCTCATTAGATCAAGCTACTCGCAGCTTGAGACGAGAGCATTATTCGCTGGATCAGCAGCTAAAAAGCTTATCGCAAAAGTATTTATGGCGAATTGAAGAGCAAGGGATCGAGCTGTACTATAAGCTGCAGCCCGTTGTCTTCTATGGCGATAAGGCTTTGCTGGACACCGTCTGGGACAATTTGTTTACGAATGCGCTGAAATACAATAAGCCTAACGGCAGCATTTCGATCGAGCTTACTAACTCATCTTCTAATGTAACCATTCAATTTAAGGATACTGGGATCGGCATGACCGAGGAAGAGCTTCCACATGTATTTGATCGCTTCTATCGGGCGGAGCCGTCCCGTAGCAAGGAAGGAACAGGACTTGGGTTGACCATTGTCAAACAGATTGTTGAGCTGCACGGAGGCACGATTAAGCTGAGCAGCGAATCAGGCAAGGGAACCTCTGTCACCATTATATTTAATAAACATAAAGGAGAGTTTATATGAAAAACTATAGTAAATGGTTAATGCGCGTAGCTGCGATCTACGCCCTAATTGGAGCGATGATTGGCTCTGACCTAGCAGGCAGAGAGGATTATACAATGGTTCCGTCTCACGCACATATTCTAGTTGTAGGCTGGTTAACACTGTTCGCTTACGGATTGTTTTATTATGTGTTTAAGGAAATTGGAATGCTGAAAACAGCTAAGGTCCATGCTTGGACAAGTCTGCTTGGTGGAGGGCTAATGCCGATCAGCATGCTCTTTCATTACAAGCTAGACAATACATTCACATTGATCTCCTTTATTTCTAGTGCGTCCATCTTGCTTTTAGCGATTATTCTTTTTGTTGTTATTTTGTTCTTTGACAAGAAGCTATTTAAATAAGCTCCATCAATAAGCAGCAAGGCGTCCAAGTAATCAGCACAGTCTGATCATTGGACGCCTTGCTCTTTTTGTATTACTACCGCTTCATTAACGGAGCTTTCTATGTATCTTATTACGTTACCTACAAATTTTTATCGAATTAACCTAGCTGTACGATAACTTCAATCTCAACAAGCGCATCCTTGGGCAGTCTTGCAACCTCAACTGCGCTGCGTGCAGGGTATGGCTGTTCAAAGAAGCTTGCATACACTTCATTCACTGTTGCGAAGTCATTCATATCTTTCAGGAACACTGTCGTTTTAATGATGTCGCCCATCGTTGCACCAGCAGCTTCAACAATTGCTTTCACATTTTGCAAGGATTGCTTCGCTTGCTCAGCAACGCCCTCTGGAAACTGACCTGTAGCCGGATCAAGTCCTAGCTGACCGGATGTAAATAGCAAATTACCTGCCTTTACCGCTTGAGAATATGGTCCAATTGCTTGAGGAGCTTGTTCTGTATGAATTGCTTGTTTCATCTTCTATTACCTACCTATTCATTTAATATAGTTGTCTGCCTATATTATATCCTATTTTTGGACGTACGAAAAATAATAGGAGCAACAACAAATGCAAGCAGCATTAAAATGACGCCTAATAATAAAAACCAGCCGTATTCCTGCAGCCATAACGGAAATGCTTTTAGCTGTTCGAAAATAACGCCACCTATGGCCGGACCAATAAAGCCTGCGATACCTGTTATCGCTGAAAAGACTGCTATATAAATCGGGCGCTCTGCTTTCGTAGAAGAACCGATCATAAAGATAAAGATCTGTTGATTGTACGCACCAAGCCCGAAGCCTAAGAAGATAAACACAAGCACAAGCACGAGCAGCTGCGGCATAATGTTTAATGCCGTCCACAATAAGGATGCCACCGCGATAAAAGGCAGTGAGCCGATTAACAACGCCCTTTCGCTCCATTTACGAGATAATAGCCCACATACGTAAAAGCCCGCCATCGACGATACCGTCTGCAATATGACCAGATTAGCAACCGTCTGATAAGGAACATACAATACATCAAGCATCACATACGAGAAAAATGGATGCGTCATCGTCATAATCAATGTCCATGCTGTTAAAAAAATTAGTCCGTTACGAAAGCTGGTATCGCGAAACGGCTGGAGCACAAATGCTCCTAGCTTCATTCCTTCACTTTTCTCAAAAGGCGGATTCGGATACCTAGTAAAATAGATAATGTTCATCACAACCGTTACTGCTGCGACGATAAACATAATATTAAAGCCCGCCGCTCCCTGATACCGTTCTAGTATGACCCCAGTCAAATAAAGCCCCGCACTATTCGCTGCGCTTGTAATGACATTACGAATCCCAAAATATTTACCGCGAACCTGAGCTGGCACCATATCGGAAATAATCGAGGTCCAGATTACACCGGCAAATGCATTAACCGCACTATATAAAAAGAAAATAATAATAAATGAAGCAAGCCATAATTCCTTAGGAAAAATAAACGGTATTAACCCCGTAGACAATCCGACTAACCGATGGGTAGTAGCAAATGCAACAAAAGCTCGTTTACGATGTTTAATTTTCTGCATTAGCATCGCTGCTAGCACCTGTAGCAGATTGGCAAGCGCAGGGATCGCCAGCACAAGCCCGATCTGGGCAGAGTTTGCACCTAGGTAAAGCAAATATGCCGTTAGAAACGGCCCTGAAAGCATCGTGAGCAATAGCATTGCCCATATCCCTTCAACAACTGCCATCTGCATGCCTTGACGGTACGGAGATTTCTCTCGATGTTTTGTACGAAATCTGGTCGCTAGTGACATCCACAGCACTCCTTTTCTAAGCTGCCTATCAATTATAGGTAAACGGACATTTTGACATGGGGAATGCCATCCTCAATATAAGGCTCCGATTCTTGTTTAAATCCGACTTGCCCATAGAATGCTACAAGATGCTGCTGCGCAGAAATTGTAATTTGCTTACCTTCCCAATGCTCCTTAATAAATTGAATACCGCGCGACACTAATTGAACACCGTAGCCAGTTCCTCGTAGCTGGGGTGATATAATCACTCTGCCGATTGAATAGCAAGGGTAGCTGACGCCTTGGTCCAGCATACGCAAATAACCTAATAGTCTGCCTTGCTCATCTCGTAGCTGCAAATGAAACGCATCCAGATCCTTATTATCGCAATCGCTATAGATGCTCTGCTGTTCAACAACGAACACATCAGTACGCAGCTTTATAATCTCATATACTTCTAAGCCACTTAATTCATTAAAATGCTTAATGCTCCAATTCATGCTGACTAGCTCCTTCATACCGCTGTAATTACTCTATTACGAACTTTAGCTGATTTACCGTTTCTCTCCACATCATACAATGCTTTTACATAAATGAAAATCCACTTATACATATATTAATTGTGAAACTTTGCCCCTCTCTGAAACTTAACGTATACTTAAATAAAAAGGTTGTACAGGAGTGGAAACATGCATAAATTTTTATCTTTATTTAATGTAAGGCTGCAGCGGATTGTTGGGGTTGCCTTCATCTGCTTCCTATTATTAATAGGAGGAATTCTTGGAGGTTGCAGCAATTTACAGCTAGATTTAAACAGCAGTAATAATATCAATAGCGGCAATACTAGCGACAGCAGCAATACTAGCGGCAGCAGCAATCAGGCTGACTCCGAAAGCGAGCTTGAAGAGAATTTATCGAGTGCTTCCTTCACCTCTTTTGAAAAGGTTGCGGATTATCTACGTCAGTATGGTGAGCTTCCGGATAATTTCATTACGAAAAAGGAAGCAGAGGCTTTAGGTTGGGTCGCCTCACAAGGTAATTTACATGAGGTAGCACCAGGTAAAAGCATCGGTGGGGATACGTTTGGTAACCGAGAAGGATTACTGCCTAAAGCAGATGGCCGCAAATGGTATGAAGCAGACATTAATTATAACGGTGGAAGACGTAACGGAGATCGCATCGTATTCTCGAACGACGGTTTAATCTATATGACAACGGATCATTATAATAGCTTTATCGATATTACAGAGGGGATGCCAGAATGATGCAGCCTAAGCCTACGATCACACTTAAACAATCACAAATATCAAGCTATCCTTCCGTACATCATTGGCTAGCCGATAAGCTGTCATTACCAGAGCATTACGGGCACAATCTTGATGCACTATGGGATTGCCTAACTGGAGAGCTGGCATTGCCGCTATCCATCGTGTGGGTTAATGACGAGCTTAGCGAGCAAGAGGGAAAGCAAGCTGACGAGCAAATTTCCCAAGCAATGAGTTTCAGCTACAACGCCATTATTTCGCTTTTTGAGCAAGCCGCTGAGGAAGTCGAAGAATTAAGCTTTCAATATATTATGAACGACAACGCTTGACACTGCACACAAAATACCTTCACACAAGGGATCGTTAGTTAGTCGGATGCTCTGACTTGCTACGATTCCTTTTTTATTTCCAAATTTATGAATAGGTATGCAACCTATTGAATATTTATACAATATGATGTATTATTATTCGTATTGATAGGAGGTTGGTGAGATGTCATTGGAATTGAAACAAATAGAGGAGCTGTCGTTACAGCATTGGCCTGCTTTGGAAAGTGAATATATGGACGGCTGGAAGCTGCGAATGGCGAACGGCTACACGAAGCGCGCGAACTGCGTCAGTACTCTGAATTATATCGCTAACAAATCTTCACAAAGTATGTTTGCCAATATCGCTAGCTGCGAATATAAATATAGCGCTCTAAAGCAACCAACTTTTTTTAAGATCACGCCATTTTCTGAGCCACAGCTGGATGAGCTGCTAGAGCAATTAGACTATGCTTGCGTTGATCCTACACTGATGCTTACACTCCCATTAAACGAGCTTGCTGCTCAAGCTCCTATAGTAAAAGATGTACTCAAGGAAGATGTATCCATCACATTTGATGAGCATATTTCATTGCGCTGGCTAGAGGAATACTGTCAATTAAGCGGCGTTAATGTCACTAATATACCAACGATGATCGATATGATCGCTGCTATGCCAGGACAGGTGATCCTTGCAAGATGTTCCATTAATGAAGAGGTTGTAGCACTGGCAATGGCGATTGTCGATGGTGAGACGGTTGGCATATACGATGTTATTACTGCGGGTGCTTATCGTAACCTAGGTTTATGCAGTTATTTACTCCACTCTTTGCTAAAGCAATGTAAGCAGCATGGTGCCAGCTTAAGTTATCTTGCGGTAGTAGAATGCAATGAGCCCGCCAAGTCTGTATACTTTAAGCTCGGGTATCAAGTAGCGTATCAATATTGGTATCGTGTAAAAGAATAAAAACATAAATAAAGGTGTAGCATGCAGCATACTTGGGCCACCTCCAAGCAATGCTGCACCTACACCTTTTTTTTGCTTTATCGCTCAACCGAACAGTTATGGCTGTTGTTTCATATAAAGAAGTGTAGTTCCCATTACCTCTTTCGCCTGCTCATACAATCTTGTTCCACGAAACGCCTCAAGAAAAGATGACAACAACGCATTGATAATATGAAGTCGAAGCTTCTCCTGCTCAAGCTCCTGCTTTAACCCTTCTGAAAGCTCCAGCTGTGCCTGTGTCAGCTTTTTATTTTCGATGAGATCATCAAGCTGTTCAATCACCTCTGCACGACTTATCTGCTCCGGCTCAAGGGATGATTTCAAAAAGATAATTTTCTCCGGATCAAGTACAGCCGTATTCTCATGAATTAAGCTGTTAATAATTAAGCGCATGTAGTGGAATAATGAGTTTACAATCTGTTCAGGCGTCACACTTCGATGATTCGTAATTCTCGCTGCAAACGATAAATGCTGCTGCGCACCAAAATATATGATTGCTGCTTCCAATGCGTATGGTTTTAGTTCGTCACCAAAAACTTCAACAAATCGTGAAGCAAGCCACTCAATTTCCTGGAGACGATAATTCATGACAACCTTTTTTAATTCTTTATCTCCAGAATGCATAATTTCTTCAAATAAACCGGCAATCCCCAGTTGCTCGTGCGTACGGGTGAACATACATATTTGCTGGACAAGTATGTGCAAGTCCTTCGCATTATTTTTTAATAATAGCTCTTGACGATTGATTGTTGTTTCATGATAAGCCTGTTCTAATATAGCAGCAACACATTCATTTTTAGACTGAAAGTAGTTATAAAACGTTCCTTTTGAAATACCAGAGCGTTCAATGATATCTTGAATGGACGTCTGTTGTATGCCCTTTTCTAAAAATAATGCCTTTGCATGATCAACAACTATTTTTTTACGCTTATTCATTGAGCGTCTCCTCACAACCTTTGTTTGTTAGCCTTAGTATAACCATGTTTTCAACTGGTTTTCAACACTTTTGGACTTATAGTATAAAAAACTTGAAAAAAATGAACTCATGATATAAAATCATCAAGTGACTCAAAAATTTAAAAGATAGATAGGAGCGTATAAATACATGAGCGAAACTTTTCAACAATTAAAGAAGCCGCCTTACTTAATGATTGCCATTTTATTTTTTGGCGCATTTGTTTCGTTCTTAAACAATTCATTAATGAACGTTGCGCTGCCAACAATTATGGCGGATCTTGGAATTGAAAGCTATGGTACCATTCAATGGTTATCTACAGGCTATATGCTTGTCAGTGGTGTACTCATTCCTGTTTCTGCATTTTTATTAATGAAGTTTACGAACCGTCAACTATTTTTAAGTGCTATGACTATTTTTACTATCGGTACTGCAATCGCAGCTATCGCACCAAACTTCGGAACTTTGCTTGCAGGTCGTATGATTCAAGCAGCAGGCTCCTCGGTTATGTCTCCATTATTAATGAATATTATGCTAGTTAGCTTCCCTCGTGAAAAACGTGGTACAGCAATGGGCTTATTTGGACTTGTTATGATTACAGCACCTGCACTTGGACCAACCTTGTCAGGATATATCGTACAATATCATGATTGGCGTCTATTGTTCGAAATCATTTTACCATTCGCCATTCTCAGTGTAGTTCTTGGTTTCTTTAAACTGAAAAATGTGATGCCAACATCACCTACATCATTAGATTATCTTTCCGTTATATTGTCTACTCTAGGCTTCGGCTCTGTGTTGTATGGATTTAGTGAGGCGAGTACGAAGGGATGGAATGATTCCATCGTCATCACTACAATCATTGTCGGTGTCATTCTATTGGTCTTTTTTACATTGCGACAATTCAAATCCGATAAGCCATTATTGAATCTGTCTGTCTACAAGTATCCGATGTTTGCTTTGAGCTCAGTCATTTCGATCGTTAACTCTGCAGCACTATTCTCAGGTATGATTCTAACTCCAGCCTATGTTCAAAATGTTCGTGGCATATCGGCATTTGATTCTGGATTAATGATGCTGCCTGGTGCACTTGTTATGGGAATTATGTCACCGATTACTGGTAAACTATTTGATAAATTCGGACCAAGAACATTAGCGGTTATTGGTTTCATCATTACTGCGGTTACAACGTATATGATGACAACGTTTGATATTGATACCACCTACACATTCATTATTACTCTATATTGTGTTCGTATGCTAGGTATTTCGATGATTATGATGCCGATTATGACCAATGGTCTTAACCAGCTACCAACTCGCCTTAACCCGCATGGTACAGCCGTTAACAATACGCTTAACCAAGTGGCTGGGGCGATTGGTACAGCGATATTTGTTTCCTTGATGAACTCTCATGCAAAGAGCAGTATCGCTGAGCAAATGAGTAAAGTTGATCTTACAAGTATTACTGAGCTTGAGAAAGCACAAATTCAGCAATTAGGTCTACTTGATGGGATCCAGTTCGCATTTCTAATTGCTTCCATCACTACAGTGGCTGCATTGATTCTATCCTTATTCATCAAACGTGTTGATGTAAGTAAGGAAGCCGTTGCTAAGCTTGAAGCTGAGGATGCAACAGGAAGTAAGTAAGTTTCAAAAGCAAACTGAAACAAGTTAGGAGTAGATTGTACTTAACTGAACCTCAGGTGGTTGATGGTTCAGTTAGTAAACTTTCACTACCGCTCGATACATTAGCGTTAAAGTAATACTTAAACCATGCAATATGCAACCGTCCACTGTTGCGGTGTTAGTCTTGTAGCCGCTACAGTGGACGGTTTTCTCATTTCAATACATCTGACTTCGATACATAAACATCAGCTCAGATGCCACAAACAATACGCTGTATATAACTATGTACGGTGTTAGCTTTTCCTTTTTCTTTTTGAGATAACGCACTTCTGCATAAATGATTACCGCGAAAATTAATGCGATTAGAATCATTGAGCTACCTCCGTCTCCATATCCGTATCCGTATCCGTATCCGTATCCTTCTCCGATTCCGTTTCCGTGTTCTTTTCCGTTTGTTTCTTCTTTCCATTACCGCGAATAACATCAATAATGTAATACAGCAACGGAAGACACTCTAATGAATAGAAACAAGTAATGGTCAGCTTATTGTTAAACAACGTGTGCTGAAGTGGCGCTTTTGCTAGTAATATTGCAGCTACACCAACAAACGTCGCTAGCGGATAAATTATTGACTCCTCATGCTTCAAATTAAATATTTTAGATAGAATTTGGCTAGATATTAACAGCATAAAGCTCATTTTAATAAAAATCGTAATGAGCCAGAGCGTGATAATGATCGGATCTAATGTTTCCAGATACGAGCCACTGCGAATAAGTCGAATCATCTCTAGCTCTGGGAAGTTTAAATTAGCTGCAAGATCAGGTCCAATGACTAAAACAATGACAATCAGATGAGCGACGACGAGTAATGAGATTAGCCCATTAACATAAATTATCGTTTTTTTAGTACGTTCTGGCTTACTCAAATACGGATAGATATAAATGATTAACGCCATTTCTCCAAAAATTGAACCGATGTAATAGCCACTATCCCAAGCACTTTTGAAATTAAAATGGTTAACAAAGCCTTCGATCATAAACCATTCCACATTCGATTGAACAAGAAATGGGATGATCACAAACGACATCAAGCTAATATAAAATAATCCCTCCGCCGCTCTGAACACAGACTTCACACCAAATCGAGCTGTGTAAGCAATACAAAGGCCACACAGCATAATTACGATAAATGGCGGAGTGTCCAGCAAATAAAACTGTAGCAGAAAATCTTGTATCTTCCACAAATCAACAACGATTATCCATATGTTAAAAAGGATAACAAACATCATTAATGGGTAATGGATCCAACGTGAAATAATGTCAGCGCCATAAGCTGCAAAATGCTCGTCTGGCCTACGTTGAGCAAACTTTATATTTATAAGCACTATCATGAAAGCTATAATGCAGCCAATGAGAATCCCATAAGGGGCATTAAGACCACTAATTTGCAACAATCGTCCAGTAAGGAAAGCTACAGAGGTAGCTACAAAATTGAGCACGAAAAACTTAAGCAGTTGCTTTTGTGTAATATGAATAGTGTTCATTGTTCACTACCGCTCTCCTTTTCATAATTACTGAAGTGCTTATTAAACGATCTCACAGTTGAGCCTTTACGACGCAAATTAACAACACTTTGGATATCTACCTCAAGCTGATCACGATAAAACTCTCTCCAATCTCCTTCAACCTTCTTCCACTCCCTCGGATATTTGATACAAAAATATCGGTCGAAGTGAAACACATCCGCGCCAGTTTGCTGGATGACCTTCATCGTGTCAGAAGTTAGCTTATCGATGTACTCTTCTATTCGCTCCTCCATCTTTCTAGAGTGATCGTATCTTGAAAAGTCAATCTCCGAGTTATTGGCGAGAATCACTACCTCCGAAACTGACTTCACAATCATTGTGTACTTATTGTCTTTTTTTGTAATGCTCGTTTTCACATCGACGATCGTACTATAAAATCCAACAGGCTTTTCATCGACTGGCGATAGAGTACTAAAATAATACTGTCTTAACTGGTTACGTATACTTTTAGCAGATGTGGTTTGCTCAGGTGTAAGTATTGGCTCTACTAGCTTCCCTTCACGAAAGATAGCTGAACCACCAGTTCCGACAGTGGATGCAGTACCAACCATTGCCCCTTCAGAAATTTGGGAGAACTTTATAATTGGAATAACCGCATCTCCCCCACTTGTTTTAGAAATTAGAAAATCACGAACGGTTGTTTGCAAGGAAGTCCATTGCTCAACGTATTTATTAAGAATCGCCACGATAAAACGTTCGGACACTACCGTCGCCTTCGATACCTCATCCTTCGCATAGCCATCCACCATAAACAGATTCGTATTAAGTCGCATGTACGGGTTGTTCGCTGAATACTCAATAAGTGGCATTATCCCTTCCTCAGCGTACGCTCTACCTACGACGATGTTACGATTTTGTCCAAAATTAGCTTTACGCGACAAGTCCCCTTGTATCTTCTGCAGCGCATCTTCAATTGTCTCAGCAGTACGGCTGAAATAACCAAACTTTTGATTTCCTGATTGTCCTCCAGCTGCATCACCGACAGCCAAATTGTTCGTTAACGGTATACCTAATGTGACTTCAACCCCGTCATCCGTTTTATCAACAATAATAAGACTGACAAACGCAACATCGTTCAGCTCCTCAGACGACCAACAGCCTGTCAGTAAAAACGAAAAAAGGATAGCGAGCAATAATAATCTCACTTTTCTCAAGTTTGTTCCTCCTCTTGCTTCGCCCAGCCTCTGTTGTCACTATGCTGCTCCTGCTCTTGCTTACCACTTAACGCGAAGGTAGGCGTGTTTTTCAACTTCCACCAAGGTGAACGAATGAATATATCCTCCATCGAACGAAAGCTGCTAGGCGTCCAAGGCGATAGAAAGGGCACACCCATAGATTTTAAATTGAGTAAATGCGTATAGATAAGGATTACACCGCAAGCAATACCGAAAATCCCAAGAAAACCAGCAAGCAGCATTAGCGGAAAGCGCAGCAGTCGTAGCGATAAGCTCAGATCAAATCCAGGAATAATAAATGAAGCTACTCCTGTAACTGATACGATAATAACCATTGCAGACGATACAATCCCCGCTTCCACCGCTGCCGTACCAATTATCAGGGCTCCGATAATTGATACGGTTTGTCCAATATATTTCGGTATGCGTACCGACGCCTCACGCAATGCTTCAAATGAAATCTCCATAATAAATGCTTCAAGTAGCGCAGGAAACGGAACGATTTCCCGAGCGGAAGCGACAGAGATAAGCAAGTTGAACGGTAATATCTCTGCATGAAAAGTCGTCACTGCAATATAGAATGATGGAAGCATTAAGGATATTAACATAAACAGAAAACGAATAATTCGGATAAAGCTTGTCGCGATAAAGTTCTGATTATAATCCTCTAGCGACTGCATTTTCATAAATAGTGTTGCTGGGGCAAGCATCGCATCAGGAGAATTGTCCATCATAATAGCAATCCGTCCTTCAAGGAGAGCTGCACTTACAACATCCGGACGCTCCGTATGCTGCATCTGTGTAAAGAGGCTGGTTGGATTGTCCGATAAATCCTCTTCAATTTGTGTTGCAGCCAATACACCGTCACTTTGTATATAATGAATTCTCCTTTTAACCTCATCAATTAAAGAAGGCTTACATACCCCTTCCAAATACGATACGATTACTCGAGTCGATGTATATGTCCCTAGCTCAAACTGCTCCATTTTAAGATGATGACTTTTAATTCTTCTTCTAACTAAGCTTAAATTCGTTTGTAAATCTTCAACAAAAGCTTCGCGCGGACCACGAATAACAGTTTCGTTAGGTGCTTCCTCGATTCCACGCTTCTCAAATTTACTGAATGGAAGTATTAAAAATCGCTCATCACCCTCAAAAAATACGATTCCATGACCTCGAAGTATTCCTTTTCTAGCTTCTTCCCCTTCCTTTACCCAACGTACCTCTGTAATTGGTAAGCGATTGAGCGTATATAGGTACTGGCTTAACTCTTGTCTTGAATAAAAGGTACGCTGTAATAGCGGCTGCAGCACATAATGCTCTGCTTGGTCTATATCAAACATCCCATTCGTGTAAATCAGCATCGCTTCATAATCCTTATTGCCAATGCCTGCATGCAAGCTCATATTATGAAAAACGATATCCGAGCAACGATCAAATTGTTGCCGCATCCATTCTAGACGTGGGGCTACTTCAGTGGAGCTAACGTAAGGTATTTCTTTGATAGCTTCTTCAGCATTCTGCTCATAGTCGGAATGATGAGAGTTTGGATCCGTTCCCTGTGCCCCTTGCAGCTTATTAGCACCTTGCTGTTGCGGCTCCTTACCTCCTTGCTGTTGCTGCTTTCCACCATCTTGTTGCTTCTGCTCTGAGGACTGATCACTGCTAGACTGAGCGCTTTTGCTGCCTTGAACACTTCCGCCATCTCCGCTACCGTTCTGATTATTCCCGCTTTGCCCGCTTCCGCTCAGTTGGCTACTTCCGTATCCACTGCCATTCTGCCCATTCCCACCTTGCCAGCTTCCGCTCATTCCACTGCCATTCTGTCCATTCCCACCTTGTCCTCTTCCGCTCAGTCCACTATCTTTATGCAATTTATCGTTTGGTTCATTTCCGCTCTTTCCATTGTTCATGTCATTCACCCTTTCATGACCAAGCTATCCATAGTTTGGACGTTTCTTGCAAAAATATGAGCTCACTTTGCAACTATTTGAAAATATCAATATAGCCCCTCAGCGGGGCTGTGCTATACTACAAGGTAGGAACATAAAGGGGTAATGCTTGAATGAATAGTGCTATTGCCACATGGGCAGAAAATATCGTTATTTTAGATGAAAGTCATCAGTTACATAGCTATGATCCGATGATGTCATTCGCCAAAGATGAGCTGCTCTGCAAACAAGCTGCGCAGCACAATATCACAATATGCAGAATATGGCGCCATCCTAATGCCTTTATACTAGGTCAACAGGATGCTCGTCTGCCTAATGCCAAACAAGCTATGGATTGGCTACAGGACAATCATTATATGCCGATTGTTCGCAATTCAGGTGGTGCGGCAGTGCCATTGGATGAGGGCGTCGTTAACATTTCACTTATTTTCCCTAATGACGAAAACGGTGGATATCGAGATGATTTTGAAAAAATGTATCAGCTAATTGCTGCTGCACTTACACCGATCGGTGCAGTCGTGCAAAAGGGTGAAGTTATAGGAGCGTATTGCCCAGGGGATTATGATTTAAGCATTGCTGGACGCAAATTTTGTGGTATTGCGCAACGTAGGCAGCTTAAAGCATATTGTGTACAAGCCTTCGTTATCGCTTCAGGAAGTGGTAAGCACAGAACGGGGCTAGTACGCCGCTTTTATGAGATCGCAGGTGGTGGCGATCCTAATGCCAAGCATCCGCAGGTTACGGATGAAAGTACAGCTAGCTTAGCAGAGCTTACTTTGCTTGAGCCACCTGCACATGAAAGCTTCACTGAAGCAGTCAAACAAGTCATTCAAGCCTCCTACAGTAATGATCAACAGCAGCAACTTTCAGGATTAGCAGCTAATAAGCTGGTCCTGCCTAGTAACCATGAAGTGGCACAAATGGCACAACAGCTTAGAGCGCGCTATAGCATATTCTAGGTGCAAAATACAACCATTTTTTTGCAATTTCTATTGAACCTATTGGCTAACATGTTATATAATAGAAACGTTGAGAGATATAATATAAAGGCAATGTTACCGCCACCTATGTCCAGTGTATATTACATGGACGTTTATGTAGGAAAAGGTACAACCTCGGATTCCTGATCCCGAAGGTTGTACCTTTTTCTTATTTATATCTCCATTCAATTTTAATAAGGAGTGATTTTCAATGTTACTTGAAGCAATTTATCACAGACCTAAACAAAACTGGTCGTACGCTTACGACAAACGCACAATACATTTGCGACTTAGAACAAAGAAAAATGACTGTTCTAAAGTCGAAGCGATTGTGGGAGACAAGTATACGTGGGAAAATACTGTTCATAACGTACCGATGCGTATATTTGCTCAAGACTCTCTTTATGATTATTGGGAAACAAGTGTCGTACCTCCTTATCGCAGACTAAAATATGCCTTTAACTTAACAGATGCGAGATCAGGTGAGAAAATTACCTTTACCGAAAATCGTTTCTTAACAGAAGCAGATGGACCGATCGATCCGAACAAGGAATTTTTTGATTTTCCGTTCATTAATCCAATTGATGTGTTTGAACCTCCTACGTGGGTGAAGGACGCAGTGTTTTATCAAATTTTCCCTGAGCGATTTGCCAATGGCGATCCTTCGATTAGTCCAAAGAATGTAGAACCATGGGGTGGTAAGCCGACGTACAACAACTTTTTTGGTGGAGATTTGCAGGGCGTAATCGACCATCTCGATCATATCGCTGAGCTGGGCATTAATGCGATCTATTTTACACCTATATTTGAAGCAACAACGAATCATAAATACGATACACAAGATTATATGAAGGTTGATCCACATTTTGGTACGAATGAAAAGCTTAAGGAGCTAGTAGAGGCTTGCCATAAGCGTGGTATCCGTGTTCTACTAGATGCGGTGTTTAACCATTGTGGACGCACCTTCGCCCCATTTGTTGATGCTCAAAAGAATGGACAAAACTCTAAATATGCTGACTGGTTCCATGTCCGCGAATGGCCATTGCAAGTGATTGACGGTATTCCAACCTATGATACTTTTGGATTTGAGCCATTGATGCCAAAGCTCAATACTGAAAATGCTGAGGTAAAGCAATACTTGCTTGATGTTGCTCGTTATTGGATTGAAGAAATCGGAATTGACGGCTGGCGTCTTGATGTTGCGAACGAGGTCGATCATCAGTTTTGGCGTGAATTTAGAGAGGTTGTTAAAAGTGTAAATCCAGAGGCTTATATTCTTGGCGAGATTTGGCATGATTCTATGATGTGGCTTCAAGGGGATCAGTTTGATGCGGTGATGAACTATCCTTTCACGAATGCAGTGCTAGACTTTTTCGGACATGAGTCCTTACAAGCGAAAGACTTTGCATTCGCAATCGGTAAGCAGCTTGCTGCCTATCCGCAACAAGTAACAGAGGCTGCCTTTAATCTGCTAGATAGCCATGATACGCCTCGTCTGCTCACAATCTGTAACGATAATGAGCAAAAAATGAAGCTTGCAGCACTATTCCAGCTTACCTTCCCAGGAACACCTTGCATCTATTACGGAGACGAGGTTGGAATTAACGGTGAAAGAGATCCAGATTGCCGTAAATGTATGGTATGGGAGCCTAAGGAGCAAAATCAGGAGCTATTGAAATTCTATAAGGAGACAATCGCTCTGCGTCACAACTATAAAGCGCTACGTAGCAGTGAGATTTCGTTCATCCATGTAGGTGAGCAAGATGAAGACGGCGTAATTGTTTATGAGCGCCGAGAAGGTAATGAGCGTATTGTTATTGCGCTGAATGCACGCCAAGAAGCGCGTAAACTTGAGCTTGGCGATAAGGTAGAGGCTGAATGGAGCGTACTATTGGCTGATGGTGGAGCAGAGCGCTTAACTAATACAGCTGCAGATCGCACATTATCTCTGTCACTACCAGCCTACAGCTTTATCGTGCTAGAAGAAAAAACAGTGTAGTTATTTAAGTAATTGAAGATAGTAGGGAGCTCCAATAAGTTCCTAGCCTAAAATAGGTGGACTGAGAAAGGTTGATTTCTCGATCCACCTATTTTTTCGTCTCTTCTTGCGAAGAAACGAGCTGAGGCTGCCAGTAAGTCAGCTCTCACTGACTTACTGAGCAGCCTCAGTCTAGTTCAAACGTTTGCACGATTGGGTATAAAAAACTTTACTCGTATGAGAATTAGTAATTCCAGTAGTATACCGTTGTATCTGCCGTTCCTGTCGAGCTTGATGGAGAAGTAAAGACGCGGTTGCTACCACTTTCCCATATTACATTGCCCAAGCTATCCTTTTTAATAAATTTAAATTCAAAGGTTGTTCCAGCTGGTACACTTACAGGTAAGAACCATTCTGGATAGTTCGGATTCATCATTACTTCTGTAGATTTGGCAGGATTCCAATTGCCTAGCTCTGGAAGATTACCGACGATATGAATATTTTGTCCATACGTGGTTGATGCGTTAACTTTGAAAATAACCTGTACTTGATCGCCTGACAATACTTCATAAACAAATGGATTACTTACAGTCGAGCCTTTCGTCACTGTAATGTTTTGCGTGCCTGCTGTTACATTTGGTACAATTGCCTCAATGATGTTATCGTTGTTAGAAACAACTGTTGCAGTCGTTGTTCCAAATTTCACCGTTACTGAACCGCCTAAGCCTGTACCATAAATGTATACCGTATTACCTGCACGGCCAGATGTTGAAACAACATCGCCAATTCTTGGAGTCGTAGTGCCTAATGAAGGATTATACTCCCATACACTTACCTCACCACCAGATAGTGTAAAGCTAGAAAGCTTATTCACCCCGCCAACATTCGTTACAGTATTCGATGCACCATATAATAGGCCATCAAGCACATCATTATAAGTGCCTGTCGGAAGCGACGTATCTAAAGCTGGTACTGTAAATGAAAGATCTGGCTGACGGTTAATTGCCACGATTACTTGCTTATCATAGAACTGACGTTGATATACGAGAACGTCGTTTGTGCTGTACAGCACTGATGTTGTACCATATGCGATTGCTTCGTTTGATTGACGTAAAGCAGATAGCTCTTGAATAACTTTATATGCTGTCGTCGTCTGATCGAAAGCAACTTCCTTCTCCATAAATACACGACCAGCAATATCGCTGCTGTTGGCAGAAGTAACATATTGCTCTGTACCATAATAAATGTTAGGAGTACCACGAGATGTTAGTAGTGCCGCTAGAGCAGCATGATATGGCTTGTTGTTAGGTTGAATATAACGGAAGCGTGTAACATCATGGTTGTCTAAGAACGTTACAGCTTGATTTTCATAGGAGTAGTCAGCGCTTGTTGCTAATAGCATATTACCAAAATCCGTCATATTTTCTGAGAAGTTACCGAATGCGTTTGTCGCAGCGCGGAAAAATTCAAAGTCAAGATTGTTGACCCCGGTGCGATCTGGGAATGTACGATATTCATCGTATTTAGGATCTGGTCGACCAATAAAGAATTCACCGAAGTGAGTGACAGGACCGCCTGGTGCTGAATCAATTGCATCCTTTAAGCCCTTCGTGAAGGCTGGGCTCATGTGTAGGGTAGCATCGTGACGGAAGCCATCAATTCCTTTGGACTTCCAGAACAACGCAGCTGCTTCCAGATGCTCAACAACTGCAGCATTTTCGTGAGAAAAATCTGCAAGAGAACCTAGATCCTTATGTCTGAAGCCAAAGCGCGAGCTATCTGAGCCACGATCGCCAATTCCATGGAACCATCCATTAACATCGTTATTAGGATCCGCGATTAAATTCTCTACCTTTCCATCGCCATTATAATCATAAGGATTACCGTTGCTATCAAATGCATATTCGCCAGTGTTTGTTCGATCTGGCTCATAAAGCTTTCCATCCTCAGCAGCATTACCTAACGTTGGATTTTGCCAGCGACTTGTATGGTTCGTTACAAAATCAATAATTAGCTTAATTCCTTCGTCGTGCAACGCATCACGTAGCTCTTCGAATTCTTGCATCATCCCGAAGTGCTTATTCGTTGCGAAGTAGTTACGAACATGATAGCCGTGGAAGCTTGTCCAGCGATCCATGCCGCCACCAGATTTGTGATCCTCAATGACAGTGTCACGGTTTTCATACGGAGCAGAAATCCACACCGCTGTTACACCCATATTTTTCAAATACGGAATTTTATCAATAATTCCTTGCCAATCTCCACCTTGGTAAAGCTTCAAGTCATTACCGTCACCTCGACCATCATTATTAGCATCATCAAATAATGATGGATCAAAGCCAGCTGGTATATTGTTGCTTGGGTCACCATCTACGAAGCGATCTGTAATAATTTGATAAACGGTATCTTTAGGGGTTACGGGACCTAATGCTCCTGAAGCGGTGACCGCCTCAACAGTGCTAGGCTGCGCTGACCAAGCCGGCAGCAATAATGCAAATGATAGTGCAACTGCGAATAAACTTTTCCACTTAAATGCCATTTACAACTCTCCTCATTGATTAAATTAGATACCTTTCACCTGAAGTTTAATCTTGATGGAAATAGCTTCTGTCATTCACATGTTGTCATGTTATCGTTCCGCGGCATCCCCCCTTTCAATAGCTGATTGCTATCCTCTAAATCGAGCTGTACTTTGTCGTACAAGCAGTTCAACACCTAATACAATTTGCCGCTTCTCCACTTCTTCGCCGTCCATCAAAGCGATCAGCTGTTTAATTGCCTGTTCACCTTTTTGGGCGATATTTTGATGAACCGTCGTAAGCGATGGAATGGTATAATTCGCTTGGTCGTTATTGTCAAAGCCCATGACGGAAAGCTGCTGAGGTACACTAATTCCAAGATCATATAATCCTTTTAATAAGCCGATAGCGGTCACATCTGACAAGCAAAACACTGCACTAATTTTAGTTTCAGCTGCTTGGGCAGCAATAACACTAGCAATACGATATCCGCTTAGCGCAGATACAGGCTCTTCTAACACAAGCTCCTCTCGAACTTGCATGCCCGCCTCTTCTATCGCTCGCTTATATCCTAACCAACGATAATAATGCACTCCTTGATCGCCAAGCTTACCTGACAACAGCATAATATTACGATGGCCTAGAGCTAATAGATGCTTCGTACCGATATAGCCACCTAGCTCATCATCAAGACTAATTTGCGGTAGCTGCTCATCCTCAAGATAGCTATCCACAAATACAACAGGAACCTTCAATTTTTGTATGCGCTTTAAAATTGGACTAGATTGAATTACCCCTATAACAATTAATCCATCAATTTGTCGCTCGCGCACAAAGGAAAAGCTTTCATCGCTCTCAACCCCAACAAGAATAATGTGCAATGATTGGGAACGAGCCCCTTCTTCAATTCCTGTTACAAGCTGCCAATAAAAAGGGTTGTCCATTAGCTTTCCAGACTCTATATATGGAACGACGACAGCAATCAGCGACGAGCGCTTATCACGTAGGTTTCTTGCCGCGGTGCTAGGTGCAAACTCCAGCTGTTCAACGACTTGAAGCACTCTTTGCTTCGTTTCGTTAGAAACTCTACCCATTCCATTAATAACGTTAGATACCGTTGTTACTGAAGTACCTGCTAATCTAGCGACATCCTTTATCGTAATCTTCGTATTCCTCATATTGCTGCCTCCAATAAGATAAAACGTTACATCAATCATTTACTCATTAATCAATAGAAATATTATATTATCATTACGCAATATTGGTAAAACGTTACATCATGTTACAAGTATAATTGAGCGCTATATCGCTGTCAATAAAATCCATGTATTTTTATTGCAGTTTTTCAAATGTCATCTTATCCAAATATTTGTTTAGCTACTAGACAGCTTTAACAATTTATGACATAATAGCTTAAACGATTAAGTTGGAATGGTCGCAGGCTAGAAAGGAGCTGTTGCTTTGCAAAAGAAGGTGACATTAAAGGATATCGCTAAGCAAACTGGTGTATCCGTAGCTACTGTTAGCTACGTGCTTAATAATGTTCAGAACCAAACGATTGCTGATGAGACACGTACTCGTATTCTCGACACCGCTAAAACACTTGGGTATGTGCCAAATCTGGCTGCACGCTCACTCGTCAAGCAGCAGTCTAATCTTATCGGCTTGCTCATCAATATGCCCAAGCGTAGCTCCAGCTGGAGATTACTTCGTCATAGTGTTCTCATTCACGAGATTGAAGCAGAGCTTAATAAAAACGGATATCACTTAATTATTCATAGCCTTGATGCGACAGCTCCTAAGCTTGATATTATCGCTGAGCGCAAGCTAGACGGCGTTATCGTTGTAGATGCGATTGGTGAGCACTTCCATCACATCTCACGCTATTTTCCTTACGGCGTTCCATTGCTTATCGTAGACAGTCTAATCGATGATCCGTTATTTCATCAGGTTATATATGATTATGGTGATGCCTTAGCGCAAATTTCCGAATTGCGGAATCAGCCAGAAAATTATTACGTTGTGCTAGACAACTACAACAATCAAGAACTTATTGCTCATATCACAGATCTAATACCACTACCTAAAGAGCATATCCATATCATGTCAAGTGAGCTTGAGCTTCAACGTTTTCTCAATCAGCAGCTTGGTCGCAAAGGCATTATCGAGAACGAAGGCATTGCCTTGCTAGCAGCTAAATACACCTCAAGCCAAGAGCTAACAATTATTTGCACAAGTGGCATATCAGCGCTTTTACCTCCCGAAGCTCAAGTGATAACCTTTTCAGAATCAAAGGGAGTCGTAGTTGTGAAGAAGCTACTGCAGCTGATTACTAGCTCAACCGTAGATTCAGATGCTACGATTAAAACCTATAAAATTAAGGCAGAGTAAAGCTCTGCTTTTATTTAAGACAACTTAAACGTTTAAGTTATGGAGAAATTACTAAAAACTTATTGGAGGGAATTATGATGATGTCTGAATCAATTTGGCGCAATCGTGGCTTTCTATTCGTCTTTTCAAGCTATAGCTTATCGCTGTTAGGCAATATGTTTCACAGTATTGCATTAAATCTATGGGTGCTGCAAAGCACTGGTAGCGCAAAGCTTATGTCCGCTGTATTGATCACTCATCTTGTCGTCAATATGTTGTTCAGCTCTATCGCAGGCACCGTTGCTGATCGAGTAAATCGTCGTTTGCTTATGTGGTCAAGCGATCTGCTTCGTTTTGTTCTTGTAGGTATCATCGCTCTACTCATCTTTCTTCAAACTACCTCTTACGGACTCGTTATTGCAATTACTGCGCTTGTTGCATTCGTCGGTAGCTTCCGTTCACCAGCATTTCAAGCTTCGATTGTAGAAATCGTAGGTAAGGAGCAAATTCCAAAAGCGATCGCAGCAATTAATATATCAGATAATCTAGCTCGTATTTTAGGTTTTGCGCTAGGTGGAGCAGCTGTTGCATTTTTGGGTGGAGCTGTGGCAATCGCAATGGATGCGGTCGCATTTCTAATATCTGCATTGCTTGTATTGATGGCTGGTTCATTTCGTTACGAGGCGATCAAGCGAGCAGAGCGTCCAAAAGCCACTTTTAAACAGGATCTTATAACGGGGTTTACCTTTACCTGGCAGCATCCTATTGCAAAATTTTCACTATTAATATTACCGATCGTCATGTTATCGTTTCTCTCTAACTTTATGCTTGTTCAGGTTATGGCGGTGAAAAATTGGCAAGCAAGTCCGATCGTATTTGGCTTAATTGAAATGTGTATTCCGCTTGGTTACGTTATCGGTTCATTTATTATTATGAATGCGGAGCAGTGGCTCAAAAATAAAGGCTTGATTATTGTGGCTAGCATCGTATTAATGGGAGCGTCATTTATCGCGATCTCCTTAATAAATAATGCCTATATCGCTTTGCCATTAATTTTATTCGTCGGCTTTTTGTTCAGCTTTAGCACTACAATGATATATATTGCACTGCGCTCTAGCATTGCTTCTGAGTTGCAGGGTAGAGTAACGGGTCTGCTGCATTCGGCAACAAGCGTTATACCGCCAATAGGTCTTGCACTCTTCTCCATTCTAGCCGACCAATATGGAGCAGCAATCATTATGTCAGTCAGTGGAGGCTTACTGCTATTAATCGGGCTTGTACTGGCTCAAGCAATTATGGGTGCCTACAAAATCGCTAGCAGCACAGCTTAAGGAAGCAGATCACCTAGATCATTACATTCATATAAAAAAGCTGGAGTACAAAGCAACCTCTATGCTGCTTTGTACTCCAGCTCCATACGATTAACGAAGAATTACAGTTGTGTATGCCGGAATGGTTAGTTGATTATCATGTAGCTCAGCTGCTCCATCGCTGTCTAAAATAATAGACTGGAAAGAACCAAACTTCTCAGAGGACGTAAGTGTTGCCTGCTGACTTTCGCCCGATAAGTTGTGAATGACAAGCAATCGATCATCTTCCGTTACACGTAAAAAGCTACTAAGTCTACTATTATCAGGGGTCAACCTGTACTCACTAATTGCACCATTTTGCAGCGCTGGCTCATTATTTCTCCAAGCGATAAGCTTACGATAATGATGCAGTAAGGACTGTTCATCTTGCAGCTGTGCCTCAACAGAAATCTCAGCATTCGAGCCATTATGACGAGGTGTTAGCCAAGTGGTTTCACCTTCACTGCCAGCTGGATTACGATACCAGCGCATAGGCTCTCGAATGTACTCATCTGGTTTAGCACCAAGCATACCAATTTCCTCACCATAATATAAATATGGTGTGCCTGGTAACGTTAATAATAACGAAGCTGCCATTTTAGCATGATCCACATTACCACCGACAGCCGTCATCGCACGATTTTGATCATGATTACTTAAAAATGGAGCATCAATAAACTCATTATTAGACGATTGTCCATAAAACGCATGTGTACGACCAAGTGAAAATGCAAGACCAGGGTCCTGTTCACTTGATGCTGCACTTAATAAACGCTCTGCTAGCTCAAAGTTAAAAGCTGAGTCTAACGCTTGGTCAAAATAAGGTCCGATAACTGCCGTTGAATCCCACACCTCACCGATAAGGAAGGCATCAGGGTTGACTTCATCCATGCCTTTTCTAAACTGTTGCCACCATTCCTGATTAGCAGCTTGTGCTTCTGGCGTATGAACCGTTGATTTGAAATCACCGTAAATATATTTTGCAGCATCAAGGCGAAAGCCATCTATGCCTTTATCCAGCCAAAATTGTCCGATTTTGATAAACTCCTCACGTACTTTAGGCTCGTCAAAATTTAAATCTGGCATGCCGCCCCAAAATATACCCAAATATTTGCTATCACCGATCGTATGCCATGGACTTCCACTGCTAGCTGCATTATCAGTTCTCATCTGCTGATCTGACGGTACGAAATGATACCAGCTACGGTAAGGACTGTCTGGATTAGTGGCTGCTTCTCGGAACCAAGGATGCTCGCTGCTTGAGTGATTGACAACTAAGTCCATAATAACTTTAATATTACGCTTATGTGCCTCGTCCAGCAGTTTTGTTAAGTCATCGATTGTCCCGTAATCTGGATGAATATTATAATAATCCGACGTATCATATCCATGATAGCTTGGTGAACTATTAATTGGCATTAGCCATATTCCGCCGATTCCTAACTCCTCTAAATAATCAAGCTTAGCTGTGACACCATTCAAGTCACCAATGCCATCACCATCACTATCGTAGAACGAGCGAACGAAAATCTCATAATATACTGCTCCTGGTTGCTCGTCGACCTCGTATTTCACTGAGCTTACTTGAGCATCATTAGAAGAAGGCTCATTATTAGCTCCTCCATCATTAGGAGCGTTAACGTTTATTTTATCGTTACCATTGCCCTTATTACTTTCATTAGCATTCGTACAGCCAGTAATTAAAGCTATCGTCAACATAGCTATGCCAACTAGCTTCAGCTTGTTTCCTATAATATTCATCATATCCTTATCCTTTAGACGCACCTGAGGTTAATCCTTGCACTAAGAACTTCTGCAAGAACATAAACAACAGCGTAATTGGAATAGCAATTAGCACCGCACCAGCTGCGAACAACGTAAAGTTACTATTTTGGTATGAAGCAACAAGATCCCACATACCTACCGCTAATGTCCAATTTTCTTTACTGCGTAATACGAGTCTCGCAAAAATAAAGTCACCCCATACGCCTGTAAATTGAGTCAACGCAACATACGTTAATATCGGACGAGATAACGGTAGCATAATTCTTACAAATACCTGCATGTGGCTTGCTCCATCAATACGCGCTGCTTCGTCAAGGCTGCGAGGAATCGTATCATAATAGCCCTTCACAACAAACCCACCAAGCACAGAACCAGCAGAGTATACAAGAATAAGCGCCGCATGGGTATCTAGTAGGTTGAGTTGAAGTAATAGAATAAAGATAGCGATCATACTCATAAAGCCTGGGAACATACCAAGTATAAGCATCGATGTTAGCATCGTTTTGCGAGAGCGAAAACGGAAGCGAGACAACGCATACATACTAAGCGTTGTAAGAATCGTTGAAAAAACCATCGTAACTGCAGCAATTTTCAGTGTGTTAAGATACCATCTACCATAAGGAAAGCTTGGATTGTTGAACAGCTCCTTATAGTGAACTAGCGTGAATTTATCAGGGATAAGGGTAGGGCTGTAGAGTGAAGTTCCTGGACGTAATGATGATAGAATTACCCATAACGCTGGATAAAGACAGCAAATAGCGATAGCAATTAGGATCACATATTTGAGTGTCAATAGGATATAGTTCGGTTTTCTATTGGTCATTGTACCATATCCTCCTCTTTAAATGAGCGTGTACGACGATAGCTCCAGATTGATAGTGAAGCAACAATCAAGAAAATGATAATACCGATCGCTGAAGAAATATTAAACTTACTATTATTCAGTGTCAGCTTAAACAGCCATGTTACGAGTAGATCGGTGCTACCTGCATATTGATATTTTCCGTTAACTGGATCACCGTTGGTCAATAGGAAAATAACGTTAAAGTTATTAATGTTACCTGCAAACTGCATAATGAGAATCGGAGCAGTTGAGAACATAATATACGGGAGCGTAATGATTTTGAATTTATGCCAGCCCGTAGCTCCATCTACATCTGCAGCCTCATATAGATCCTTAGGGATTGCTGTTAAAACCCCTAGAATTAATACCATTGATACCGGGATACCAACCCACATATTAACTAAAATTACCGTCACCTTTGCCCAAAATGGGTCCGTAAGCCACGGTAGCTTTCCTAATCCAAAATAGCTTAAATATTGATTAATCGGGCCGAAACTACCATTGAACAAGTTACGCATTACGAGTAATGAAATTAGCTGCGGAATCGCATATGGAATAATAAATAATGTTCTCCAAAGCTTTTTTAGACGAATGCCCTTTGATTCAATGAGTAATGCTACAAGAATACCGCCAAAATAAGTGGTTACTGTTGCAAGTACTGCCCAAATAATAGTCCAAGTAAATACGCCTAAAAACGTTCTGCTCCATGTTTTAAGCATTAATAGATCTTTAAAAGTTTGAAATCCAACCCAATCGACAAGTGCAGCTGGAGGAATATTATCTGGAGAAGAATAGTTTGTAAAGGCTAATAGGATCATGAACACAATCGGCATGATCGTCAAAAATAGAACTCCGCTTACAGGGAGAATTAATAGAAGAATTGGAAACTTTTTATCTTTTAAATAATTCCATGTTTGTGAGAAAGACGCTGCTTTTTTTCCTTCATCTCTCTGACTACCCGTACGATGTGCATCACGTACATTGACAACGTATAAAGAAATATAAAGAATAAGTGCAATGATAGTAATTAACCCACCAATTAATAAGTAGATGGAATGATCTCCTTCTACCCGTTGCATTAAGCCGTTAATTTTTTCAAAGCCTTGAGTTTTTTCACCTAGTGTAATAATGCCCCAAAGAGCTTGACCAAGATTAGGGATAAAATAACTAAGTGCTGCCGCATTAATAAGAACAAGCAGCAGACCCTTCATTATTTGACGATTATATAGCTGTCCAAGCCCCATGCAGAGGACGGATAAAATCGTTGCAGTATTACGATGACGATTCATTGCGCCCGGCTCCTTTCCGTACGAAACGTAATATAACTTCTCAGTTTAGTGCTCAGAATCCGATTCGTAACATCGGCTCACCCGCCGAGCATCATTGCTTCAGCGGGTGAAAACCGAGCGTAGCTGACTAGTTATTGTGCTCCGTTATTTGCATCCTTAATTTGCTGTACTGCATTATCAAGTACAGTTTTTGCATCTGCTCCGTTATTCCAAACTTCAGAGAATGCTGCAGCAATCGGGTTCCATACATTACCCATTTCAGGGATTGCAGGCATTGGAGTGGATTGCTCGAACTGCTCAAGGAAGCCTTTTACAATTTCATCACTTACAACGCTTGGATCATTAGCCGCTTCTTTATTCGCAGGAAGTACGCCAGTAATTTCAAAGTTTTTCAATTGTGCTTCTTTTGTAGATGTGTACCATGCAAACAAGCGTGCAGCTTGTGGATACTTCGTAAAGGAGTTTACATACCAAGCTTTAATACCAGAGAAGGATGACGCTGGTTGACCGTTAATGTCAGGAAGCTTAGCTACACCGAAATTGATACCTGATGCTCTGTAATCACCAACTGTCCAAGGACCGTTAATATCCATCGCTAATGTTCCACCAAGGAAGAAACCTTTTTTAATATCATAAGTCATGTCACCAGAATTCATATCAAGAAGCTTTTCTCTTAATGAACCATAGTATGTCAAGCCTTCAACAGCACCAGGAGTATTTAGACCGATATCGTCTTTATTTTGACCGTTATCGCCATATACGTAGCCACCAGTTGAAACGAATGGATAGTTGAAGTAGAAGTTACCTATTTCCCACATAATTGCATATTTATTGTTTTTAGGGTCATTGAATGTGTTTGCGAATTCTACTACTTCCTCAAATGTAGTAGGAACTTCACTAACTAGATCTTTGTTGTAGAACAACGCATATGTTTCAACTGAACGTGGATAACCATATAGTACGCCATCGTAAGTGACAGCATTAACCGCGATTTCGGAGTTATTCGCTTTAGTTTCATCTTCATAGTAGTCATTCGGCAACACTAGACCAGCTTGAACTGCTTTACCAAGGTTATCATGAGGGAATAGAACAACGTCAGCACCTAGTCCTGCAGGACCATCAGAAATCAGCTTATTTACTTGATCGCCAGCGCCTACTTCTTCAAATCGAATAGGTACGCCATATTTTTCTGTAAATTCTTTAGCGATCGCCTCAACGAATGGACGCTCCTCTATACTTTCCCAAATAAGTAGCTCTGCACCCTCTTCTGGCTGAAGACCCTCTACTGCAGCACTTTCACCAGTATCTGCATTTCCTCCACTTTCTGCAGCCTTTGTTGCAGCTGGAGTATTTGTTGGAGTTGTGTTATTGCCTCCATTGTTTCCGCCACATGCAGCTACTAATACCATTGATGTAACCATTGATAAAGCAAGTAATTTTTTCATCTAAATGATCCCCCTTAAAAATATACTTGAATCCAATTTACGAAATAGCCTGCTCTCATAAACCCCCATATTTGCGCAATAATCTAGTGCAATAATTTGTGCAATAACTTGTGCAAACGTTTGTCCTAATGGGATAAAAAAAACAAACATACCGCCAAATTACTCCTTAATAAGACTATTTTTATGTCTAGGGATTAATATGAAAGCGTTCTATTTGTAAATCAATCATACAACATCACATAGAGTTTGTTAAAACGTTTGCATTGGTCGTTTTAGTTGATTTTTTCTATATATACTTTATTTTCCTCTATTTTTCTCACGATTTTGTAGTTTTTCTCTATTGTTAATTGTTTACACTTAGGCTATATTAATATTCGAGTATAATGTTCAAGAATCAATGTGCACATGTTGTGCAATCGATTCTATAAAGGAGAACTCCTTATGGTAACCATCAAAGATATCGCAAAAGCAGCTGGTGTCTCACCTTCTACGGTATCGCGAGTAATCTCTAATCATCCGCGTATAAGCACATCAACAAGAAATAAAATCAAACAAATTATGGCTGAGATGGGCTATCATCCTAATATGATGGCGAAAAGCTTAGTATCAAAAACAACGAAAACGTTAGCAATCCTGCTGCCTCGTCCTGCTGAAGAGCTATTCCAGGATTTTTTCTTCGGTGAGCTGTTGCGCGGCATATTAACACAGTCAACGCTAGCTGGCTACGACATGCTGCTTTCTGCGGCAACGTCACCATTAGATGAACAAGAAACGGTGTCTCGTCTCGTATTAGGAGGACGTGTAGATGGCGTTATTTTGCTATCAGCTCGAGTTAATGACCCATTGATATCGATGCTAAGTGCGCAAAATTTCCCAACCGTTTTGATTGGTCGTGCCAATGATGATACAACCATCCTATCGGTTGATAACGACAATGAACAGGCAGCCTATGACGCTACCAGTCATCTTATTATGCAGGGACATCAACGAATTGGATTTGTTAGTGGACCGCCTAATATAACGGTTGCATTAGATCGCAAGGCAGGCTATCAACGTGCAATGCGAGAGGCTGGCTTAGAGATTAATGAGGACTGGATTGTAGAAAGTGAATATCTACAAAACGGCGGCTATCGAACAATGAACTTTTATATGAGCCTGTCTCAACGACCAAGTGCACTTGTTGTTATAGACGATACGGTCGCTTTCGGTGTCTTGCATGGGCTGACGGAGCTTGGTTTTAAAGTTCCCGCTGATATGTGTATCGTTAGCTTTAACAACATCGCGCTCTCAGAGCTAGCTTCACCTCCGATCAGCTCAATTGATGTGGGAACATATGAACTCGGCTATACGGCATCTCAATTACTAATCAAACGCATTCAAGATCCGCTATCGATCGATCAGCAGCGAATTATTATTCCGCATCGTTTGTTTGTGCGAGAGTCTTCACTGCATACGATTCGTTAGCGTAATCTATTACTGAAATAGATTATAATGTTTCTGAAAAAAGGAATAGAAAAAACGGACATTTTCAAGCTCGTACCACTCGGCTGTTCGTAGTGGGCGAGCATCCAAATTATAGATTTTTGCCTGCAACGTGCCCAGCATAAATGGGGAATGAGTTGCAATAATAAATTGACAATCAAAGTATTTGGCAAGCTCATTAATTTGCTCTGCTAGTTTTATTTGATTGGCTGGAGACAGAGAAGTTTCGGGCTCATCAAGTAAATAAAGTGCATTAGGCTGCAAGTAGTTGTCAAAAAATTGTAATGAAGTTTCACCATTCGAATACTTCTCTTGGCCAAATGAAATGTTTTCTAGTTGCTTCTGTAGCTTCTGTGATCGTGAATATTCCTCCAAAGCCTCTCTCGTAGAGGCTACTTGTGCTTCATGAAAAAGCAAGCTTTCACGCAACGCTTGCTGCTGCTGAATTTTCTTAATCTCATATAAGATATCCTCTGATTTTAGATATTGGCTTTCAGCAGGCAACGAGTGGTGCTTGCGTTCTCGCTCATCCTCTCCCAGCTCATAGCTACAATAATTGATAAAGTTTAATGCGTACTTATTTTCTCCATAGCTCGTTAGTCGTTCGCTACCCTTAATCTGCAGCTTGTTAGCAATGATATTTAATAAGCTTGATTTACCAGCCCCATTGCTGCCATAGCATATTGTGATCCGATCAAACACAAACACTTCACCAGCGATATGCCTAAACACAGAATCTGGATAAGCATTTGGATTGGAATCAATGAATGAAGATAGCTTAAAGCTTTTCAAATAAATCATTTTCACACCTACTTATCATCATTAAACTAAAGAAGCTGCGAAACGAGATGAACAATCATCTCTGCACGCAGCTTCTTCTATATCAATTACCAAGGGGGTAATTCACACATTTACTATCATATCCTATCCTTACACACTTTTATTAAGTAAAATTTGAACAAAATGTGTAAGTGTCTCAACATTTTCGCACATTTTAACTATTATTTTCCATATAACACAGTCAATTAACTCATATTTTGTTAATATTGGTTACTACTTAGGTAGCTGAAAAATAAATTGCCCCTACTTTGAAATTTTAAAGGAATTGACCCTCTTAATGTCGAATTACTTCTTATCTAAGACTTTGAGATAAGGAGTGAAATGCCATG
>Ga0182739_1000800_pt1 | contig 36664 bp, 33 predicted proteins | sample eDN5th30CBELigBY_FD_128873 | JGI IMG/M metagenome (GOLD analysis project Ga0182739, IMG submission 128873) | Enriched backyard soil microbial communities from Emeryville, California, USA - eDNA 5th pass 30_C BE-Lig BY (version 2) (version 2) | ecosystem: Environmental > Terrestrial > Soil >... | reverse complement strand
GGAGTACCTCTTTTTGCCTCTAACTGCATTCCTCCTTCCTTCTGTATTCCTTGAATACAGGCGGTCGTCGGAATTTCGTTACAGGCTAAAAATAGGCACTCCGAGGCCATTAAAATCATTTTTTCACAGCCTCTGAGAGGCTGTAAAAAAGCTCTTCAACGGCCATGGGGCACCTCGTTTAGCTTCTGGCTGCATTCATTTTAGCCATGTCTCATCCTCTCATCTCTTCACTTCAGGCCCGCCTGCCGGAAACGCTTCATTTTTTGCGGTCGCTGGTAGACATCAACAGCCATTTTGACAACGCCGATGGAGTCAACGAAAACGCCCGGCGGATTATCGCTCAGTTTTCTCCTCTTGGCTTCCAGTCTCACCGCGCCTTGGCCAGTGTTCCCGGGCGCGGCGAGCATCTTTTTCTCGATAGCGGCGGGAAAGGGCCTGCCATTGCGCTGGTGGCCCATCTCGATACCGTTTTTACCAGCCAGGAAGAGGAACTTCATGATTTTCACTGGCAGGAGGCTCCCGACGGGAGAATCTTCGGCCCCGGCACGCTCGACATCAAAGGCGGCACCGCGCTGATCTGGCTGATGCTGGCGACGCTGGCGGAGGAATCTCCGGAGCTGTTCCGCTCCGTGCGATGGATTCTCGCGTGGAATGCCGAGGAGGAGGCTGCGGCTTCCCGATCTTTCGGCGCGGCGTGTCTTGCCTGCTTTCCGAAGGATCTCCTCGCAGCGCTGGTCTTTGAAGCGGATAACGCCGTCCGCGATGAAGGCATTTCCCTGCTCAATGCCCGAAAGGGCTCCGCCGTTTACCGCGTTGAGGTGGCGGGGCGGGGGGCTCATGCAGGGGCGCGGCATGGAGACGGAGCCAACGCCATCTGGCAGCTTGCCCGGATCGTAGACCGGCTTCAGGGCATGACCGACGATGCAACGGAGTTGACCATAAACGTCGGTAGTTTTCACGGCGGCAAAGGGGCGAACCGCGTTCCGCACGAAGCAGTGGCCGACCTTCAGGTGCGCGCCTACGACAGGGGCGTCTTTGAAGCTGCCTGCGCGAAGATCGAAGCGCTGGCCGGGGTAGGGGAGATCACGGCCGCGCGTGATGGCTACCCATGTACCGTGACGGTGAAAAAGATGGGCAGCATCGGCCCGTGGCCGCAGAATGAGCAGACCGATCGCCTGCTCTCCTTCTGGAAAAAAGCCGGGGAGCGCCTTGGATTGCCCGTGACATGGCACCCGCGCGGGGGCGTCAGCGACGGCAACCATCTTGCCCGGCATTTCCCGGCTCTGGACGCCCTTGGTCCCGCCGGGGCAAACACCCATGCCTCGGAGCGTTCGCCGGACGGGGCAAAGGAGCCGGAGTTTGTCTATGCCCCTTCCTTTGTGCCCAAGGCGGCAGTGAATCTTACTGCGATCCGGCTGCTGGTGGACTCCGTGCGCCGGGAGTCGAATCTTTCATCATGAGACCGCCTCATCCATTGCCTGACGATGTGACCATCCACGCCGATCTGGCGTACCGTGCAGGGGGTGATTCCCGGGGAACCGGCCAACGCCACGATGGAAGTGCTCGCCGACCGCGACCACCTGGACATCCGCAGCCGGATGGCCGATCCGGCGGACCCCGGCGCGGAGTTGTTGGAGGCGTTTGTGCGGGATGGAAAATAAAAAGCAAAGATTGACAAAAATTGTGAAAAGTAGGTCTCTTTCTGAAAGACCCTTGACCCACCGTCCTTTTCATGATTTCCACCGTTTTCAGCGGGCGTAACTTCGACGAAGCCCTTGTTCCTCCCTATCAACTCCCGCCCCTGCTGGTCACCGCCCAAGGGGAGCCGGTGAGCGATGTGCAGCGGTGGGAGCGGGTGCGCCGGGGCGAGTTGCTCGACTTCTTTCGCACCCATATCTACGGCACGCCTCCCCCGGTGTTGCCGTTCCAGGTCCGACGACACGAGGAGGGGACGGCGTTCGGCTCCCTCGCCGTAAGAGAGCAGCTTTCCCTCTGCTTTGGCGCGGGCCGGACCATCGACCTGCTGATTTATCGCCCTGCCGCAGCAACGGGACCGGTGCCGGTGTTTCTGGGGCTCAATTACTACGGCAACCACAGCACCACGCGCGACCCGATGGTGCGGGCCGAGACCTCGTCGCGTTTTAAGGTGGCGCGGGGGGAAGCCGCTTCGCGCTGGCCGTATGAGGCTCTGCTCAAACGCGGCTTTGCGGTGGCCACCTTCTGCTACGAGGATGTCGCCGACGACCATGTCGCCCATTGGCGCGAACGGTTTCCGAGTCTTGCCGACGCCAGCACCTCGGGAAACCCCGGCAACACCGAGCCGGGGGCGATCGCCTGGTGGGCTTGGGGGATGAGCCGCGCGATGGATTACCTTCAGGAGCAGCCGCACCTTTACCGGGCAGATCGCGTGATGCTCGTCGGGCAGTCCCGACACGGAAAGGCCGCCCTCTGGGCCGGTGCGGAGGATGCCCGCTTTGCCGCGGTTTTTTCCAACTGTTCGGGCTGTACCGGGGCTGCCCTTGCCAAACGGAAGTTCGGAGAAACGGTCGCCATCATCAACGACGCGCGGCCCCATTGGCTCTGCGGAAATTACAAACGCTTCAACCACCGGGAAGAGGCGCTCCCTGTGGATCAACATCAACTTCTCGCCTTAATCGCCCCGCGCCTTCTCTATATTGCCAGCGCCACCGAAGACTTTTCCGCAGACCCGCTGGGGGAATACCTCGCGGCCTTTCATGCCCAGCCTGCCTACGCCCTCTATGGCTGCCGCGCCGTACTGCCGGAGCGCCCTCCGGGTCCCGACCGTTCCGTCGGTGCACCGGTCGGCTACCATATCCGAACCGGAAAGCACGACATCACCGCTGCGGACTGGAGGCACTTTGCACGGTTTGCCGAAACCGTATTTTCGGCTCCGGAAACATACAATTTCTTCCACTGAATGTTTCCTATAAATTTTGAAAAATAAATCTTGTATCAGAGAGTAACCAATGACAGACTGCCTCCCGATGACCCGGAATTCTCCACTCCCCCGATTGCAACCCGGCGAAAGAGTACGCGCGTACCTTCAGCAGGAATTTCTCGACGGTAATGTTGGCGGGCAACGCCTCCCGACCACGCGGGAGATCGCGCGGTTTCTCGAAGTCAGTTCGCCGACGGTGCAGGCGGTCATTCGCCAGTATGTCCTTTCCGGTCACCTCGAAGCGATTCAGGGGCGCGGGGTGTTTGTCAAAAAAGGGACGGTGACGGCCCAAAAGGGAACGCTCATCGTCGGTAGCAACCTGCTCCCGATGGAAGGGGCGCTACCCGTCAGTTGGAGCGAGGCGATTTATCTCGGCGCTGTTCGTGAAAGTATGCGGATGAACCGGTCGATCTCCTTTGTTCCCATGGCTAAAATGGAAACCGAAGGAGCCGGTATGCCCGAGCTATGGAGGCATCTTATTGAGCGGGTCGATCAGGTCGACATGCTGATGCTCTTTCATATCGCCCATATGGAGGAAGTCCAGGCTGCCTATGAAGCGGCTGGCAAGCCGGTCGTGACCATCAACCCCGCCCAGACGACCAGCACTTCCAATTTCGTGGCCGTCGACTATTTCAAAGGCGGCGAAACCGTCGCGCGTGCCTTCCGAGCAACCGGGCGCAAGCGCTTTCTCTATATCGGTCCGCATGAAGCCGCACCGCTTTCGATGCGGCTCTACCTCATGGGCTTTATCGCGGGGAGTGGCTGGGGGGTTGATCGGTCGATCTCAATGGAGGTTCTCAGCTCCGGATTGAGCGAGGAGATCACTCCGAAGCTTGAGCAGCTCGTATCAGCATCGGCTAAAGCGCCCGACGCGGTTCTCTGCGCCGGGGATCATCTCGCTGCCAAGGTGCTCGACTTTGCAGGGAAACGCGGCCTCTCTGTACCGGAGGAAATGAGCGTCGTCGGTGGAACGGGGCTGCAATTTAGCTACCCTGACATCTCCCGCATCGAGCAACCGATGGATCAAATCGGTGCCGAAGCGATCCGGATGCTCTGCGAACGTCTCGACCACGACAATCGCTCTGTCCCCGGCAAATACCTCGCCCCGCATTGCCGTCCCGGAAAAACGACTCGCCTCGAAGAGAATGCCAAAATTCTACCAACCTGTCTTTGAAAACTTCTTCGCTTTCCCATGTTCTCCCCGCATCTGGATCCACCCTTCCCAAGGAGAATGCATCAATGTTCTGGTCGTAGCGCTTTTACGACGGTTGAGCTTATGGTTAGCCTTGCCGTGGTGGCGATCGTCTCCGTGTTATGTTTTTCGGTGCTCTCTACATTCAGGAAAAATGCCCAAGGTGTTCAATGTATCAACAACCTCCGCATCCTCCACGTTCTTACATTAAGCTTTATTGAAGACCATCAAGGAAAACTTCCGCCAAGCCTTGGCACCGCCACGCATATTATTCCGGAATATCGGATCAACGCTTATTGGTGGAACTCAGCTTATCTTGGAAAATATATAGCAGCTTATGGCTCCGGCGGGACAAGCCTCATGCCTGAAGACCTTACTCTTCTGCGATGCCCCGGCCGCCTGGTTGACGGTCCCGACTCGGCATGGAATGAGAAACCGGAAAAAATCACCTACCTGATGAGCTCCCCTGATGACGACCCAAACGAATATCGCTATCGAACGCTACCGACGCCGTCGCGACGCATCCTCTATATGGAAGGGCGCTGGAGTACTGTCTGGAAGAACGTTGCCAAAACCGGCCCGCCCGCCAGCAGGAACACATCGCGCAGGCTGCGACGTTATCACGGCTCTGCCATCAATATGATCTTCATGGATGGACATGCGGAATCGTTTACGGGGCCGGATAGTGAGGTCGCAAGCCTCCTCCCGAAGTAAACCTTTGATCCACCTCCAATACCACCTCCGTACCCTATTCTATCAACCATGAGCTGCCTCCGTATTTTCCTGTTACTGCTTCTAAGTCTTTCACCACTTCCCGGGCAGGAGCAGCCATTATTTGAATGGTTTGGCGAGGGTTCGCTTCCCGGGGCTGCGACGGACCACCCCGCCGTCGTAAAAGGGGAGTTGGGGGTCGCGCAAGAGCTTCAGTTTTCCTGTTCCGGCGGCAATCCCGGCGAGGCCCAGTATATCACTCCTTCCATCCGTGAAGGAACCTATGACAAGTTCACCATCACCCTTTTCATCAAGCCGGAGCGCAAGCGAGCCAACGAAACCCTCGTCTATCTTACTGACAGGACACCTGCCGGAGGGATGAGCTTCCGTAAATCATGGAAAACCTGGGGGCTTGTGCTCGGTCGCGACGGTGATCGAAAAGTCCATCTTTCCAAGAAACTCGAAGCTGAACTCATCATCGGTGAGTGGAATCATCTTGCCGTCACTTTTAATGACGGAGTGATCAAATTCTATAGAAACGGGCTGCTCGTCGATATTCAAACCAGCGAGCAAAAGGAAATATCGGTCAAGCGAAGGAACGTCCTGCGCATCGGCGCAGGTACGGGCATCACGCCAAAAATCTATGATGGATTTCAAGGGCGGATGGGAGCCATCTACCTATCACTCCACGAACTCGATGAAGCCCAGATCCACCAGTTAATGGAACGTGCTATCCCTTAGAAAACTATGAAACTCTCCCCTGCTATTGCGTCGCTCCTCCTCGCCGCTTGCACCCTCATCCCGTTGACCGCGAGGGCGGCGACCTATAATTGGAACGGAAATGGAGACGACTCCTACTTCGACACCCCTGCGAACTGGGGCAGCACAACCTCGTCTCCAGGAAACAGCGATACGGCGGTCTTCAAAGCGACAACCCTCCCGCTATACACCGCGGTGGCCCGCAATGCCATTGCCGTCACCGCCCTTCAGATCCAATCCGGCAGCAAGGCGTTGATTGATCTTTCGAGTCTCACTCCGACAGAGACCCCGGATCTGAAAAGCGGCGGCATCACGGTGTATAACGGCAGCCTGACGATCAAAGGAGGGGTCACAGAGGCTACAAGCTCTTTGTGGATCGGCAACGGAGGCTCGGGTTCATTTACGTTGACCGATGGTGCCGCGTTTACCTACACCGGAGGTTCCAGTAACTTCCGCCTGGGCGCTGCGGCCAACTCCCCCGGAAATACCGTCCGCATTGAGAAAGGCTCCAGCCTGATCTCCAACTCAACGATTTACCTCGGCTACAGTGCCACGTCGGGCGGTAATACGCTGACCGTTGATGGGATAAACTCCAGTGTAGAGGTAAAAAACGCCCTTTCAGTCGGCTCCATTTACGCGAATATGACGGATAATCTTGTCGAGATTTCCAACAACGCCAAATGGACCAACAGCAGCGCGGTTTCTGTCGGCTATAATAGCGGCGCGAAGAATAACAAGATTTATATACATGGCAGCGGCTCCGAGATGAGTGTCAAATCCGGCAGCAACGTCTATATTGGAGGATCTGCCGGAACCGCCACAAATAACGAAATCCGGGTGGCCGACGGCGCGTCTTTCAAAAGCGGCTCTCAGGTCTTTGTCTATCAGGGAGCAGGCAATGCTTTCATCGTCGCCAATGGTGCCGAAGCCAACATTGCGAGCGTCTTTAATCTCGCCGGCCTGCTCCGCGTGGAAAAGGCCGCCTTTGTCGGAGGAGCCTTTAACCTCAATGCTACGGGGAGGGTTGAAGTCATGGAGGGAACCCTTACTCTCACCGGCCCTCTCGCTGCGGCTGGCGGAAGCCGCTTTGTCTTTGATCTGGCAGCAACCAGCCATATAAGCCTTACCGGCACGGGCGCCAATGGAGTTTTTTCCATTGAGGATGGCGGCGTTGTCTATATCGACTTACTCAATGTGAACTCCACCGGGATGCTCGAACTCCTCTCCGCAGCCAGTTTCGCCAATGTCAACAATGAGACTTTACTCCTCGGCCAGACTTTCAGCGGAATTTCAGCGGCGCTGGTTTTTGACGACGGCAAGGTTTTTGTCAACGTCTCCGCCATTCCTGAACCATCCTCCGCCCTTCTGATGGCCGCAGGCCTAGCGCTTCTCGCAAGCCTGCGCCGTCGCCTCAAAGCCTTCACTACCAATACCGAAGCCGTTGTTTGAAAAAACCCCGTGATCTCTTCCATGAATTATCTGATTTCCTCCCTTTTCTTCGCCACCATCGCCGCCTCCGCCGCAATCGCCGCCCAAAAGGCACCTCAATCAAACCAGGCTCCTCTCGAATCCATTGATCGCAGCGCCATTATCGTCGATGGCAAGCTTGATGAAACCGTTTACAAAAGCGGCCAATGGAATGGCCACTTCGGACTCCTTGGCAGCCGTACTCCTGCGCCCATTGACACCTCATTCCGCCTCCTCACGGATGGCGACAATGTCTATCTGAGCGCAACCTTGCCAGAGCCCGGCGAAATCATCGCCACACATACGAAAAATGGAGACCCTGTGTGGAGAGACGACTCTCTGCAGCTCTTCCTCACATGCGACGACGATCAATCCGCTTTTTATCAGATTGTCATTAATCCACTTAACGCATGGACCGCTATTGAGTATGCTCAAGGCGGGCTGGTCTCCAGCAGAGATTGGAAACCCCGGGTCAAAAGTGCCGTCACGGTAGAGCAGGGCGCGTGGCATGTCGAAATGGCAATCCCTATCGCCGACCTCAAGATCAATCCCAAACTCCCGCAATGGCAGCTCCAGGTTGGCCGGGACCGGGTCCGGCGCGAAGGGGAGGGGCGAATGACATCGTCGTGGCAACCGGCCGATACGCTTCCGGCCCCGGCTTCCTTTGGATCACTGGCGCTCCCTTCGGTCTCGTTCAGCCGGTATGCATGGTCAATCCAAACCTCCCCGGCAAGTGTAACCCAGACTGGGGCGTCGTACGCCATCAGACAGAACCTTACGGTTAAGAATAATACTGAATCATTTCAGACGATCACAGTTTCCTCTTTTCTTGAGGGCGGTGCCACCCCGGCGGCGACCCGAAAACTAGGAATCGCCCCCGGCAAGGCGGAAACATTCACCACCACAATTCCACTCGGAGAGAGATCTGACTACACGGGAGCTATTGAGCACCAGCTCGCCTTGTCAAAAGACCCGGACCATCGCCTGACTTCCATAGAGAGGCAAGTCACACTGGCCTATCAACCAGTGGCCCTTACGCTGACGACCCCGGGCTACCGCAGCGTCATCTTCGCTTCCCAAAACCTTTCTTTCATCGAAGCTTTTCTGGAGAAAATCGATGATTCGCTCGATCTCTCCACTGTTACGGCCCGGCTTCTCTCTTCCGATAACGAGGCGCTCCCCGGCGAGGTCACGGCCGAGTCCGGCAAATGGAAAGTCCATGTTCCCGGCATTCAGGCGCTTGAGGCTGGAACTTATACTTTGGAGATAACCTACCGCCACGGAGAGAAAACAGGGCGTATCGCACGGGAAATCCGCAAGCTCCCCCCGCGCCCCTATGAGGTGTGGATCGACAGGAATGGCATCCTGTATCGGAACGGGAAACCTTTCCCTGTCTACGGCTATCTCTTTGGCCTCTGGGACAAGACGGCGGAGACCCTTCTTCCTGGAATGTTCTATAACTTCGGCGGCCCGGTTTGGAGCACGCCCCCTTTCACTGAGATGCACCAGCAGATAGCAAAATTGGCCCAGCACAACATTTTCAGTGGCGTCTATATCCCCACGGCCTTAAGTTCCCCACGCCACGGGCTGGGTAACACGCCGCTGACCCAGAAGGAGCGGGATGAACTTCTGGCTCTCATCGAGGCGGTCGGCGATAACCCCTCCGTGCTCGCGTACTTCCAAACCGACGAGCCGGAACTCAATCGCGTTGGCTCGAAGCGTCTTGAGGAGATTTATGAATTCTTCCGTCAACACGATCCCTACCGACCGCTCGCGATAACCAACTATACGGCTGATGCTATTCGCGATTATCAGCACGTCGCCGACATCTGTACACCCGACCCCTACCCTGGCTTCCGGATCGACAAACCTCCCCTTCGACCCGCCGAGCGGCAAGGTTTACACATTGATCAGGTTGTCACCGGCGAAGAATCGTACCGGGCACGCTGGCAGACGCCACAGGCCTACAACACCGCGTTCTTCGGAGCCAAGGGTGCCCGCGGCCCAACGGCACGTGAAATGCGCACCCAGCAGGTCAACGGCATGATCCACGGTGTGACAGGCTTCACATGGTTTAACCAATACATGGTATGGGATGAGCCGGGTGTTCTCACAAGCCTACCCTATCTTTCGAATGAATACAAGCTTCTCTTTTCTCTGCTACAAAACGGAAAGCTCGAAAGATTTCCGGCAGATCCGCAACAGGAAGCCAGGGGAATGATCTTCGATAGCAATGGCCCTGTCGCCCTGCTTATCTGCAACCTCGCGTGGAGCGAGCGCGACGTCTCTGTGACAGATCCCCGCCTTGCCGGAGTTTCGCAATGGCGCGATATAGCCCGGAAAGAGGAAGTGGAGGGCGGGAAGGAACAGATCGCATTGCGCCTCAAGCCCTTTGAAAGCGCCGTCCTTGTCGCACCGAAGGTCGAAGTCCCTGATATCCTGGATTGGGCCAGCGTCGAAGCAGAGGAAGCAAAACTGGTTGCGACAGTTATCGTGCCCGGCAACCTGGCTCACCACTCTCTTGGAACCCGGGTGCGGACCGTCGGTTTCACGGAGAAGAATAGCAATTTCGTTCTGATGACGATTGATGGAATGAAGCTGCCGCAAGGAACGGGGGCGCAACTCAAAGGGTTCAAACCCGGAGCAGGAATCGAACTGACCTTTGTCCACCCGATCACGCCAAAGACTGTAAAGCTAATTAGTTCCAATATCGCCCGCGGTTCCATTCAGATGAAAGAAGGCGATCAATGGGTTTCCCTGGCGGAAATTCCTGCCTCAAGCGACAGCGGGGAACGAACCATTTCACTTCCCGGAATTTCGCTGGAGAGCTTGCGCATTGTGGCCGAGGAACTCGACGGAAAGGAAGTTTTCAACCTAAAGGAAGTGGAAGTTTACTGATCGGCGATTTCTTCGGACGCTTTTTATGCCGCTGCCATCGCGCCTCGGGGGGGGCGTGGGGGCGGCGGCGACATTTGAACCGCGAAAACGGGGCTGGTAAGCGATTCTTTGAAATAGAATCATGGAAAAACGTCGTTTAGGTCGCTCTGCGCTCGCGGTGGCCCCGATTGCCTTCGGGGGGAATGTTTTTGGATGGACGGTGGACGAAGCGGTTTCGTTTCGGCTGCTCGACCGCTTTGTGGAACGCGGGTTCAACCTGATCGACACCGCCAACATCTACGGCGGGCGCGGCGAAGGAGAGGGGGCTTCGGAGGCGATCTTTGGTAAATGGCTGGCTGCCAGCGGCAAGCGCGACGCCGTGGTCGTGGCGACCAAGGTCGGGATGGAGATGGCCCCGGGACGCAAGGGGCTTTCGGCGGCGGCGATCAAGCAGGAGGTGGAGGCTTCGCTCCGGCGTTTGCAGATCGACACAATCGACCTCTACCAGTCGCACGAAGACGACCTGGCGACACCGCAGGAGGAGACGCTCCGGGCGTATGCCGAGCTGGTGCAGGAAGGGAAGGTGCGGGTGATCGGGGCGTCCAACTTCTCCGCGTCACGGCTTGCGGAAGCGTTGTCGATCAGCGTCGGCAACGGCTGGCCGCGTTACGAAACGTTGCAGCCGGAGTACCACCTCGCCCGCCGCGCGGAGTTTGAAAAGGAGCTTCAGCCACTTTGCGTGGAGGAGGAGATCGGCGTGATCACCTATTTTTCGCTGGCGAGCGGATTCCTGACCGGCAAATACCGGAGCGAGGCCGACCTGAAAGGAAACGCCCGCGGGGAGATCGTTGGGAAATACCTCGACACAAGAGGTTTGCGTCTTCTTTCGGTCATGGACGAGGTGGCGGCAAGGCATGAAGCCACGCTGGCTCAGGTGGCGCTGGCGTGGCTTCTGACCCGCGACGCCGTGGTCGCCCCGATCGTGAGCGCGACCTCCCTCGCGCAACTCGACGCCACGCTCGACGCCGTGGACCTCCGGCTCGACGACGAGGCGCTGGCCCGGCTGGAAGAAGCGAGCGACGGGGAGTAGGGAAAAAAAGACCGTTTTTTAGGGCGATTTCATGGCCGGGAACGCGTAAGGTAGCGGGGAAATTATAGCCCCTTCCTTCTGTGAAACTTCTCCTCGTCGATGGTTTTTATTACGTCTACCGCTCGTTTTTTGCGATCCGGGAACTGAGCAACTCGCGCGGTGAACCGACCAATGCGGTTTACGGCTTCATCAAGGTGCTGCGCAAGATGTTGCGCGACCTGGAACCCGATCTCGCCGCCGTCGTCTGGGACGAAGGGTTGCCCGCCCGCCGGACCGAATTGCAGCCCGAGTACAAGCAGAACCGCGCCGAGATGCCCGATCTGATGAAACCGCAGATCGGCGTCATCCAGCGGATCGTTCCGCTGCTCGGGGTGAAAAACGCCTCGCTGGCCGATACGGAGGCGGACGACCTGATGGCATCGTACGCCTGCGCCGTGGTCCGTTCCGGAGGCGAAGCCGTGGTGGCGACCAACGACAAGGACCTCTTCCAACTGGTGGAGGATCGCGTCTCGGTTTATTCCACGAACAAGAGCGATCTGGCGACGCCCAAAGAACCGTTTGCGCTGCTCGGGAGCGACTACGTCCGGTCCAAGTGGGGGGTTGCGCCGTCGCTCGTCGCCGACTGGCTGGCGCTCGTGGGCGATACGGCGGACAACATCCCCGGCGTCCCCGGCATGGGGCCGAAACGGGCGGCGGCGTTGTTGAGCGAGTACGGCTCGCTCAACGAAGTCTTGGCCGACCCGGGCGCGATCCGCAACGCCACGATCCGCGAAAAGATCGCCGGCGCGCAACAGGCGATCCGCCACAACCAGGAGATGGTGCGGCTTGATGTCGACCTCCCGCTGCCGGTGCCGCTGGAGGAGCTGGTCATCCGGCCCGATTACCCGGCGCTGATCGCCGAACTCGAAACATGCGAGTTCAAGTCGCTCACGGCGGAAGTCCGCGCCGAAGCCGGGCAGGCGCTCCCGCAGCCCCAGGGCGAGCTGTTTTAGACCTTGGCGCGCAAGCGCCTTGGAGGGCGGACCTCCCGTCCGCCGCGGGGTTGGAGGTTGCAGCGAGTCGACGGCCCGACCCAAGTCCAACGACGCGGAGGTCGCTCCAGTGTCGTCAAGTGAACGGCATTGGTTTCAGGTCGGGAACTCCGAAGTGGCCCTTTTTCTGCTTCCCGAAGGCGGGGGGAAACGATCTAATCCGGATCTTCCCCCGGGCAACGATCAACCACACACTTTTTACTTTTTTCTATGAGCGAACTCTCCAGCGAACCACGGGTTTTTCATTGGCATCAACTGACCGCGCCTGAAGTCGCCGGGCTGGCCCACGACAGCGTGGTGGTGCTTCCGACCGCTTCCACCGAACAGCACGGGCCGCACATGGTCACGGGGACCGACACCATTCTCAACGATCTCCTGCAACGCGGGTTGTTTGAAACGCCGCCGCCGGAAGGGAAATTCCTCTTTCTCCCGACGTTGATCCTCGGCTCGAGCGAACACCACGTCCCCTTTGGCGGAACCCTGACGCTCCCTCCCATCCTTTACACGCAGGTGTTGGTGACGATGATCCGCAGCCTCATCAAGCAGGGGCACCGGCGCATTTTCCTGCTCAACTCCCACGGCGGCAACCAGTCGCCGATCTCGACCGCCCTGGCGGAACTCGCCGAGGAATGCACGGAGAAGGAGGTCCTGCTCGGCGGCGCGAGCTACTGGAGCTTCTGCCGCAAGGCGTGGGAAGAGGAACTGCCCGACCTGACGCTCGGCGGTTCCGTCGGTCATGCGTGCGAGATCGAAGCCTCGCTCCTGATGGTCGCCCGGCCCGATCTTCCGCTGCGCTCCCTGCCCGAAGGGGTGCCCTACCCGGCCTTTCTCAAGGAAGGATGGTCGCTGGCGGGGAACTTCCCCTCCATGACGAAGGAAGGCCACATCGGCTACCCCGAGGCCGCCACGGCGGAGCGCGGGGAGCGCCTCTTCCGCGTCGCCGTGCGCGAAGTCGGCGCGTTTTTGGCAAAGTTTGCCACCCGCCCGATCACGCACGATCTCCGGAAGGATTAGGAGCGGGGTACCCCTGTTTGTTTTGAAACGCGGGATGGTTGTTCTTTAGGGCGCTCGCCATTATCTTCGTTTTCGAATGATGACCGCCTCCGGTGAACCGACCCGAAAAGTACGCTCCCAGTCCGAGTTGGCCCGTCACCTCGGTCTCTCGGACTGGACCGTCTCCCGCGCCATCAACGGTCATCCCGCGGTGAAGGAAAGCACGCGCAGGCGGGTGCTGGAGGCGATGAGCGAACTCGGCTTTCAGTCCGACCCGATGGCCCGGGGCCTGCGGGGCAAGAGAACGGGGTTGATCGGCATCTCCTTCAACGAGCTTTGCAACTCCATCCTTCTTGAAAAACTGGCTTCCTTTGAAGACTTTTTGAGGGAAAACGGCCTGCGCAGCCTGCTCGCCTTTACCGCTCAGGATGAAGCGACCGAACTGCGGGTGATTGCCGATTTTCGCCGCATGCGGGTCGACGCCATGGTCCTGCTTCAGTCGATCCTCTCTCCGGCAAAAAGCGCCCGGGTGCTGGCGGGCGTCAAGAGTGTTCATGTTGACCCGATGCACCTCCAGAAGAGTTCCATGGCGATCGTGGATCGCAATCGCGGGGTCGAACTTCTGGTCGATCATCTTGTGGAACTCGGGCACCGCCGGTTTGGCACGATCGGGATTCTGGAGCATAACGCCTGGCGTCAGCCCGGGCTGCTCAAGGCGCTCCGGCGGCACGGTCTCGACCCGCGCCGCCATCTCAAGCAATATCCGCCGCAGGAAGACAACAACCTTTCCTACCCGATGGGGACCCACGGCGCACAACAGGTCGTTGCCGATCCCGACCGCCCTTCCGCCCTGATCGCCATCAACGACCGCGTGGCGCTCGCCGCCGCGCAGTACCTGACGGCGCACGGGATCGACGTGCCCGGGGATTGTTCGGTCACCGGTTTCGACCACCTGGAAATAGCCAGGCACCTTCATCCCACGCTGACGACGATCGATCACCAGCCCCAACGGCTGATGGAGGCTGCCGGGCATCTGTTGCTGGAGCAGTTGAAGGACGATGCGACAGGCAGGCGCGCAAAATCCCGCCTCATCCCTCCCGTGTTGGTGGTCGGCGAATCAACCGGCCCGTATCGCGGACGCTAAGTTTTTAAAGATTTCTGTTGACCCAAGGCCTCTTTGTCTCCAAAATCACAGACGTATGGGATTTCTGAAGACGGATAGCCTGAAACGATTTTTCTTCCGTCATCCCCTGGTGATTTCGACTCCTCCAGCCGCCACCCCGTCCGCCCCATGAAAACAAAACTCCTGATTCTTTTCCTGGCTTCCGCCGCTTTCTGCGCCTCTGCCTTTGCCGCCGCAATCACCCCGACGAACCTCGACTCGATTGACCCCGCCCTGCAATCGCGGATCACCATCGGGCAGACCAATGCAGCGGGCGCGAGCGGCGTCCAGGTTCGCTATAACACAAACGACGCCCGGTCCGCAGGCCAATCCTTTGTCTGGAACAGTGATCGGCCGCTCGATTCCCTCGGCATCCTGCTCCACACCACCCAAAGCGTCAAAACCAGCCAGGACTATGAACTCCGGATTTTTTCGCTCACCGGAAGCACGGTGAATGCCCAGCCGATCGGTCAATATGAGTTTGTCTTGACCCCTTCCCTCAGCACGGCGGGGAGCTATCTCTATTTTGAGCTTCCCTCCGCCCTTCCCCTGACCCAGGGCGGCAGTTACCTCTTTCAACTTGCAGCAACGAGCCAGACCAGTCAGAACCTCCTTTATCTGAGCCGCTCGTCCGATACCAATCCCTACCCTTCAGGCTCCGGTCGCCAACTGGAGTTTTACACCGCTCCCACCACGTTTACCAACGGGTCCAACTGGGATTACACCTTTTTCCTGACGGCTGCGCCCATTCCCGAACCGGCCGGGCCCGGTCTTCTCGGGGCCGCCGCAGGGGTGCTATGGCTCCTCCGCCGGAGGAGGCGTTAAAGCGGTATTCGGAAAGAGAGGAGAGGCATGAAGCAAGATAAAGCGGCTTTCAGCCTGGTTGAGTTGCTGGTGGGGATCGTGGTGATCGCGGTTCTCGCCAGCCTGGTATTGGCGGCGGCGCTCCGCATGGGGGCGTCATCGCGAAACGCGGAGTGCCTGTCGCGGCTTCGCCAGGTGGGAGGGGCGCTCTTCCGGTTTGCCAATGACCACAACGGGAAAATCCCCGGCCGGGCCTTCCAGGCCGAAGGAGAGAGCGCTCCCATCGTCTGGCACCGCATCCTGGTCAGCGCGGGCTATGTGCAGGCCGTCACCAGTCCGCCGGGAGATGGCACCCCTTCGTCTCCCATCTTTTATTGTCCCTCCTTTTATCCGAAGGGTCCCGCCGTCTCGATTCATGCCCACATGCGCTACGGCATGCGTGTCTGGGCGCCACCGGGAAAGCTTTCCAGCGATACGGAGTTGCTTCCCTTGTCAGCGATTGCCGTGCCTTCCGGTTTTTTCCTGGTCGCTGACAGCTACTACACGGCGCGGAAAAGCCAGGGTTACCAGATTACCCATGGCTCCCGCGACTGGACCGTTGACCTTCGCCATTCAGGAACCAGCAACACCCTCTTTGCCGATGGGCACATCGAGGCAAAGGGGGCCGACTACTTTGAGTCGCTACCGCTCTACCAGGGGCAGTACGGGGCCGGACGCGGGCACCTGCCTTTCCATACCCATCAACCTTGATGCGCCCTTTCCATGATGATCTTCCGCCTATTCCTTTTGATCGCCTCGCCGATCGTTCTTTTCGCATCGGCCCCCGGCGACCGCTGGGTATGGGAAAACGGGCCTGCCCGCGTGGCGATCGACTCCGGCCGCACCGGCCAGATGGTGCAATGGAGCGTCGGCGCAAGGAAGGTGGTCGATGCCGCCTCCCCGGTTTCGCCCCTCCGGGTGGAGGATGACAGGGGGAGGATCTGGAGCTTCTTCGCTACCCATTCCAGAAAGGAAGAGCAGCGGGTTGAGGTTTTTGGTTATCTGGGCCTCTCTCCGGAAGGCGGCAGGCAAATCCCCGCGCGGGTTTCCTACACGGTCGAAGGCGCAGGGGAGACGGTGGTCGTGGAAGTCGACGTGCAGCCGGACAAGCAATCGCTCCCGCGCGAGACCCTCTGGCAGCTTGATCTTGCGCTTGCCCCGCGCAAACGGATTTTTTACCTCAGCGATCATGGCCTGAAGTGGGAGACACGCTATTTCTATCAGCTCACCTATGAACCGAGAGCCGGGGGAGGCAATCCGCACCCCACTCTTTTGCCGGAAGCCGATCGCAATGAATGGCGCTTCTTCAGCCTGGATCAACTCGGACCGGATGCCTACCGTCTTTGGAAATCCGAAAGCGAAACGACCGCCCCTTTGATCATGCATGAAGGGCGTCATCCCGCGCCGATCGTACAGCTTTACGACGAACGCGGGGGCCTCACTCTTGAGTATCCTCAACTGCGGCAATCGACCCCTTCGGCGCTGCGTGTCGATGCCGGTGGAAAAGGCTCCCTGCAAGTGGCTTTTCAACCGGGCTCTCCACAGAAATTCATCCTGAACGCCGCAGATTCCGAGGCGGCTATTCTCGAGGAACGTGCCGGGCTCGTCTCGCACTTTCAAAAGGAAGCCACACCCCACCCGAGGCTTGAGGATATCCTCCGGGAGCCGGAATGGCTCAGGAAGACTCCCGAACAGAAGCAGGCTCCTGCTTACGTCACGGGCGGTTATCCGTTCTCCAAAGGAACTCTGAGAAACACCGGCGACCTCCGGGTGGAAGTGGGCGGCGAGGCGGTGGCCTTTCAGGCGCGGCCGCTGGCCTGGTGGCCGGATGGTTCGCTAAAATGGGTCCTGCTGGTCTTGGCAATCGACCCCGCCAAAGCCATGAAGGAAGCGCCTGCCCCGCGCGTCAGCCTGCGCAGGGGCGGCTTTCTGCCTGTCGGAATCCATGCCGCCAAGAGTGTTCCTCCCGAGCCTTCCAGCACGCTGAAGGTCACCGCGACCGGGGGCGGAGAAGTCGAAGTCAGAAACGGCGATCTACGGGTCACACTGGGTCCCGGCACCGATTGGCTGCGCCGCCTGAGATGGCGAAAGGAGGAACTGGTCAATGCCCGAAACCGGGCGAGCGCCTATTGCGATTACCGGCTCGACCCCCGCCGGGTGCTGCCCTTCAAGGCTGGACCGGAAGGGGGTAGCGATGAGCGGGGAATCCTGGAAGTGGAGAGCGTGACCGTGGAGGAATCGGGGCCGCTTCGCGGCGTCGTACGGTTGGAAGGCTTGACTACGAATCGGGAACCGACCCGCATCATTCTCCGGCTCGAGTTTCTGGCGGGTCGGCCGGAGATTCGCATCACCCACTCGGCGGTGTTCCGTTTCGAAGATCCCAGGAAAAACTTTCTCACCGGCATGGGGCTGGAAATTCCGCTGCCCGCAGCGCTGGCCCGCAAGCAGGTGAAATTGATCCAGCCGAGCGTGGAGCATCGCCAGTTGCAGGTGAACGGCAAAACCATCGATCCCGGGGCGAATGATCTTCACGGCTGGTTGCGACTCGAGGCCGGGGAGCATCGGGTGAGCGCGGCGATCCGTAATTTCCGCCAGTTGGCGCCCAAGGCGCTGGTGGTCGAGCAGGGGCGTTTGAGGTTTGAGCTTTGGCCCGGAGAGGTCGCTCCGATGGATGTACGCCGCTACTCCAACCATCTCCATCCCGCACAACTCGAGTCGCCCGTGACAGCGCCTCTCAAGAAGGACTGGATCAACCAGGAATACTATGCCAGCAGTCCGTTTTACGGTATTTCCCGCACCCATGAAATGCTGCTGGCCTTCGGGAGCGATGAAGCCGGAAGCGTCGCTGCCGATTTTCAAAGCCCGCCCCTGCTCTATGCCGGGTGGGCGCATTATCAGGCCACCGGCACCGTCCTGCCGGCTTCCGCGCCCGGGGGATGGCCTCGCGCCTGGAGCGCCTGGACGCGCCTGACCCGTTTCTTTCTTTTTCATCGCGAGTTGCACCGCTGGTACGGATTCTGGAATTTTGGAGACTTCCGACATCGGTTCCGGCGCGGCTACGGCTGGAGCCACCCTCCGGAAATTCTCGCGGGCCTGCTCAAGGGCGAGATCAAGGATGATCCGCTCGCCTTGCAGAAGAAGCGACGGCGCGACTACTTTCCCCCCAACGACTGGAATTATGACAACGGTGCCTACGGTTGGACCAATACGGAGGGACTGCCCGGTCTCTTCCTCCAGCATGAATACCTTCGGCACGGGAACCGTACCGTCTATTTCGCTGCCGAGGCGATGGCCCGCCACTCCCGCGATGTCGTCACCCGGCAGGAAGGCCGCTGGCTGGGAGGGGGGACCCGTCACGGCGTGCAGCCGTGGAGCGATGGCAACCATGACGAACGGCAGACTTCCATCACCGAATACCGGCTCCACTATTTTCTGAGCGGCGACGCGCGTTCACGCGACGTTATCGGCTATCTCTATCGCAACGCCTACACCCGGGGAAACGTGAAACCGGCCTCCTTTCACAGCGCCCGGCTCGGCGGCCTGCTTTTTCACTGGGAATTGACCGGCGACGCGAAGGAAGCCGCGCAACTCCGGCGTTACATCGGCCTCTTCCTTTCAGACGAAGGCTTCTACGCCCAACCCGATGTGAGCTTCCCCGGACCCGTTCAGGCCGGTCCGCCGGGGCAGCTCAATCAGGGGCGTATGTTTTTCAACACCTTTGGCGGGATGCACGCCCTCCTCGAGTACCAGCAGATGACCGGGGATGTCGAAATCCGGCAGGCGCTCATCCGGATGGCGGATGTCCTGATCCGCAACCCGATGGGATCGGGGCCGACCCTCAACAATGGCGACTACTTCTGGCCGGCGGTCGCCTTTGCCGCGCTTCACGCGCCGGACCCGGGGCCGTATCAGGACTACCTCCGGCGTTATCTGACCGACGCCGGCGGTTGGCGAAGCGCCTACCAACCGGTGAGCCGCGATCCCTCGGGACCGAACGCCTTCATGCTTCAGGCGGTCCCCCATACCTTTTTCTGGGCGAACTGGGCCCCCTACGTCACTTTGGCCCTCGGGGAGCGGGAAATCTGGACGCCGAAGATGGCGGCGCAGTTTGCCGGGCGCGAAAAAGGCCCGCCCGCGCCGAAGCCCTCGCACGAGCTTTACTGGCAGTCCGATTACGACGGCGTACCCGAACTGGAGAGCTACCTCGGTCCCCAGCAGCCATGGAAATCGCCCAGGCTCCCATCCTCCCATTCGCCGATCCCCTGAATTTTTCGTTTTTGTGATTGTCGAACGTCACCGGGTGTTGTAACCAAATGGTTACTTTCTCCTGTTATGACGATTCCCCAAGTTTCTTCCTCCGGCGGGCTTCCATGCCCGGCAGACCAGATCGACGCCTTTCTCGCAGTCCCGACCGAAGGGGTTCGCAAGACCTTGAGTAGCGTGAGCGGCAATGTCGTCGTGCTCGGGGCCGGGGGAAAAATGGGGGCGACCCTTTCGCTGATGTTGCGCGACGGGTTGGAAGGCCGCGCAAAGGTGACGGCCGTTTCGCGTTTTTCAGACGCCGCCGCACGGGCGAAGTTTGAGGGAATCGAGACGGTTTCGTGCGATCTTCTCGACCGCGAAGCCGTCGCCGCCCTTCCCGATGCCGACCACGTTTTCTTCCTCGCCGGGCAGAAATTCGGCACCTCCAGCGCGCCGGAACTGACCTGGGCAATGAACGCCGTCGTCCCCGCCTACGTGGCGGAGCGTTACCGCGCTTCGAAGATCGTCGCCTTCTCCACCGGGTGCGTCTACCGGTTTTCGTCCGCGAGCGAAGGCGGTTCGCGCGAGGGGGATGCGACCGAACCGGTCGGCGACTACGCCAACTCGTGCGTCGCCCGCGAACGGGTCTTCGGCTACTTTTCCAAAAAGTACCAGACGCCGCTCTGCCTCTACCGGCTCAACTACTCGGTGGAACCGCGCTACGGCGTGTTGGTCGATCTCGGCCAGAAACTGCTGGCGGGCGAGGAGATTGATGTCTCCATGGGTTACGTCAACCTGATCTGGCAGCGCGACGCCGTGGCCCGCGCCATCCAGTGCCTCGAAGTGGCGGCGAGCCCCGCGGTGGCGATGAACGTCACCGGGCCGGAACTCCTCTCCGTGCGCCAGCTCGCCCTTTCGCTGGCGCAGCGGCTCGGGGTCGAGGCGAAGATCGTGGGGACCGAAGCGCCGACCGCGTGGCTCTCCAACGCCGGGCGTTCCTTCCAGTTGTGGGGTTACCCGACCGTAGCGATCGACCAGATGATCAACTGGACCGCCGCGTGGCTCAAGGGCGGCGGGGCGACGCTCAACAAACCGACCCACTTCGAAGCCCGCGACGGTAAATTCTAACCTTTTTATCTCCTCTCTATGTCACACCTCCGCCAACACCTCCTGGCCGGGCAGGCGATCCCTGCGCAACCGCTCGCGCTCGACGCCAACCGGAAGCTCTCCGAAAAACATCAGCGCGCGCTGACCCGTTACTACGTCGCCGCCGGGTGTGGGGGGCTCGCCGTCGCGGTCCACTCGACGCAGTTTGAGATCCGCGACCACGGGCTGCTCGCGCCGGTGCTGGAGATGGCATCGACGACGATCACCGAGGCGCTGGAGAAAACCCCGCGTCCGTTCATCCGCATCGCCGGGTTGTGCGGCAAGACGGAGCAGGCGCTCTCCGAAGCGCAAACCGCCCTGCGCTACGGCTACGAGGCCGGGTTGCTGAGTCTGGGCGCATGGAAAGGCGAGCCGGAAACCGAGATCCTCGAACATGTCCGGACCGTGGCAAAGACGATCCCCGTGATCGGCTTCTACCTGCAACCTTCCGTCGGCGGGCGGATTTTTACCCACGACTTCTGGCGGCGCTTTGCGGAGATCGAAAACATCCTTGCGATCAAGATCGCCCCCTTCAACCGCTACCAGACGATCGATGTCGTCCGCGCGGTCGCCGCTTCCGGCCGGGAAGATATCGCCCTCTACACCGGCAACGACGACACCATCGTGACCGATCTTTTGACGCCGTTCCGCTTCGACGGAGTGACGCGCCGGATCGTCGGCGGTCTCCTCGGCCACTGGGGTGTCTGGAGCAGGAGTGCGGTCGAACTGCTGGAGGCCGCCAAGGCGCTCGGCGATGGGCCGATCCCCCGCGAATGGCTCACCCGGGCGATCGAAGTGACCGACATGAACGCCGCGCTCTTCGACCCCGCCCACCAGTTCGCCGGGTGCATCCCCGGGATTCTGGAAGTTCTGCGCCGCCAGGGGCTTGTTCCCTCCATCGCCTGCCTCAACCCGCACGAAGTCCTCTCCCCCGGCCAGGCCGAGGAACTGACCCGCGTCTGCGAAGCCTACCCGCATTTGACCGACGACGCCTTCGTCGCCGAACATCTCGACGACTGGCTGCGGTAAGGTTCGTTTCGTTTTTGCTGATTAAAGGTGACGCCGCCGTCCGATAACCCCGGACGGCGGCGTCACCTTTTTTTATGATCTCTCCGGAGCGTGGAACGCCCGGAGATTGCCGGAAGCGGTTGTAGGATTACAGCGAGAATGCTTTTGCCGGTCCTGCGGTTTGAACTTTAAGGAACACTGATCGCCATGATTCCTTTCCGCGCCCTTTTCGATACCAACCTTGTCCTCATCGGCATCCCGATCTTTCTCTGGTCGGCGCAAGCTGTCTTGATCAAGTTTCTGATCACGGAGAAAGCAGGGCCTTTTGAATTGAATCTCCACCGCCGCCTGGGGGCGATTCTCTTTGGCGTAACCGCCCCGGCCCTCCTGTGTGCCTCGGTTTGCCATTCGGAAAAGATCGGCGCGGCCAAGCCGCTGTCTGCGAATACCTGTCGGAAATCCGGTTCGCAATCCCCCGGGCACGCGGTTTGATGATCCGGAGTCTCCGTTTCCTTTACCATCCATGAAATCCAAGCATCCTTTCCCCGGGCCTGTCAGTGTTTCAATGATCGGCGAATTAAAACAGTATGTGGCGACAGAGCCGTTCCCTTTTGTGGTCGATATTGAAGCCTCCCATGGAATGTACCTTGCCACACCGGATCAACAGGAGATCTTTGACTGGGCAGGTTACTTTGGCTCCAAACTGCTGGGCCACAATCATCCGGGACTCTACGAGCCTGATTACACAAAACGCCTGGTCTTCGCAGCCAATAACAAACTTGCCAATCCCGATTTCCTGAGCCGCGAATGTCTGGATTACTATCGGCTGCTGCATTCCATTGCCCCGGCCTGCATGCGCAATCCGTCCCTGGAAGTCTACGCGATCAACAGCGGGGCCGAAGCGGTGGAAAATCTGATGAAATACCTTCTGGTGCTTCACGGGGAACGCTTTCCGTCGACACGCAAGGACGCTTCGGTCAAACGCTTTATCTATTTTGATCACGCCTTTCATGGCCGGACGATGTTTGCCCTCAACATTACGCAGCCGTTGCACGATCCCGCCGCCTCGTCGCAATTCCGAAACTATGTTTCTGAAAATACCTGTATTCCGTTTCCTTCCGTTGACTGTTCACAGCCTGCCGGGCGAAACATCACCCGTGCCCGCCAGAGCCTGGAGCAGACCGAAGCATGTCTCAAAAAGTATCGGGGCGAGGTGGCCGGGATCATTGTGGAGCCGATTCAGGGTGCCGGGGGGCATCGGATGGCGGCTCCGTCGTTCTTTCGCGAATTGAGCAGACTGGCTCATGAGTACGACACCTTTCTGGCCTTTGACGAAGTGCAGACGGCGGGCGGCCAGACCGGTACGGTCTTTGCCTGTGATCAGTTGGAACTTCCCCACCCGCCGCAGGCAGTGGCCGTAGGCAAGAAATTTGCCAATGGCGCCGTCTACATGCTGGAGCCGATGCGGAACAGAGGGGTGCTCGATTCGACGTGGGGCGGAAGCCTTGCGGACATGGTGCGCTTTGGTCAGGAGATGAAAATTGTCAAACGCGAAAATCTGATGGCTCAGGTTGCCTCTAAAACGGCCGTGCTGACCGCCGGGCTCCGGGGCCTTGAACAAAAATATTCCCATCTCCTCTTCAACGTCCGGGGGATGGGGCTGTATCAGGGGTTCACCATGCGAAGCATGGAGATGAAGGCGCGGCTCATCCGCCGGGCCTTGCAGGACGAACAGCTTCTTTTGCTCGGCGGAGGAAGACAGAGCCTCCGCTTTCGCCCCGTGCTGGATGTTACCGAAGCGGATATCGGGTTGATGTTGCAGAAGCTGGAACAGGTTCTGCAAACGCTGGAGGTATGAAGGAAGCGAAGGATGACACCCAAACGGCGCTTGAATCGTTGATACTGAGAGGTCTATAGTCGCCATCGCGATGAAGCTATACATCATTACTGACCTCGAAGGGGTGGCCGGGGTTAAGAACTGGCATTATGCCGAAGGTAAATACCTCGAGCGTGGCAATCAGCTTCTCATCGGCGAAGTCAACGCGGCGCTGGAAGGTGCACGCGCCTGCGGTGCCGCGCATTTCACGGTTCTGGAGGGGCATCAAACCTCCTGCCTGAAATCGCTGCATTCAAAGGATACCGATGTCATCTCCCTTCGCGAAGCGAGTTTCCCCTCGCGTCTCGATGCCAGCTATGATGCTGTCTTCTTCATAGGACAACATGCCCGGGCCGGAGCTTCCGACGGACACCTGAGCCACACCATGAACGGCTCCACCCGGTCGTTCCATGTCAACGGGAGGTTGGTGGGGGAATTTGGGGTCTGGGCCTTGGTGGCCGGTTCCTTCGGCGTTCCTGTCATCTTTCTTTCCGGGGATGATGCCGCATGCAGGGAAGCCAGCGAGTTGATTCCCGGGATCGAAACGGCGGCTGTCAAGCGCGGCAAGGATATTCACGAAGCGGTCCACCTCTCCCCGGCCAAGGCGCGTGCCCGTATTCGCGCTGGCATCACCCTGGCTTTGGCGAAACTGGCCAAAGGTAGCATCCCGCCCTTGAATGTGGAAGCCGGGTGTACGCTCGATATTACCTTTTACCCGGAGCGTATCGTCCGTGAAACCTATGAGGTTGAAGACCTTCAGCCGGAGGGAATTGAGCGGTTGAACCGATCAACGGTTCGTATCCGGGCCAATCATCTGAGCGAGGCTCTCCTCCGTCGGCGCGATATCAAACTATGGAAAACAGTCGCACCGGCAAAGGTGGTTTGATCGGACTATTGATCGGGCGACTGATAGGTCTGGCCGGGCCGATCGTGGGCACTTGGGGGGTTACGGATTGATGAACACCCGGTTGCTGACCGGGTCGACCACCCGAGCCCCGCGGCGGATGCCGCGAACGTCGATTAGCGCATACGGCTGGTAGGGGCTGATGACGTAGCCGGGCGCATCGGAGCGGCGGGCGACCGGGAGATCGTCGTAATCGGCATATCCCCGGGCGTAGGCGCGGTCGGCTTCGTAGCCGGGGTAGCTGCGGCGGCGCTGTTCCTGGTTGGCCTTGCCGATCAGCGCCCCGGCGGCGGCCCCGGCTCCCGCGCCGATGGCGGCGGAACGGATGTCACCTCCGGCAATGGCTCCGATCGCGGCACCGCCGATCGCACCATACTTGGCGCCTTCCCCCGGCGTCTCGCATCCCGAAAAGGTGACGGAAACAAGGGCCAGACCGGCGAGGGCGAAGTGGGAGACTCTGTTCATTTCGGGTGGTACCTTAACCTGTTTTGCAGTGGAACGGCAATGCCTGAAAGCATTCACGAAAGGAAACGTTTGTTTTACAAACAGCGGCTTTAAAGCACCCCCATGCGGACCAGCAGGACGATCGCGATTTTCTCGAGCTTCCCGAGCCGGTGGAACCGGTCGAAGACGCGGAACCGGTCGCGGCGGATCTTCCCGAGAAGGCGGTGGTAGACGTTGCGCATGATCTCGGCGGCGATCATGGAATGCCGATCTTCCGGGGGGAGTTGTCCGACCGCTTTCCGGTAGAAATGTTCGGCCCGTTCGGCCTGAAATGCCATCATCTCGACAAACCGGGGGCCGCCTTTCCGGTGGAGCAGGTCGTCGCGGGTGATGCCGAAGCGCTCCAGTTCGTCGGCGGGGAGATAGATGCGCCCGTCGTTGGCAAGGTCCTTGGCAACGTCGCGAATGATGTTGGTCAACTGGAGCGCATAGCCGAGATCAACGGCATAGCGGCGGGTCGCCTCATTTTGGTAGCCGAAAATCTCGATGCTGACGAGGCCGACGACGCTCGCGACCCGGTAACAATAAAGGCGCAGCGCCTCGAAGTTCGGGTACGGTTCGTGGCGCAGGTCCATCTCGCACCCGTTGATGATTTCGATGAACCAGTTTTCGCGCAGCCGCCAGGCGGCGATCAACTCGCGCACGGTGGCGGCGAGCGTCGGCTCCCCTTCAAACGGGACGCAGACCGCTTTTTTCCAGTCATTGAGCTGCCGTTCCCGTTCCTCCAGCGGAATGCCCGGGTCGTCGGCAATGTCGTCGATGATCCGGCAAAAGGCGTAAAAGGTGGTGATCGCCTCCCGCCGTTCCTTCGGCAGGGCGATGAACGCGAGGGCGAGGTTGCTCCGGCTGGCGCGGGTGATCGCTTCCGCGCTGGGGGGCGATGAAGCGTGCGACGCCATCAGATCGCTCCCCGGGCGGCCAGCTTGGTCACATAGGTCGGCTTCATGAACTCGGGGCCGCCCATCATCGCCGCTCCGATGAAAATTTCCGCGTACTTCATCACCATTTCGGTGATCATCATCACCTCCTGCACATTGCGCCCGAGCGTCACCATGCCGTGGTTCTGGAAAAGGATGATCTTCGGCGTCTCCTTGTAGCGGTCCTGCCAGAGGCCGATGCGGCGGCGCGTTTCGCGGGCCAGCGCCACGCCGGGAGGGGCAAAGGGAACCAGCACGCTCGACTGGCCGCAGGCGATGACTTCGTCGGGCAGGTTGCGCCGGTCGGCAAACTGCCGGGCACGCGGGGAGCAGGTGATCTGGTTGATCACGAGCGGCTGGGTGTGGGCGATCAGCCGGATCCCCTCGAACTGGAAAAGCTCTGCAAAAAGAAGGGTGTCCGCAGGGGCGGCGGCGGTCGGTTCATCGTCGACGAGGACAGAGGGGAGATCGTCGTCGGTCGTCTCTTCGTCGGCCAGGAGTTCGCCGGCCTTGGGCAGGCTGACTTCCAGCAGGGCGTCGGGCGCGACGGTGGCAAGCCGCGCCCCGGCGGCGGTGATCACCATCGTTTCCTCATCCGCGCGGGCGGCGACGCATCCTTCGCCCCAGAGGGCAAGGCGGGCCGGGTGGTTGCCGAGCTGGTGGGCCAGGTCGGCGACTTCGGTACTTAGAAAAAGTTCGTTCATTTCATCAATCCCCAATGGGAGGTAAAAGGCCAATAGACCAGGAAACCGCGCCCGGTCAGGTTGTGTTCCGGCACGGTCTTGAAACGGCGGCTGTCGGAACTGTCGTAAGAGTTGTCGCCAAGGGCGAAGTACGCCTTGCGGGGAACGTGAAAGGTCGCCTCCGGGGAGCCGAGGTAGGGGAAGCGGTTGCCGCGCGTGTCGCCGTTGGAGTAACCGCGATAGCCGTCTTTTGCGGCCATGACGCGCAGGAAGCCCGGTTCGCTCGCCTTCTGCCCGTTGATGTAGAGGTTGGGCGGGTCGATCCGGAGTTCGTCGCCGGGGAGGCCCGCGAGGCGTTTGATGTAAAACTGCGACGGTTCGCCGTGCGGGGTGATGTCGCGGATTCCGGCGGTGTTGAAGACAAAGATTTCGCCCCGCTTCGGCGCGCGGAAGTGGTAGCTGAACTTGTCGACAAAGACATGGTCGCCGGTATTGACGTAGCCGCGTGCAAAAACCTCCCCCGCCTTGAGCGGGCGGCCCTTGAGGACGTGGAAGTCGCGCATCAGCTTGTCGGGCGGAACGTGGACGGTGAAGCTCTGCCTACGGCACTGGACGAGCGAGAAATTGAAGATGCCAAACCGTTTGACCGGGCGGATGTCGACCACTTCATCGTCCACTTCCGAGACGAGGTTCACGTAGTCGCGCCCGTAAAGGAGCAGGTGGGCGGCGCGGACAAGCGGACCGGGCGGCGGCTCCTCGGTGACGTGGGAAATGATGCCGTTGAGGGTCGGCTGCATCGACCCGGTGGGAATCGTGAAGGGTTGGATGAAGTACGAGCGGACGCCGACCGCCACGACCAGCGCGACGAGGATCACTTCGCAGTTTTCGCGGAAGGCGTGGTGCTTGTGTTGGGGAAAATGCTGGCCGAAGAGCTGGTCGAGCCGTCCGGAGACCTCCTCGACCCCCTCCTTGCGGCGTTCCTTGAGCGCCTGGCGGAGGTTTTCCAGTTCTTTTTCGATCTCGGCAACCACTTCGGGCGGCAGCAGGTCGCGCCGGTAGGCGAGCAGCTTGGCGGCGGCTTTGTGCACTTCGCGGCCATCTTTGAGGTAACGAGGGGTAAACCAGCCGATCATGGGAACGAGGGAAAAAAGGTGTTGAAGGTTGCGGCGCGGAAGGGGCGGTGTCAATCCGGCGTTGCAGGTGAAGGGCGCAGGAGGGCAAAAAAAGTGGCCGCAAAGCGTTCGCCGACATCCTTGGCCACCATTTCGACCGTGATCGGGCGACCCGTTTCCGCCTCAATGCTGGTCATCTCCACCCCCGCGATGCCGCACGGGGTGATTTCGTGAAACGGCGCGAGATCGCCGCAGACATTGAGCGCAAACCCGTGCATGGTGATCCAGCGGCGCACCCCGATGCCGATGGAGGCGATCTTGCGTTCGCCGACCCAGACGCCGGTGAGCCCTTCGCGCCGGGCGGCGTCGATCCCGTAACCGCCGAGGAGGTCGATCAGAAGGCTTTCGATGGCGCGCAGGTACCGGTGGAGGTCTTCGCCATGCGGCTTGAGGTCGAGGATCGGGTAGCCGACCAGTTGCCCCGGCCCGTGGTAGGTCGCCTGCCCGCCCCGGTTGATCTGGACGACCGGGTGGGGGAGGTGGCTCGCATCGCGCAGGCTCGACTGGTCGCGGGTCCGCCCGATGGTGTAAACCGGCTCGTGTTCGAGCAGCAGGAGGAGATCGCGATGTTCCCCGGTACGCCCGATCCGTTCGGCAACGAGTTGTTCCTGCAACGCGAGCGCTTCCGGGTAGGGGAGAGTGCCCAGCCAGCGGGTTTCGAGTGATCCCGCGGCGCTCATAATGGCTGGAGCTGCTTGATGCCGAGCCCGGCGGCGTCGTGGTTCTGAAAATGGGCGATGCCGATCGCCAGCGCGTCGGCGGGATCGCTCGCCGGGGTTTCGGTCAACCCGAGCAGGGCGCGGATCATGAACGCCACCTGGTCCTTGGTGGCGTTGCCCCGGCCGACAACCGCCTGTTTGACCCGGGCGGGCGGGTATTCGTAGATGGGGATCTGCCGCTGCGCCAGCGCAAGCAGGGCCGAGCCGCGCGCCGCGCCCAGCACGATCGCCGTCCGGTAGCTCTGAACGTAAATGACCGCCTCCACGGCGCACTGCTCGGGCCGGTAGGTCTCGATCAACCCGGAGAGGCGCTCATGGATCGCGCAAAGGCAGGCCGAGGTCGCCAGCCGCGCGGGGTTCTGGATCGTGCCGTACTCCAGCGCGCGGATCTTCCCCTTCGGTTCCGGGCGTTCCAGCACGGCAAAGCCGGAGGAGCGCAGGGAGGGGTCGATGGCGAGGATACGCATGGCGGGACAGGAAGAGGAACCCTACTTTGGAGGGGAAAGGGGGGTGTTGTCCACCCATTGCGCTCATTATTTTGTCGTCGCACGCAGGGCAGATGGCGGTCGGTGGCGGCTGCCTCATGCCCGTGGGAGAGCTTTTACCTCTTGAGCAAGGCCGGGTTGCGGTAAATCGAGAAGAGCATGGCAAAGGCCGCACCGTAAAAGATCAGCCAGTGTCCGGAGAAGCCGCGCACAATGGAAGGGGGCGCGTCGCCGATGGGTGGAGGTTGTAAACCGGTCGTCGCCATGAACCAGGCGAAATTGCCAATGGCATAGACAAACAAGGCACAGACGGCATAGCGCATCCATGGCGGGCAGCCGGACAGGACACTTTTCCAGTATTCGAATTGCGGTCTTCCCCGGTTGATGCGGGAGGCGAGCAAGATCGCAGGAAACCACACGATAAAGACGCCGGCGTGAAGCAGCCAAACGAGCTTGCCGCCGGGGAGTGTCAGGTCCAAAAGGGACGCAATGTGAGCACCGACGCTGGCCAGAAAGCCGATCGCCGCCAGTATCATGAAGGGAAGAAGCGGCGGCGTCATCGCGTTTTCTTATTTGGTGCTTGATGATTCAAAGCTGATCAAGAGGTTGTCGGCGTTGGCTCCAAGGCAGTATCAGGCATCGTCAACATTGAAAGGTTTTGAATGCGAACTTCTGCTGAAGGTGTTGCTCACCGCCAGAGCCATTGCGGTCAGTCGTCAACGAAGTAATCCATGTCGATTTTCTTGATCTCATAGGCGGTTACAGGTGAAACGCCGACTCCGTGATCGGCCATCAGCTTGGCTAAGCGTACGCCATCAACCAAAACCACCTTGCTATCGATACGGCTTACGAAATCGAGCGCTTCTTTCGTAAAGGACGAGGTGGTGATGACAACGCCTTTCCTTGCCCGGTGTGCTTGCAAAGCCCCGGCGAACTTCTGAATTTCAGGACGGCTGACCGAATTCTCCCATCGCTTGGCTTGAATATAGATGAAATCGAGGCCCAGGCGGTCTTCTTTGATGATTCCATCGATTCCGCCATCGCCGCTTCTTCCGACGGCTTGGCCAGCATCCCGGATCGAGCCGCCATATCCCATCTTGACCAGCAGTTCGACAACGAGCCGTTCGAAAAAGTTCGGCGAGGCCGATTTTACCCTCTGCAGAAGCTCGGATTCCAGACTTGCGCGGAACCGCGCGTAAGCTTCTTCGAGCGCTTCCTCGGGTGTTGCGGATTCATCGTTGCCAGATGCGGCGGGCGTTTTATCATTGTGCCGCAAGGCCCGAAATTCCATGAACTCCGGGAATTGCTCCAGAAATTTGACATCGACGCGCTTTGGTTTCGATCTGAGCACCTTTGCCCCTCGCTTTGACAACTGCACAAAGCCACGGCGCGGCGAATCAAGAAGTCCGGCTTTCTTGAGGTACGTCCGGGCCCAGCCGACACGGCTTCCAATCACCGTACTGGTGCCGCTTGGGAGCAGCGTCAGCCGCTCCTCAGGTGAAAGCTGGAACTCGTCGGCAATCGCATTGACCGCTTCGGCAACCGGGCGCTCCCTTCCATCGTGCAGATAATGCAAAAGCGGGAGCATGACAGATTGATAATCAGGAATCATGGGCGTGCGGCATGCCTTTCATTCTTGAGATCTTTGTTTGGATTGGGTTTGCAAACCAAGGATGCGAATCAAAGCATGATTGCCAAAGAAAAGGGAAAACAGCAACCAATAGAAAGGGATGAAGATCAAACCCTACCAACGGGCGTTCATGGCTTGATGAGCATCTCCAGACTTGAAAGATGGGTCAAGCCTTGAGCTACCGCCTCAACCGGCTGCAATCGAAAACGGCGCGCGCCCGGGCGAAAAGCTCGCGCAGCCGGGTGCGCCACGAGCCGCGCCAGGTGACATCGTGCGCACAGTAGCCGAGCGCGGAGACGCCGCAATGGTCGGCGAGGAGGAGGGCGCGTTCCACGTGGAAGCGCTGCGAGATGACGGTACAGTGGGTGATGCCGTAGAGCGTTTTGGCGCGGAGGACCGATTCGAGGGTCCGGTGACCGCCGCCATCGAGCAGGAGCGCCGCTTCCGGTACGCCGAGCGCGAGCAGCGATTCCCGGAACCGGGCCGGTTCGTTGTAGTCGCCGTCGTGGTGGCCGCTAAGAAGGAGCCGTTCGACCTTGCGCGCGTGATAAAGCGCGGCGGCGGCTTCGACGCGGTGGGTAAAAAAGCGGTTGGGCCGACCGCTTGCGAGAAGCGGGGAAGTGCCGAGTACCAGGCCGACCGGGCGGCACGGAATCGTTTCCGCGTCCTCAAAGAGACGGCGGGCACCCGCCCGGGTGACGCGGCGGTGGCAGAAAAAGAGGAAGCCGCCGATCAGGCACCCCGGAAGAAGGCTCCAGAAAAGAACTTCCATACCAACGGTACGAACGGAGCGCGGACGGCGGGCGGCTCGATCGCCGGAGGGGAGAGGCGGCATGGGGGCGAAGTGGAAATTTCTGTTGCGAAGCCGACTTCAAGGCCCAATGGGCCGGACAATCCCTCAGCCCGGCCCGACGGGCCGGGTAATCTTAGTCGACCCGATGATGCGGCCTGAAGGGACGCGATCTCCGCTCTGGCGCGGAAGCGTCATTGGAGGGTCGGCCTCCGCGCCGACCGTGGCGTTAAGCCTCGCTGGAGGCGGCGATCATCCCGCTCTGGCGCGCGTAGTTGAAAATCCCTCCGGCGTCGATCACGGGACGGACTTCGCCCAGCGGCTTGAGCGAGTAGGTTTCGCCGTTGACGCTCAGTGTGTCATTGTCGAAGTCGAGCGTCGCCTCATCGCCGGTTTTCACCACATCGCAGAGGCGGACCGGGGAGTCGTACGGGTAAAGTTCCCCGGTGGCGACGCAGTTGCGGAAGAAGATGCGGGCAAACGAATCGGCGACGACCACTTTCGCGCCCGCCGCGCCCATGGCGATCGGCGCATGTTCGCGCGAGGAGCCGCACCCGAAGTTGCGCCCGGCGATGACGATCTGGTACTCGGTCTTGAGGCTCCCTTCCTTCACGAACGGCTCGGGATAGAGGTCGTTGGGGAGGCCGATCAAGGCGTAGCTGCCGAGTTTCTCGTACTCTTCCTTGATGGTCGGGACGAGGGTGAGGTACTGCGCGGGGATGATCTGGTCGGTGTCAATATTGTCGCGAACGACAAAGACTTTGCTGGTGATCGTGTGGGCCATAAGAAGAAAAAAGGATCAGGGAGTGGAGGTTGGGGTTGCTGTCGGTACGGGCGTGGCGGTGGCGGCGGGCGGCAGAAGCGGCGCGGTTCCCGTCGTATCGGACGGCGCGGTTTCCACCGGCGCTTCCTGAACGGGGAGCGGCGGCTCTTCGAGCATCATGTCGATCGGCACCACCTCCAGTTCGGGAAGCTCGCGGCGGCTGCCGCCGCGAAAGGTTTCGGCGGTGTAGAGGACCCCCTCGTCGGGCAGAAACTCCGGCTCCGGTTCCGGCGGCAGGAGTTTCAGGTACTCGGTGGCGACGTAGCCGGTCTGGCCTCCTTCGGTCCGGATGCGGCTAAAGAGCGCTTCGCGTTCCACCATGGTGACTTTCTGCCCGCGCGTGAGCCCCATGTTCGGTCCTCCCGGCTGGGCCGGGCTGTAGAAATAAACCGGGATGCGTTCGGCGGTGACTTCGTAGCGGTCGTTGAGACTCTGCGCGGCGGGAGGGCCGGAAAACCACCCGGCCAGCCCCCGGGAGGGCTGGTTGGTTCCCTGGATTCCCTGGGTCTCCTCCTTTTTGGCGGTGCAACCCGCGAGGGTCAGCAGAGCCAGCGAGAGTCCGATGCCGCGCGAGAAAGGCACGTCCTTTTAGCCGATAAATTCGCGCGGGTCGGTCACCTTTCCGGTCAGCGCCGAGGCGGCGACCGTGTACGGGCTGGCGAGGAAGACCTGCGACTCTTTGTTCCCCATCCGTCCGGGGAAGTTGCGGTTGGTGGCGCTGATGCACTTGAGCGGTGTATTCATACGGCCGAAGGTATCGACCGGCCCACCCAGACAGGCTGCGCATGAGGCGTTTTCCGTCATGCGGACTCCCGCGCTTTCGAGATGCTCCCAGACGGACTTGCCGTCCCAGGTGATCTCCTTGAGTTCCTGGACCACCTTGGTCGTGGCAGGGACGCCGAAGGTGTCGATCTTGACGCACTTGCCCTTGACCACTTCGGCAAAGGCCAGAAAGTCGCTCGTCTTGCCGCCGGTGCACGAGCCGATGTAGGCGCGGTCGAGCGAGACGTTCCCCATCTCCTTGGCGAGCTTGCGATTGCCCGGGTCGGGGTGGCAGGCGACGGTCGGCTCCAGCTTGGAGAGGTCGAAGACCTGATCGTAGCAGAAGCGCTGGTCGGCATCGAGTTCCGCCGGTTCAAACGTGCTCTTGGTGCCGTTTTCCTGCACCCGTTCGTTGACGTAATTAATCGTCTTCTCGTCGCACGGGAAGATGCCGTTCTTGCCGCCCGCTTCGATCGCCATGTTGGCGATGGTCATCCGGTCGTCCATGTCCATCGCGTAGACGCCCGGCCCTTCCCACTGCATCGCCCGGTAGGTCGCGCCGTCGAAGCCGATCTCGCCGATGACGTGGAGGATCACATCCTTGGCCATGACGCCCGGGGCGAGCCGGCCTTCCAGATAGAAGCGCATCGACTCGGGCACCTTGATCAGCAGCTTGCCGGTACCAAGAATGAACCCGGCATCGGTATTGCCGATCCCGGTGGCAAACTGGTTGAACGCCCCGGCCATGCAGGTGTGCGAATCCGTCCCGAAGAGGATTTCGCCCGGGCGGGTGTGCCCCTTCCACGGCAGCGTGGTGTGGCAGACGCCGGTGTAGCGCGAGCCATACTGGCGCGCGAGCTGGCCCTTGGATTCGTCAAAGACCCAGTGTCCGTTCGGGTCGTCGATGACATCGTAGAAGTATTCAAGACCTTGTTCGCGAACGAAGTCCCGGAGGATGTCGACGTTGCGGTTGGACATCGAGTCGGCCGTGAAGATGTAATGGTCGGGGATGATGACGATCTTTTTGGTGTCCCAGACTTTGGCGTTCTTGCCAAACTCGCGTTTGAAGACGCCGATCGTCCCCGGACCGCAGACATCGTGAGTCATCAGGACGTCAACGTTTACCCAAACGTTGTCACCCGGTTGGACATGGCTCTTTCCGCTCGCGCGGGCAAGAATCTTTTCGGTCAAGGTCATAGAATGGTCTACTATGCCACCAACCCGCCCCGGAGGGAAACGGATTTTTGCCTATTTGGGGATCAGGCCCGGCGCCGACGCCACAGGAGGAGGGCTGCACCGAGGCAGCCGAGGAGGGCGACTCCCGGTTCCGGGATGGCTCGGATCGTCACGAAGCGGTCCCCGCTGCCGCCGTTGAAACCGGCCAGCGTATCGGAGTAGTCGATCTGCCATTCTCCGCCCGCGCCCTCGAAAATCGCTCCATTGGCGAGACCGTTGAAGAGACCGGTCAGGTTGCCTTCGTTGTAAGAGAAAAGCGTGAATTTGTCGCCTGCGGTGTAGTCGCCCAGTTGCACCAGGTTGAGTGTCGCCCCGCCCAGATCGAGGAGCCCGGCGACGTTGCCAAGGTCGGCCTCAGTGCCGCCACCGGTCAGTTCAAAGGTGAAAGTGGTGGTGGAATCGAGCGTAAGGTCGTCGAAACCGGCGGTTCCCGGCGAGTTGCCGATGGAGAGGGTGTCGGAAACGGTGAGCGCACCGGTTATCGTGCCGGAGCCGGAGAAATTTTCGACGGTGTAGCCGCCGATTTTGTCGCGGACGTCAAAGGTGCCGTCCGTACCCAGGGAGATGCCGCTGGTGCCGTCAATGGAACCGGTCGCGTTGAGCTTGAGCGTGCCGCCCGCAATCTCCGTGAGGCCCGTGTAGGTGTTCGCGCCGGAAAGCTCCAGTACGCCCGCGCCGAGCTTATGGAGCCCGCCCTCTCCCTGAAGCACGGCGGAGACCCCGACGGTGAACGTCTGCGTGTCGAGGAACGCGCCGCCGGAGGCGATCCGGAGGTCTCCGGTCTCGAAATTGGAGATGAAATCCGCTGCGTTTTCCGTGGCGCGAAGAATGCCGCCGTCAAACTCGATCGCCCCTTCGCCCTCTCCCTTGGTAATGGTTTTGGTGGCGAAGGTGCCGCGTTTGGGGGCGGCGTCGTCACTGCCATTGAGCCGGAGGGTGCCGGAAGAGCCTTCTTCCACGCCGAGCGTGGTTTCTGCGGAGGAGACAAACCCTCCATTTTCAACGACCAGCGTACCTTCGGAGTAACGGCCGACGCTCAGATACGTACCGATGCTCCACTTGGAACCGGTCCCGGTGACAGTGGCGGAACTTCCTCCGCTGCCGTTGAACGCGGCAATGGCGGCGAAAGTGTCTGTCACCACCTCTGCGCCGTCGCTGACGGTCATTTGCCCGAACCCGTTTTGCCCGACCTGAAGCAATCCTCCCGACTCAAGCCGGGAACCCGCTCCGGTGACGGTCACGGTTCCCGACCCTGAAATGTTGCCAAGGTTGACGACTCCGGCAACATCGACCTGGCCGCCATCCTTGATGGTCAGATAGCCATCGTCCTGGCCGCCGATGCCGAGATCCCTGGGGCCGTCGCCGGGGTTCGTGCCGATGTCCCACCGCGAGCCGGTCCCGTCAACCGTTACGGAACTCCCGCCGCTGCCGCCATGGAGCGCGATATTGGCGGAGGCCTCGGTGATGAGTTGACCGCCGTTACTAATGTGGAGCGTACCCTTTCCTAGCAGGCCGACCGTCATCCCCTTACTCTTCCAGGTCGTTCCTGTGCCATTGATCTTGAGTTCGCCGGTTCCGGACGCATCTGCACCAAGGGTGGTGGTGTCATCGATCGTTACCTTGGCATTGCTGACGGCATTTGCGGTGGCCGTTCCAAAGGCGCCGATGTCGAGGTTCGCCTCGGCATGAAGCGTGGCGTTATTGATGATGAGGGTGCCTTCACTTGTGGAGGCGGTACCGACAAAAATATCCTGCTCAAAAGTGGCGGTGGCACCGTTCTCGACCTGGAGAGTGCCTTCACCCACGCCGCCCAGATAAGTGCGGGATTTGACGGTAAGCCCGGTGCCGGCACCGCCGATGAGCGCGTTGCCATAACCGCCCGCACTGGCTCCGAGATAAAAGTTTGCGGAGGCAGCCACCTCGGCCGTTGCTCCATTCGAGAGGTCGAAGCGGCCGTTGCCCCGGTCGCCGAGCAGGAAGATGTCTCCGTTGACATTCAGCTTTGCCTGATCGCCCGAGACTTCGAGGGAGCCGTAACTGTCGGAATTGCCGTAGCCAAGCTCAAGCGACCCCCCCGAGATGGTCAACTGCGCATAGCGATGGACAGCGACCTTGCCGTCACCATGGCCGATGAGGAGCGCGGAGACCTCCGCAACCTCAATGATGCTGATGGGGCCGCCCTCGCCTTCAAGGACGGGATAGTTCAAAATTTTGTTCACCAGGACCAAGTCGTTGGGCTTTGGGGACCCATCATCCCAGTAATCTTTGTTTGACCAGGGGAGCCCCCCCGTGCCACTGCCATCCCATTCGGTTTCATCGTAATGATCAGGTGGAGCCCACTCTCCATCTTCAGGATACCATCCAGCGCCAAAAAGGCTCTGGATCGTTCTTGCGGCAGGGGAGGCCGCGGTGGAAAAAAGAAGGGTGGCGGTGGAGAGACCGACGATCAGGAAGTTTTTCGCACGATTGGCGAAGGGGCTGAATGCCATGGGTGTATAAAGCCTTATCGCATCACGAGACGACCCCGATGTCGATCCGAAATTTCGTGCACCCCTGGCAGCGGGTGTGATTAAAAGTGGTATCAGCAAGGGAATAGCCCGGAGGGCTTACAGCGGGGAAGCCGGGGGTCGAGCGAAGCGACACCCCCGGGCTATTGGATTCCCCCATCATCGACCCCGAAGGG
>Ga0182739_1000799_pt1 | contig 36669 bp, 41 predicted proteins | sample eDN5th30CBELigBY_FD_128873 | JGI IMG/M metagenome (GOLD analysis project Ga0182739, IMG submission 128873) | Enriched backyard soil microbial communities from Emeryville, California, USA - eDNA 5th pass 30_C BE-Lig BY (version 2) (version 2) | ecosystem: Environmental > Terrestrial > Soil >... | reverse complement strand
ATTCGGATGCGTAGTTGTTGGCTTATTTGGAACTGATAAAACTATGGGTTTTTGGGGCGGGTTCCTGTGGGGTTTGTTTCTGAGTCCCGTAATAGGGCTAATTATTGTTTTATTGAGTAAAGATAAAGCAACCGCCCTAAAAGAGCAAGCCTACTTAGCGAAACAGGCAAAAACACTTAAGCAGATTAGGGACAAACCAACCGCCACCATCTCTGTGGCCGATGAATTAGTAAAGCTAAAGCAGTTGATGGACGAGGGGGTAATAACAGAAGACGAGTTTACAAGTCAAAAATCAAAATTGCTAAACCAATGAAATGTATTTATCTTTTATCATTACTGCCATTGATGTTGTGTGCAACCTATCGATTAACATAATGATGGCTTGTCGGCTTCCCCAAATTAAGACTGCGTAATTTTACAAAATTCTCATCAAATTAACCTAAACCTAAACACCCTAACACGCCTGTTTGTCGCTTCCAAAATCGGATAGGGCAGCATATTCAGTTGGTGGCATATTGCCGAGACTGTCGTGCGGTCTGTGATTGTTGTAATCATCCATCCATAGCCAGGTAACTTCCCTCACTTCATCCAGGGTGTCAAACAGGTAACCGTCCAACACATTATCACGGTAAGTGCCGTTGAATCTTTCCACAAAACCGTTCTGCGTGGGCTTTCCGGGCTGGATATATAAAAACTCGATACCGTTGACCATACTCCATTCCGTTAAAAGCTGGGATATGAACTCCGGGCCGTTGTCCATCCTGATTTTCCCAGGCTTACCCCTACGTTTAATCAGATGGTTCAGCACCCAGACCACCCGCGAGCTGCGCAGGGAATAATCCACTTCGATATGCAGTGCTTCCCTATTGAAATCGTCCATCACGTTGAAAGAACGGAATCTGCGACCATTGCTCAGTGCGTCGCTCATAAAGTCCACCGACCAGGTATCATTGGTCAACATAGGCTTGATCAGGGGCTGTTTTACCCTTTGCGGCAACCGCCGCTTTGCTGATGTCTTTCCCTGACTCCATCAATTCCTGGGCAATCTGTTTCTTCTGGCAGGGCTTCAAAGCCTTTTATTCGTTAGTGATTGTTTTCAAAGGCATTCATGAGCTCGCTATGCTCGGTTTGCTATTACCTCCTTGGCCGCCTCTAAGTCCAAGGCAAGCTCTGCGTACATCCGCTTAAGCTTGCGGTTCTCTTCTTCCAGTTCCTTCACCCGTTTTAGCTCACTGCCGTCAAGGCCACCGTATCGCTGCCGCCATTTGTAAAAGGAGGCAGGACTGACCCCATGTTCACGCGTGATTTCCTGAACGCTTTTACCTGCCTCGAATTCCTTAAGGATCTTACTGATCTGCTCCGGTTTGAATCGTTTACCTTTCATATACACTGTTAAAGTTATCAATCATTTTTCTATTCTCTAACAGTCTTTTTTTCAGGGAAGCTTACAAGGTTATGGCTTCCCGTAATATCCTTCTGTTTCATGCAGCTACCTTTGGTAGTGAAAATTTGTAATTGTCAATCCGATGTTTTACCTTGCACGTTGCAGCGACCATTGTAAACGATAACTAATTATAATAAACTCACCAAGCCGAACCGATATGCCACGATATGGAGTATCCTCAGGAGTTAAAGAAGCTTTCAGCATCCTATCATCCCGCCACTCATACAGTTCGTTTGTGCAAGCGATCAGTGAAGCATTGGCAGCACAAGGTCACCTGGGTCGGAATGATTTACTAGCTATACAGCAATCCAATAATGTTGTTCGCCTTACGGATTACAAGGACGAGCTACTTGATATCCTCCTTGATTACATCAATCTTGCTCTTGACGACCATATCCTTACGTCTGAGGAAGTAAATATCGTTCTGTATTTGAAACGCTTGTTTGCTATCAAAGAGGGCGACTTTTATCATATACGCTATCAGTATGTCAAGGAAATACTGCACCGCCAGTTTGAGCGTATCTATCAGGATGATGATAAGATTAATGCAGAGGAGGCTATGCATAAAGTAGCTCTTCAGGACGTATTTGATCTCAGCTATGATCAATTTTTAGCATTCACAGAGCATGAAGTCCGGCTAGCGCTGGATAGGGGTGCAGATATAAAAGATTTGGATAGGGTTAGAATCCCAAAAAGATAGGAGGGAGATGTGGCTAAGTCAATATTGTTATTTACACTGATTAATGTGTTAATAAGAATACAAAAAGCTAACACATTCTCTTATCTCTCAAGTTGCCAACCACATTCGATCTAAAATACTAGAGGCTATCCGTTTGACCTGGCATCTCACAATCGATCCGTCAGTATATGGTTTCAAAGTATTCACAGACAATCTCCATGTCGGTTGTCGGATATTCTCCAGACTCTTTCATTTCATTCATGTAATATTCCCAATGCGTTTCTTTCCAGTGTGTCAAACTTTTATCGCCTTCTCCTTCAATACATGCGTATTCGGTTGTAATGTCCCTAAATTTTATGCGTTCGACTTTCGTAGTGCGGACGATGGCTTTAGGCTCGCCCGCCCAATTGGTAACGATGGCTAGATCCCCAATTTTGGGAAACTCCTCTTGATGTTTTTCAAACCACCAGACAGAGGGCGAAGTGGCTTGTTTAATTTTCTTAGCAACCAGTTTCGCACATTCGTCTGCATCCTTTTTGTTGTCGCAATAATGATGTGATTGCGGTTGGTTCATGTTTGCGTATTCCGGATGTTTTTCTTGGAAAACTTTCCAATAATCGGCTATAGAACTCGTCATTATCATCATCGATTAAAATTCCACCAATCCCAATTCCTCCAACCTGATCGCCATCGCCTCAACTGATACTTCAAATAATTCAGCTAAAGGGATAAACGTATGGTTGGCGTATGATTTGGCCCGCGCTAATTTACGGCTTAAGCCTCTCAGATCCCTGCATTTTTCCCTCAATTTACTTGGATTATCTTGGGTTAAGTTAAATGCGGTATTTTGGTTGATGACAAACTGAGTTGTAAAAAAGTATTCCTGGAATACTTCGAGGATTTGTTTTCCTGGCATCAGGAAGTACGATGCAAATTTATCAGCCTGCTGCTCTTCCGTAGCTTTTTTGGTCGTTTGTCCAGTATCACCTATTGGTAAATCACGGTATAATAAGGCTTGATTATGTAGCATTGCATGGCCCAGTTCGTGAGCTGCCGTAAAATTTTGTATTTGCTCAGAAAACTGGCTGGAGATTAAAACTATTTTCGTTTCTTGGTTTATTTCTCCTGCCATTTTCGATAACCCATATTGACTGTCGTTTTGATCGAGGTGGCTTGGCTTATGAAACGCATAGCCTAACAAACTTTTAAAAATGATATCCGGTTTTAGAATTTTAATAGGATCTGTTGGTGTATCTTTTCTCCATATTTTCTCGCGATGTTTCCACGCCAATAGCTGCAATTGTGTCGCGTAGTTTTCTATATCGGTGTCCGAAATATGATTTTTCCCCTTTGATTGTGAGATAAGCTGATGGACCTCTTGGTGTAAAATTGCTTTTTCTTTAACCTCAGACTCCAAAATTTTGATTTTGGATGTTGTGGTCGAATTCAACTTTTCGAGGATAGCCTTTAACTGACTTACTTTCGTTCGTATGTTGTCCGTCCAAATATACTCGTCGCTTTCATATTGTAGCAGATTTAACTGTACAATGGACAAGCACCCGCCAATTGCAGCAACAACACCGCTTAATGCGACCTGGCTGTCGCCTCTGGCTCCCCGAAAGGCGTTGTCAAAAACAAAGGCCGCCATTTCAGCCAGTTCGATACTCAAACCCGCTATCTGAAGAGGAAGGTCGATGGCAATTTTGAGATCATCTAAAGCCTGCCTGGCCAGGATATTTTTTTTAACGGGATCCGTTTCATAATCTCGCGCTTTGCGCGAGGTTATGGTTTTACCAAACTGTATAGAGTCTTCCTGAAATAATCGACATAGTTCCGGAAAAATACGATCTTGGATATCGTTATTCATTTGCAAAAGCCGAGGCAAATAATCGGCGTATCGCTTTTGCCGTTTTTCTTCATTGGTAAGGCTAATGACCGTCACCAATAGCTTCGCAGAAAGCATTCCCTGAAAAGCGGCAGCACTACCGGACCCCGGCTTATGATTCCCCGCGCCGAATTTATTTAGGAGCTTTTCTGTAGAAAGTTCAAGTAAGTTTTCTTCCATACGCATTTAAGCTTTATTACAATATCAAATATAACGATATTTTGAATAATTGTTTAAAAATTAATGACTTATGAAAAAGAACCTGTAGGGCCTGCCAAGAAAAAAGGGGCACCAGCGAACATAACTGATACCCCTTCAATTCATCCATACCGTCATCAACCTATCCTTTTGGCGGATATGGATCACTCCCATGACTGTCTTTATCGCGGATCTGTCCGTTGGGCCTATGGATGACCAATTCGGTTTGCTGACTCCTGGCAATCCCTCTGGCTATATCGATAGCCTCTCGTTGGGTAGAGGTCGTCACCGTTACACGGCTGTTTCCTGCACCCCGTACCGCCCAACTCCCGTTGTGCGGTACCACATGTTGATTTTTTGACATGCTCTGTAATTTAATAATAAAACTTATTTACTTCTTCTTGGTGACCGTTTGTTTGTAAGTAGTATTCGGATTGCTCTTCACCGTCGAACTTTTTACAAACCGACCTGTTTTGGCACTTTTGTTTACCGTTGTCTTATAAGTTCTAGCCATGTCTTTATACCTCCTTTCGTTTCAAACTTTTTAGTTGACTAAGTAGTATTCGTTATGAGTTATATCAACTAATAAGTGTAAATGTATAGTTTAATATTTCATTATTCAACTTATTCGTTGTATATTTGTATCAACAAAAACATTGGAAAACACCTATCGATTTGTGGCAGTGAGGATTAGGAATTTTTAATATGTGGAAAACTTATCACGGATAAGTTGTTTATTTGCGAAGAAATGGGAGCATGTTCGACGTATTCATTTAATTCAGTACAGCCGTGGCCACCAAAGACGACGTTTCTCATTTCCTCCAGGAGTTCTTTAGCAAATACGGCGTATTTGGTATTATTTTCAGAGATAGGCCCAAGAACGCGCAGACGCTTTTGGATTTAGAAATGACTCCGATGCAGCGAACTAAAATCGTGGAGTCCCTCACGGCGGCCGATTACAGCGAAGGCCCGTTAGACGATAGGCTGTACGGTTTCGCCAGTATGTGGGTATTCGGCAAAAAACATAAAAACAACGAACTATATATAAAAATATCAATGGGGACGTCGAGCAATCCGGTTATCTGTATCTCGTTCCATCTGGCGGAGCACCCCATCAACTATCCTTTTAAAAAGGAGAAAACATGAATAGCCCAATCACAGGAAAACCAATGAAATTGATCCGCGAGGCGGACACCCTCACGTTCCGTAAGGAATCGTTCAGCATTGTGTACCATTATTATCTATGCGAGGATAGCGGCGAGCGGTTTACCGACGACCGGCTTGATACGCTCAACACGGTGCAGGCCACCAACCAATATCGGGAGAAGTATGGCATCCCGTTCCCGGAAGACATCCGGCAGATCCGCGAGCAATATGGTGTATCTGCCGCCAAGATGTCGGAAATTCTGGGACTTGGGGCCAATACCTATCGGTTGTACGAAGCCGGGGAGATGCCCACTGTGGCCAACGGGCGGCTTATCCTGTCCGTTCGCGATCCGGAGGAATTCATCAAACAGGTACAGGCAAGTACACACATGCTGAGTGAGCGGGAATCGGAAAAGTTTATCGCCAAAGCCAACATGTTGGTTGAAAAGGTACGGGCTCCATATCGCGGTGAGCTTTTACAGGTTGCGTTGCGTGAAGAACCACCAAATTCATACAATGGTTATCGGCGGTTAAGCCTGCCAAAGGTATCGCAGGTCATCGCTTATTTCGAACAGCATATTGGCCATCTATATAAGACCAAACTCAATAAGCTGCTGTTTTATACGGATTTTACGGCCTATCAATGTTATGGTTACTCCATTACCGGTCTGCAATACCGTGCCATACAATACGGTCCCGTTCCGGCCGAATATGAGCGGCTGTACCTGCGGCTCCAGGATGACGGTAACATTGTTGCTGAAGAGCGAAACGGGAAGAACGATCAGTACGTAGAAGTTTATCTTTCCAACGCGCCTTTTGATGGGAACGAATTTACCGAAGAGGAGCTTTATACGCTTGAATCGATTGCCCGGTTATTCGGCGGAAAGCGTACCAGCGAGATTGTGGCTCTTAGCCATCGCGAGCAGGCCTGGAAAGACAACGAAGACAACCGCCAGCTTATCGATTACCAACGTTATGCATTTGGAATGGGGAAAAGCCTGAGTTTGTCAGATTAATGACGTAGCTGTTTTTAGGGAAGATTACAGGTTCATCTACTTTCCCAATTTTACCCTTTATATGGAAGGTTTCTTGTTGAGCCCATGCACCTAAGCCAAAAAAGCAGGCGCATACCATGATGGTTAACTTCTTTTGCATATTTCTATAACTGGCCATTAACAAATATATAAAAGTCTTATCATCTTCTAACAAATACGCTGTAACAAAACGACTTGTTGAATATGAGACAGTTTTACCAAACACACTGGCTGGATTTACAAATTTCTGTGACGAACGGCCCTTTTTTGTGACCAACTGGCTGTTTTCCGGTGACGAACGGCCCGATTTGTGACATGTTTTGTGACGAACGACCACTTTTCGTGACGAACGGTCGATATGGACCAGCCCATAGCGAAGCAATCATCCTACCACGCTGGCGATATTTCCGATATTACGGTTTCCCGTAGGGCCGTCACGCTACCTTCAGTTACCTTTGGGTTGTCGAAATTTGTATTTCTCAATCGTATGTTTTACCTTGCATGTTACAACAACCATGGTAAGCCAATAGGCCTAAGTAATACAACTATAGCATCATTCAATTATATATAATCAATAACCGAATTTAGTAAGTACTAACCCTCAATAAAGAAACCGACACCAACCATTATGCGTAAGTGCATCCTTTACCTTTTCCTCCTATTGAGGTTCCTATTACCTGGGGGCTTTAGCTGAAGAGGGCAGTTCGTTAACCTATAAACGATAGGAGACGAAAACACTGTGTTGGCTACTGATCTAGAAACTTATGTCTTATTTAAATAAACAATTATGAATTCAGATACAGAAGCGATCGGATTTCTTGCACTACTTGTCATCGCCGTCCATATCATTGTTATTTGGATTGCTTTAGCGAGGCTAGCCGCAATCAAAAAGGAGCAGACAAAAACCAATTACATGATTTACAAAAAAATGAAAAAGGAGGGAATCACCTTTTCACCGGAGGAAGTTAAATTCTTGGATTCCTAGTGAATTCAATCTACAACGCGAATAATCGGCTCGGTTTGATCGACTGTCTTTAATGTCAAATTCGGCATTAACAATAATAGAGGTCATGGTATAAATATTATTAACTCACTTATGGAAAAAGAAGTAAGCACTAAAGACGTGGATGGTCAAGTACAAGTTAACGGCCAAAAAGCATCTGCTGAAATTATGCAATCCATCGCCGTAAAACATAAAGATGAGGCTGGACAGGGGATTAAGGAACCAAAGCCAAAGGATTCAGCGAAGCTGTCTTCCGAATTGTTCTACGAAGATCTTACCCCACACGCTGACATAGAGAATCATCATGATTACATCGACGCTATAAAATGGGCTATAGATAACGAGAATGTAAATAACCTTGCTTTGACGGGGCCGTATGGTTCTGGCAAGAGCAGTATACTCAAGAGTTTTAAAGCGAAATACGGAAAGACTTGCCCCTGTTTGGACGTTTCCCTTGCCACCTTTGACGAAGAAGAAAAATCAAACTCGAAAGAAAAACAAAAAGGAAACAAGGGGGATGCCAATATTGTAATGCCACAACATCTCAAACATGAAGATGAGGAAGATAGTGATGCGAATGACAGCGACCCAAGTAAGTCCCAAATTAGCGTACAACAAAAAGAGCTCAGGTTGATTGAACTATCCATTCTGCAACAGTTATTTTACCAAGCAAAACATGATGATATTCCAAACTCCAGATTTTTGCGGATACAAGATTTTCAATCGAAAAAGTATCTTTGGTTTTCAGTAGGAATCGTTTTTTGGTTGGCCAATATTTCCTTTCTTGTGCCTCCAAAATTTTTATCCAATCAAACCTGGTGGTCCTCAATTGTATCAAAACTGTTTGAGCACTATTATATAACGGCCATACTTATCGTTTTAACCGGCTTAATTGCCATTTGTTACTATTCTTTCAAAGCGTTTAGGAATTATAAGTTTAATAAGCTGAATATAACTTCGGGAGAAATTCAGATAGATCAAAAAAATGATCGTTCAGTCCTTAATAAATATTTGGATGAAATCATTTATTTCTTTCAGAAGACAAGTTACAAAGCAGTTATTTTTGAAGATCTAGACCGTTTCAATAATGAAGAGATATTTACTAAGCTGCGTGAACTCAACTACCTCATAAATCGTTCTGCACAGGTCGATAAACGGATTGTATTTATTTACGCATTGAAGGATGATATGTTTGTCGATAAAACCAGAACCAAGTTTTTTGATTTTATTATCCCGATTATTCCTGTTATACACTCTTCAAATTCATTCGAAGAATTATACAAAAAACTATATAATCCCAATGCCGGGATAAAGCTTTCGAAAAAGTTCATCCGTGATATCTCGTTTTTTGTTGATGATATGCGGATGCTAAAAAATATTTATAATGAATTTCTGATTTATAAGGCAAAGCTTGCCATTATTGATATTGACCATGATAAGCTTTTTGCCTTTATTCTTTATAAGAACACACATCCTTCCGATTTTGCGGAACTCAATTATAACAGAGGCATCGTGTACCGCACTTTCCATAATAAAGCGAGGGTTATTGAACAGCTTGGGCAAGAAAAAAGCGTTGAAATCAATGATCTCGAAGCCAAGGCAAAAGTAATTAATGAATCAACAATTTTAGACATTAATGAATTGCGTGCAATTTACTTACTTAAAGTTGTAGAAAAATTGCCTCAAGCTACTTACTTATCGTTCAATGGAACAGGCTACAGTTTTGAACAACTTAGGCAGGATGAGCCGTTTAAGCTGCTTTCGGGCTCATCAAATATTTATTGGGGTTCAAATCAATATCCTAAAAGGGCTTCGAATATTTCTTTTAAAATGATTGAATCTGAGGTTAATCCGGATATAACGTATGTGGAACGGGAAAAGAAAATCAAAGAGTTGGGTAAATATAAAGTTCAAACTATCCGTGCCGATATAGAAAGGTTAAATGAGGATTTAAGAACAATCAGAAACTGGCCATTGACTAATGTATGTCAGGAACCGACGGGGGATTCAATGTTTGATAGGGAATTAAAAGAGAACGACCTATTGTTATATCTCTTAAAGAACGGGTACATTGATGAGAATTATGGTGATTATATCTCTTATTTCTATGAAGGCAGCATTACTAAAGGCGACAAGGATTTTTTATTAAGTATTATCAATCAAAAGCCTAAGGAATTTACTTACAACCTTGGTAAAGTTGAGAATTTATTGGAGCAATTGAGCGATGACGAACTAAGCCGGGACGAAGCGTTAAATATACAACTGTTTGATTTCTTATTCGCCAATCAACACGCCCATAAAAGCAAATTTAACAACCTCGTGAATGTCATTGTCTCTGGAGATAAGCGTGCTGTGGAGTTTGTCGATTCGTATATTGACAATGGCAAACATGTCGGTAAGTTAATCAAGATTATATGCGACAGGTGGAGTGACTTTTGGAGGTTTCTGCTTTTGGAATCCAATTACGAATCGGAGAAAAAAAATAAATACCTAAGGCAGATGCTTCTTCATGGTGAAATAGAAGATTTAAAGCGACTGGATACGGATAACTTATTAACCGCGCATATTGAAAAGCAATCTGATTTTCTTGCACTCATCAAAGAAGAAAAAGACAACCATGTTGTTGGGAAAAAACTTTTAGAATTGGGTGTTGAATTCAAGTTGCTTGAAAATGTCGAAGCGAATTCCTCCTTATTTGATTTCATATACGAAAACGATCTTTATGAACTTAACTATCAAATGATTGAACTCATTTTGATGACGAAGGATAAGGACCTTGTGGACAATTGGGGCGAACTGCAGACAAAAAACCATACAATAATTCAAAGTTCTTCATGTGAAGATCTAAAAGAATATATTGAATCTGAAATCGATGATTATGTTGAAAATGTATTGCTTCAAAACCCGCTGAATGTCGATGAATCTGAGGAAAGCCTAATTTTACTCCTAAACCACGAATTACTTTCATTAGAAAATAAAGAAAAGATACTGCTCCAACAAAAAGTGCGAATAAATGATATTGATCAGATAAAACCGGCAGACATATGGCCAATACTAATTTTGAACTCCAAAGTTACTCCTACCTGGAATAATGTACACAGGTATTATTCAGAAACGAAAGGGGTCGATGATAACTTATGTGACTACTTAAATGAGGAGGAAAATTATATCCCCCTTTCCAAAGACGATATCTCAGTTGTGATTCCCAGTTTTTCGGAAGACGGTGCTCAGAAATTTCAGAATAATATTTTATTCAAATCGGAAATTTCGGAAGCCTCTTTTGGTTATCTTTTGACACAATTAAGTGGTTGGTATACTAGCGGTGTACCTTGGGACCGTCTTAATGAGACGAAAGTATCCAATTTGCTCTCTGCGGGAAGCTTATGGATGACTCCTGATAATTATACCGGATTAAAGGAACATTTTCCCGAGAAGCAAATGGACCTCATTATTCAACATTTCGATCATTTTTTTGAATCTCATGAAGATTATCCGTTGGAGACATATGAAAAAGAGTTTTTATTGAGGGCAGATTTAGGGGAGGAACAAAAACTGCAAGTACTATCTATTATCGAAATCGATGAAATTGATGAAGAGACGGATGTTGCAACCGCGATAAGCGCAGTGCTGGTTGATAATCCCAATTACAACATCGATTTTGATACGCTTTATCCGGTAACCAAATTTGGACAAAATCAAGAGGATAACTTAAAGCTATTTGATAAATATCTAACTGCTCTTGATCATAGTCAGATAAGTAAATTACTTGCAGTATTAGGCGCTCCTTATTCTAAGATTGACAAGAAAGGAGGTCAAGTCAGTTTACCCAAAAGCGAGCGCATATTTAATATAGTTACCAAGCTTCAGGCCCAGGGATTCACCGGTAAAATCAAAGTAAAAGAGAAGAAGATAACGGTATATCTTTTAAACCGTTGGTAATAAGAATCAGAGGATTGGAGAGTGTAGCCTTACCGATTAAAACCACATTATTTAATATGCTAATAGCAAGACTTGTGAAAAATTGTTTTGACGTTACAGGCAAAGAAAATTGTTATGCCTGTCCAATTTGCTTAACAGAATTCGAAATCATTATTTCTAAAATACCGGTGGGGCTAACTAGGGAGCATGTACCCCCACATTCATTAGGTGGAATAGTTCAATGTTATACATGTAAAAAATGCAATAATGATTTTGGTTCGGAGGCTGACAAACAATTATTAATTGGTATCCAACAAAACCAAAAAACATTTTTAAAAACACTGAACGGTCAAAAGGTGAGAATAAAAACTAGCGAAGGTGTGTTTCAAGGGCAAATGTCAGGTACGGCGGATGGTGCTTATACTATTACCCATAGCAAAAAGAACAACCACGTCGTTAAACTGGAAAAGTTTATTGGAAAAATTGAAAGGGGTTCACTATTAGGTCTCGAATATTTGGTGCCGAGTTTTGATAGTCAACTTTTTAATGTTGGACTTTTGAAATCAGCATATTTGCAAGCCTTTTCTGACCTTGGGTATGAAATAGTGATTGGCAGTCAGTATCACATGATTCGAGAGCAGTTAAAAAGGCCCAACGAAAGGCTGTATTATGAAAGGACAGTGCTATATAATACCTTCGAACCTCATCAAAGGGGGGTCTATAAAGTTAATCTTGATATTTATAGTTTCATCTGTTGTATTTTGGTTCTTAAATATGCTAACCAAGAACACACTTTTGGTATTATGCTGCCAGATTCAAATACTCCATTTATTGATGTGCTGTCTTTTATTTCAACTATACATGTTTATATGCCCAAAGAAAATGCAATGTCTATTGATGAAATTTCGAGACGTACTTTCAGTGAGCGAATTTCGGGCGTATTTTCACCTATCGAGCCAGTATTCTAATGATGATACTAGTGTGAAATTATGAAAGAAGAGTATGACCATTTCAGTGACAATTTGAAATTCCTCTTAGAATGGACAGAGGAACAAAAAGGAAAAATCAGTGAAATTAATTATGCAGATAATGATGTAAGGAAAGATTATTTCAGGTTAAGCTATACAAATGTGTATCACTACTATATAGGATATTTTAGTTTGTTTGCCTCAAAATCTTTCGGGGATGAATTAATTAGATTTGATAAAAGTCTTTTCGGTTTCAAAAGTCATATTAATAGGTTTATTGAGATATCTCTTTTTGACCAATTATCCAAAGGAAATTTTAATATATTAAATCAAAGGGTTTTTGTCTTTGCTTGGTCAATATTTGAATTGTCATTATCTACCTTCTTTAGCGCCGTCGTTGATGATGATGAATTGCAGGCTTTACTTGAATATGATTATGCTGACGTTTTGAAGTGTGTTACAATTAAGGAGGGCAAAGAAGGCAGATTAAAAGCGTTGCTTATCAAGAATAATATTGCGCACATCTCGATAAATCGAAAGTATAATTTATTATTTAAAAAAGTAAAAGGCTATTCCCGCTCTATAAAATATGATAAGGAGTTTTTAGAGTTTTTTGGAAAGCTACGAAACACAATGCATTCAAATTTTATCTATTTTGGTAAAGATTACGAATACAGGTTTGGCGATGCACATTTTATATTCCGTGACAATAGGGAGGTGGTTTGGATAGACCCATTTGAAAATGGATATGTACCCGCAGTAAGACTTTACACATATTTAATTGGCCAATTAAATCTAATTTTTTTCGAGATATCTCGATGTATTCCGTTCGAGCCATTTATTCCGTATCCAGATACTGAAGCAGAGTAACCTGATTGTCTGTCCCAAGGGATGTTAAAAAAATATTATCATTACAGCCACCCAATGAAAAGAAATTTGCTAACTAAATGTTTATAACTTGTTTAACCTACCTTGTGAAAAGATAAGTACATTTGCTAATACGGTTAGTGTAGGAGGACCTAAAACTAAAAAGTATGGATAGTAGTTAATGAGCGGACAGAAGATGATATAAAAAGAGCTAAGTGCTCGCAACACTTAGCCCCTCAAATTTGTATCATCCGTACCCGGAAGGGCAGGATAAAGTAGTCTAGTGAATTCAACGCGAAATAAAGACTTTTGTTTCGCAAAACCAAAAAATAGTACGGGAAACCGTAACAGCACTTTTCCTTTCCGGTGTACCTTAGGGTGTTAACGTGCCCCAAGTCCTAGATTAAGAAATCACGTCTTTCTGGATTAGTACAGCTCTATTGTGTGTTGAGGTAATCTTAGTTGATCCACTTGCAGGATCAGGTGGTTTAAAACAGCATGCGTAAGGGGTAATGTAAAATTTCTAAGCTAAAATACGGTGGCAGGAAATGGAAAATCTGGCGACAGCCGTCGCCACGGTTATGTCGGCGGACGTACGCAATCCCATAATCCAAGGACAGGGTTGTGGACCAAAAGGGACACAGAAACCGGACAGTTTATAGACACGAAAACGTCTGGCGGGAAATTTAAAGGTATCAGGAGGGAGAAGTAATGGCTGTATTTGTTGTAAGTTATGACCTCAATAAAGCAGGTCAGGACTACAAAGGTCTATATGAAGAACTGAAAAGGTCGACCAATTGGTGGCATTATTTGGATTCAACCTGGCTGATTTATACGTCAGAAAGTGCCAATGGTCTATTCCAAAGAATAAAAAAGCACATAGATAATAATGACTCTGTGTTTATAGTCGAGGTTAATAATAATTATAGCGGTCGGTTGTCAGAAAAAGCCTGGGAATGGATTAAAAAGTACGTCAAATAGTATATGGATAGCCGAGAAACCCTTTTAGAAATCCTGAAAGAAAAGTACGCATACGAACTCGGTAGAAGGTCATCTTTAGATAGTTGTTTAGGGATTCCCATTACATTGATGTCTTTCTTAATCGCAGGAGTATTCGTTGCAATTGGTGATGAAAGTCTCTGGATGTTTAGTGGTTGTACAAAATGGCTGCTATTGGTCTTAATTGGAGTCATATTGATAGGTTGCGTAGTAGCGTTTGTTTTTCTCTTTATCGTGTTTTTTGGCTATAAAAGGGCTTACAGTGCGCTGCCCGAGAGTAAGGTCGTTGCCACTTGCTACCACAGCTTTATGAAGCGGCATAAAAAGGCCAAACGAAATGAAGAAGAATATATCATAAGTGATCTAATGGATTACATGATTACGTGGTATACTGATTGTAACTCCGATAATACCAAAACTAATGATAAAAGAGGGGAAGCGTTGTATAGATTCAGGCTAGTTATAGGAGTCACAATGGGTTTTGGTATTTTATTATTAATCTCTATTTGTTTAATTAAATTGTTTTGACATGGCAAAAAAACCATCGACACCTCCCCCTCCGCCGCCACCGGTGAGGAGGGAGAAAGCAGGCCAGCCGCCCAGACCTACTCCTAATAAGAGTAGCAAGTGAAGGTTGGTTTGAAATAGCAAATACAGGTGTCAACTCCTGTATTTGCTTTCTTAAATCTAAAGAGGTATTTCATGAACTTGATAGGAGCAATAATAAATGAATTAATGGACTATGATAAATCAATTTCGAGTCCTTTGCTTAAAACAAAAGTTTTAGCGCATCGCATAAAGAATGATAGATTGTCGTCTTGGGTTGAGGGAGAGATCGGTGGATTCAGCGAAGATGTTGAGTTGCCCGATTATCGTAAATCAAAGGGGATATTAATGGGTAATTTTATGAATTGATACACTCAATATGAAAGGACTGCTATTCCTGCGGCACATTTGGAAAAAGATCGTTTGGATGAAATTATCAAGATCGAGAATCGAGATAGTATTTCTTCCTTGGAAAAACTCGTAGGTAAGAACGGAGTTAAAATCAGTGTTAACCCATATGCTAAAGCTTTCCTGGAGCAATCCATTCAGAATATGGGTAATCACTATTTCCAAATATTGAATGTCTACTTAGAGCCTCCAGCTACGTTTATATCAAACATTTTGTCAAACGTTCGCGCCAAGTTGCTTGATTTCATGCTTGAGCTGGAAAATCAATTTGGAGAGGAAACAGAGATAAAAGATTTAATAGAAAAGCAAGCAATAGTAAATAATATCATGAATACGACAATTAATAATTCCGGAGAAGGCGCGGTAATTAACAGCGGAAACGAAAATAGTATCAAGGCCAAGGTAACTATTGTAAAAGGTGATAAAGAGTCCCTCCGAAAGGAGTTAATTAAAGCAAAGGTCCATCAAGAAGACGTTAACCAACTATTGGCTGTCATAGACGATGAACCTCCGATTTCTAAAGACAACTTTGGAGAAGGTGTCAATAATTGGATTCAAAAGATGATCGGTAAGGCGCTAAACGGTTCTTGGCAAGTTTCCATCGGCGCTGCGGGAAATATTTTAGCAGAGACGTTGCAACGATATTATGGCTTTCAATAACTAACATTTAATAAACGATTAATCAATATGGGAAAATCCTTTGATGTTATTCCACCAAATGTTTTGGAAGCTCTGTGCCGAGCTCTAGGAGAAATTCCTGAAGGTTTATCGGGAGCAGATATCAATAAGTATCTAGCTGACTGTGGTATAAACAATCCTAATCCTGAAATGACCAAATGGAAACGCTTATATAATGCTTTTAGTCATAAGCAGTATAATAAGCGTAATTCTAATGATATATTAAAGTTTGTTCAGGTGGCTATCCATCCGTCAAGATTTGTGCGCTTTGGAAGCGAATATTTTATATCGATAATTGATTCACTTAACCCATCATTGTCTTTCATTGGCCTGAAGTATTGTAATGATGGTAAATTTAGGAGTAACAATATATCAAGAACAATTGACGATGCTCAAAAAAGAGCTAATACATTGTATGATAAATTGAAAAGCCGCGAGGTACATGAGGCGATTTATCGATATTGTAAACCAGAATTGCTCCAGAGCAATTATTTTCACGCCGTCTTCGAAACCACTAAAGGGGTAGCAGAAAGGATCCGAGGTTTGTCATTGCTAGATACAGACGGTGCTAATCTCATCAACGAGGTGTTTTCGTCTAAAACTCCGATATTAATTGTCAATAATTTTACAACAGAAACGGATGTAAGTGAACATAGGGGATTTGCGAATTTGCTGATTGGCTTTTTTGGGATGTTTCGTAACACTACAGCGCATGCACCTAAGGTACAATGGGAGATGAGCGAACAAGATGCATTGGAAATTATGACTATTGCTTCATTGTGTCACAGAAAACTGGATAAGGCTCATAAAATCCGATGAAGCAATCGTACATAATTCAATCGACTCTGAAATCACAGTTTTGATTGCGATTTACAATTGTACAATCTTACTCAAGAGTATTCTCGACCAATTCTGAATAAATAAAGAGATGAAACAGCAAAAAAGTGAAATTATCGTAAATATTTTTCTCTTGGCTCTGGTCCTATTTATCATTGTCTTTTTCCTTTTTTACGACAAGTATGATTTATTCCGATTTCCTTTTGAAGCCGACGTCTGGGGTACAGCATCTGATTGGGTAATGATATTTGTGACAGCAATAACCGCTTTTTACTTATATCAGTCATTGAAATCTCAACGTGAGATTCAGTTAATGCAGCAGAAAGTTACGAAGATTGAGGAGTACGACTATTTAATGAAGATTAAACCTGATTTTAAGATTTCAATTGATAGGTGTACAATAAAACCAAAAAATTTGAATGGACCTCAAGTTGTCAATGGTTTAGCAATTTTGGAAACTGAAAATCACACGGCTATCAACGTAAAAATTCTTATCAGAACATATATAAATAACGAATTGAGGACGGAACGTGATGAATCATTCGACTACCGTGAACCGCAGTATGAAACGGCCCTGAAGATTGACGAATTCGAAATCAAACGAGACGGCAGTGACAATTTTCACATAACATACAATATAACCTATCAAGATGTCGATGGAAACCATTATAAGAAAAGGATAAAGGTTAAAAATAAGGGGCTTCGTTTGTCGCTTGTTAACTATCCCGCCGAGCGGATATAGTTAATAACGGTAGTGTAACGCGAACTGTGTCATCGGGTTCCTAAACACTATTTTCGCCCATCCCTAATCTATCAGCAAGTTTAATGTAAAGTTGAATACGGTCAAGCCCCAATTATGGATGGGCATTGTCCATTTCTTGGTTATCCTCCAGGACCACCAAATACATCAATTTTGTTCACATCAAATTCGTCAAAGCTTTTTGTGCATATGCATCAGCCACCTTTCAACAAAACGCTAGTTAGAGGTATTAGTGCCCAGTTATTCTATTCCAGTCGGCTATATACATGTAAATTCTTTGAAATTCAGAAGGTAAGAGCATTCTATTATGGGCTATAAAATTTCTTGTTTTTTCCAATTCATCCATTCTTTGTTTTAACCAATGCTGAGAAGGGATTATATTTCCAAAGTGCTCCCACTTTTCAATAATAATACTACCTAACATGCCAAAATCAACAAATCCGAGTAAGTCCATTTTTTCGCCTTCGAGCCAAGAGTCTTTAAGTGCAGTAGCTTGTCTGGCTTCAGCATGGTTTTTGATCTTACTTGGTAGCTTATCCCACCAGTCAATACCAACATTTTCTGTTAAAGTTTCTCTAATATAGTCTCTAACATCATTTTCAAAACAAAATAATACTGAGTAAAGTCTAGCCATTTCTACTGACCTATTTCTCAGCCTAACATTATATGGTGCTAATGCGTCTAAATGAGATCTTTGCTCATCTACATTCCCTTCAGCTCCAATTTTTATCCCTGCACTTTGAAATAGTGTAGCCTCTGATTCGAACATGAGTCCTCTAAAGAGGAAATCACGTACGTCTTTTTTGTTATTCAATTAGATGGTCTTTTAATGATTTGAAAATAGCATTGTAAACTTCTACATCTTTCGTTGCTGGCAAATGAATTTGAATATTATAATGAAGCCCAAAATTGCCTTGCGATTTGATTCTTTTGTCGGTATTAGGCTTGTCCTCTAACTCATCTACCTCTTGGTCTTTTTGGATTGAGGAAGTTTTTGAATGTCCCTTTAAATCCGCTAAGTCCAAAAGAGCAAAGAAAGTTTTAGACATAAGACCTGCAACAGTATCGCTTGTATTATGAAAACTCTTAAATTTTCCTTCTATCAACGGTTTGTCAGAAGCGGAGGGTTTTTCCTTGATTAAGAAAATATCTGAATAAGCTTCTTTAATAGCCTTACCCATAATTGATTTAGAAGCAGAATGGTCGCGATAATCTAGATATCTCTGTGTAGGAGTTCCATCTGCTGTTAAGAAACCTAAGGCTTTGAGAACGGGAATAAACGCTCTGTGGTTCTTTGACTTAAACCCCCAATCAAGCAATATTTGATTAGTGAACTTGCTTGGGGCTTGAGCATCTCGAATTTTCTCAAATAATTCCCCCAATCTTTTGAATTCTTGAGTATAGGTTGTTGGTAGTCCCATATTTATTATTATTGCTATTCCTTATTACTGCTAACCTGTAAATATACGCAATTCACTCCTATAAACGGAAATACCAAAAACATTCCAATGAACTTGTATTTGAATTTCTTATATTAAATAGTTTAGAATGCTATTCTTATATTTTTCATCATTAGGTTTCGACAATACACAAAATATGCAACACAAAGCAGCTTGATCTTTCAAGATCAGTTTGGTGAGATATAGGAAGAATCCTTAACCAATTATGTTAAGTATCAACTGTTAATTTCTGTCCAAATGAACCCAAATCGAACCTAATCAATTCGCCCAATTTTTTAACCCTAACGCATAAAAAAAGCATCAATCGTGTGTGACTGATGCTTTTTTAGTAGCCCGTAGGGAAATACAACCCTAACTTTCACCTCAGTTTAACCCCCTTAAATAAAACCTTAAACAAATCACCTGTTTCCTTATCTGCCGCCATTTCAATAAGGGCAAGTTCATAGGTTTCGATGAGGTCGATGCCGAGTTTGGTAAGCCGCTGTAGCCGGCCGCGCGTGATCCCAGTTTTGTGAGCGAGGATATCGAGATTATAGTCTTCCAATGAAAAAATCAATTTCCCCGTTGGCGAGGTTTTGTCGTTAATATTTTTCGATGTCGGCTTTTCGGTGTTTTTCAGTTTAAGCTTGGGATAAACTTCTTTCAAATAAACGTCGATTGGGTCGCCAACGAAAAGTGCTATTTTATAGGATTCGATAGCAGGTATGGATTTCGTAATTCCGCTCCGCATTTTACGAACGGTCTCGACATGTATGTCAGTTGCCTTAGCAATATCAGTACTATCTTCCTTCTGGCCTTTTAGTCTTTTAGCTAAATAGGGACCTAGGTTGTTGTCAGGTGCTTCTACTTTCAAAGTGTTTTGTTACCCTTTCTCCAAAGCTTAAATCTACGCTTTGAACGTGTATAAGGCAATTTAGAGCGATTTACAGTCGTTTAATTGAAAATATTTGTAAACAAATGACTGATTGCCTATATTTGTAATGGAAATGAATAAGTATTCTTAAAAAAAGGAGAATGAAGGAATAAAGAAACTAGTTTTGTAGCATCATATAGAAGATAAATGATGCTCACTTAAGAGCCTCGCTAGCAAACGGACGTAGGAAATTCGACAGCAAGAGGGTAAGTGAGCGTCTGGTAGATACCCCCATGAGCAATCATGGGGTACCAGGCCACTTGCGACTTTGCTGTCCGGTGCTCCCCTCGGGGTTTCCCCTTGGGATAGTAGCAATATCAATGGGAAACTATTGTGAGCGCCTTCCTACGAGGTCCGTCGTTTGCGGTCAAAAGTGGTCTGGCTCCTTCGGGAGTTAAACTAGCCGGAGCGGGGCTTTGATTTTTATCAAAGCCAATGAAACCATCAAAAAGAACTTTCTCGATTAGTGGCACCCAATCTTCCCAAGATAGGAGGGGTGATGGTTATTTCGTATCCAGCCTTTGGAAAATCTCCACGAGCAACCTTTATCGATCAATAGTGAAATGCCCTGTCTGATTTCGTTCAAGAAGCGAAGTTAAACTAACTTATTTCTTACATCTAAATCAAACAAAATGAAGCGAAAATTACGCTTAGGGGATTACTATGCCCTAACCCAAAATAAAATTAAACAATTCAAAATACAATACATCAGCCAATTGGCTGTATTAACGACCATGTGTTTGTATGCCCGCGCACAGCGCTCCGATAATTCGGGGCCTGTGCCTCCGGGCGTTTCAACCCTATCCTTTAACCAAAAACCAAATCAACCATGTATTTAGAAAATGCAGACTGGCTATGGCCCAGTCTAACCCTCAAAATTGTCTTTACCCTCATCATCGTCGGGATTGCTACGCGCGGCAAAGCGCAAACACCCAACGTACCACCGATAGGAAAGGCGGAAATAGCCAGTCCATTACAGAAGGGCAACCCAATACCCGATGTGCTGTGGGACACGCCGCTCACGCTATGGAATGCCGCAGATAGCCGTACAGAAACCATTACCCTTGGTGATTACCGAGGCAAGGTCATCATCCTCGATTTCTGGGCTACGTGGTGTAAAAGCTGCATTGCGAATATGCCGCGTATGCATCAGTTGCAAGACCAATTTGAAGGTGATGTTGTTGTTTTGCCGGTTACTTACGAGGATACTAGCGTTGTATCCGCATTTCTCGAAAGGACTGCGGATAGGGGTATGGTAGCCCTCCGGCCCTCGTTCCAGTCCATTATAGCCGACAGCGTATTGAAGCGGATTTTTCCCAACCCAGACAGGTCGATTCCTTACTTCGCCATTATCGGAAACAATGCTGTATTTGCGGGGCTTACCATTCCGCCCCAGATGAATGACCGATTGTTATCGGTATTGGTTAATGGCGAAGAAACCTATATACCACCGCTGCAAGCAGCACCCCAAACGCCGCTGCTGGAGCGATCGACCAGTTACGTGGGTAACCACTTGAGTAAGCCGATTTATTACTCCATGCTTTCCGGTTATATGGAAGGGTTTACATATCCGGTAGGGCAAACCATAGACTCAGCAAAGCACCAAGTCCGCTTTTTCTACATAAATCAACCGATATTGCGGTTGTATTCACTTGCCTTGTCATCTCCTTACCCGAGCGAGCCCAACAGGCGGATCATGTTAGTGGACACTGCAAAACAATACGAATTTCATAACCTACGCAACGCGGCTTACAACGAGCGGCAGCACAATTATAGTTTTGAAACCATTCTTCCTCTGGGAGCAGTTAGAGACGATGTCCGTCCGCATTTATTAGCACAATTAAATTCTGCAACCGGCTTAACTGGGTCAATGATAAAACGAGTAGTGCCATGCTTGGTGATTAAGGAGTCACACCAGGCTAAATTAAATACCGATAGCGGTAGGACAATGAAAATGAAATCGTTTGTGGGCCTATTAAATCGCCAGTACAAGAAAGCAATACCTCCTGTTATTAATGAATCGGCATACGAGGGCAATATGTGCTTGCCGGCAGACTTTGATTTTACGGATATTAAATGGGCGAAGGAAGTGCTCGCCAATCATGGCCTATCTTTAAATGAGGAAGAACGCGAGTTGGAACTGTTCCTTCTTTCCGATGGTAAACATGACGCCCAGAATACTCCAATCGTTTTGGGTAGGTATGGATATGTCAGGGAGGGGCAGCAGTATGAATAAGCTAGGAATAGTTCTATTGATAGGGATAGCCTATTTTGTTCAGTTGGAGGATGTGTTGTCCAAACATCGGCACCAAGTTAAAATTGACTCACTGCGGCAGGATACGGTTCTATTGGAAGAAGTGAATATATCTACCGGTTATCAAGTGCTTCCGGCGGAACGTGTTACCGGGTCTTTTGAACGAGTCGACTCTGCTGTGTTAAATAGGCAAATCACAACCGACGTGATTTCCAAACTCGATGGTGTGCTGCCAGGGCTTATCTTTGATACACGTGGTCCAACAACCCGACTTCGAGTGCGAGGATTAAGTACGTTGGGTACAACAGATAGCAGGCCGCTAATCGTCGTTGACAATTTTCCATATGAAGGCGATTTGAATACACTTAATCCAAATGACATCGCCAGCGTGACGCTATTGAAAGATGCTGCCGCTGCTTCCATCTGGGGAGCAAGGGCCGGCAACGGCGTGTTGGTAATAACGACAAAACAGGGTCGTTTTAACCAGTCGTTCAAGCTTTCTGCAACCAGCAATTTAACCATGCAAGAGAAGCCAGACCTATTTTATGTTCCACAGATTTCATCTTCTGATTTTATCGATAATGAAATCATGTTATTTAACGCGGGGGTGTACGACTCGCGTTTGATGGACGCCCGCTCGTGGCCCGTGGTTACGCCTGTGGTAGAATTGCTGGATCAGCAACGTAACGGGACCATTTCAGAACCGGAGGCAGCAAGCCGAATCGACCAGTTTAGAAAGGTGGATTTCAGGAAAGAAATGCGAAATCACCTGTATCGGCAGTCACTGATGCAGCAATATGCGGTAAATCTACAAGGGGGTGGAGACATCGTGGCTACCTCATTTTCGGCTGGATTCGATAAAAATTCGGAAGCTGAAGTCGGAAACGCATATAGAAGGGTTACGCTTAGAAGCCAAATAAATATGCGGCCGGTCAATCGGCTTCATGTAGCTATAGAAACAATGTATGCCAATAGTCTGCAAACAAACAATCACCCGACGCCCATTTCCATGTCGGCGACGGGTGGAATGTACCCTTATGCAGCCCTGGCTGACGCACATGGGGAGCCCCTACCTATTCCGCGTGACCGGCGACTTGGATACGTTGACACCGTTGGGAGCGGGCAATTGTTGGATTGGCTATATAGGCCGTTGCAGGAACTTGGTTTGGCCGACAATCAAAGTGGGTTACAGAATCTGTTGCTGAAAGCTTCAGTCCGATACCAACTGTCATCTTTCTTTAGTGCAGACCTAATCGGACAATATCAGGATGAACGTATTCATGGCAGAAATTACCATAGTGAGAGCTCATACCTCGCCCGGAACCTTATTAATAGTTATACACAACTGATGACGACCGGGCCGATAAGGCCGGTGCCGTTGGGCGGCATACTGGATAATACAGACAATCGAAGATCCTCGTATGCAGTGCGCGGACAGGTTAATTATTCGCGTGATTGGTCTTCTGAACATAAACTTGCAGTCATTGCAGGCGCGGAAGTAAGACACGCAACAGGGTTGTCAAACCGATTGAGGCAATATGGTTATGATCAGGATTTGCTAACCAGTCAGGGTGTAGACTATGCAAATCAGTATCCAGCTTTCACCAATCCGTCCAGCCGAAGCTTTATACCTTATCTCGACGAGGGCAACCAAGGAATTGAGCGGTTTATATCATCCTACGGAAATGTGGCTTATACATTCAGAAACAGGTACGTGTTATCGGCGAGTGCTAGAAGAGATGCATCCAACCTCTTTGGTGTGGCTACCAACGATAAGTGGTCGCCATTCTGGTCAGCGGGGATGGCGTGGGATATTGCCCGCGAGCCCTTTTACAATTGGGGGTGGTTGTCTAAATTAAGACTGCGGATGACTTACGGTTACAGCGGTAACGTTGATAACAGCCGGGCAGCAGTTACTACCATTGAATACCGCGGATTTACGCCTATCGGCCGGTTGCCGTATGCACTGGTAAATAACCCGCCCAACCCGCAATTGCGTTGGGAGAATATCGGTACTTGGAACTCGGGTATAGACTTCGCTAGCAGAAACGGCGTTGTTTCTGGTAGTTTAGAATATTACGTTAAAACCGCCTCAGATTTAATCTACGCGGTGGTTGCCGACCCGACGACGGGCTATGGTGCGTTGGTAAGAAATAGTGCGTCAATAAGTAATCGCGGTATAGACGCCTCCTTGCATGTAAGAGCAGGGGAGCGGGTAGTGAGATGGGAAGGCAGTTTGCTGTATTCTTACAACCATAATGAACTCACCAAACACGATTACGAGCCGCCAAGTTTTAGCAGCCTGGTGGGTACGGGTAAAGGCATCTCCGCGTTTGTAGGGCGTACGCCGTACGCATTGGTCAGTTACCGCTTTAATGGGTTGGACCCCGAGAATGGCGACCCCATGGGTTACCTGAATGGTGAAGTTTCGAAAGATTACAACAACATAACACGGAATGCAACAGAGGAAGACGTCGTTTTTCACGGCTCTACGTTGCCCACGCATTTCGGTGCATTGCGTAACACCCTTACGTGGAAGAACTTGTCAGTATCGGCAAACATTACCTATCGGCTTGGGTATTATTTTCGGCGGCCTACCATTGTTTACTCGGGATTTCTGGGTGGCAATACCGTTGTTATGCATGGCGATTATTATAAGCGTTGGCAACAGCCGGGTGACGAATTGTCGACAAAGGTGCCTTCCATGTTAATTCCGGGGAATTCCCGCCGGGATAATTTTTACCAAGACTCTGAAGCTACGGTTGAACGTGGTGACCATTTCCGGCTGCAGGATATCAACATCAGTTACTCATTCGTCTCGCGTCAAACAAAACTTCCCTTCCGGCAAATTACAGCCACATTATATGCACGTAATCTTGGATTGATTTGGAAGGCAGGCAAATCGTACCAAGATCCGGATCATCAAAATTTCAGACCGACAAGCAGCATAGCGGCCGGGCTGACGATAGATTTTTAAAATATTAGAACAATGAACAGAAACATCATATGCTGGAGCTGGATGGCGATTGTCGCGCTGTTTTGCTCATGCCAAAAATTTCTAGCAGAAAGGCCTAGTTCGTCACTCGCTGTACCCAATGCTCTGAAAGATTTGCAGGCCATCATCGATTACCAAGCAAGGATGAATGCTTATTACCCGCCAAGCGGAGACATCGGGGCAGACTATTACTATCTAAGGGACGCCGATTGGCAAGCCCGCCCTGAGTATGCACGGGATACATATACCTGGCAGCCTACTGTCGAAATTGAGCAGGATTGGAGTACCTCATATAATAGGATTTTTCACACCAATGTAGTTTTGGAAGCTGTAGACGACGCTTCATTAGATGGAATGACGGAGGTCGATCGCAAACATATCAAAGGCAGTGCGCTGTTCCTTAGGGGGTGGACTTATTTACAATTAGCACAGTTGTTTGTGCCGCTATACCATCCGGGAGATGAAAGTTCGCCCTACGGCCTCCCACTTAGGTTGGTTGCCGATATCAACGTGAAAACCGTTCGGGCAACGGTAGGAGAAACCTATCAGCAAATTGCTTCTGATTTACAAGAGGCCGCAAATTTATTGCCCGATCGTGCTTTGCTTGCTACTCGTCCTTCAAAACCGGCTGCATTTGCCGCGTTATCGCGGATGCACCTTTCGATGGGAAAATATGAGGAAGCGCTACATTATGCAAACTTGATTATGGCATTGAAAAATGACTTGATTGACTATAATACATTAAACACTAGTGACAATAATCCATTTCGGGAATTGAACGACGAAGTGTTATTTCATGCAACGCTCCTCGGCGTCTCGGCTGCACTTATTCCTTCCATAGCGCGCGTGGACACTAATTTATATCGTACGTATACCGATACGGATTTACGGAAGGAATTATTTTATTTTGAACGTCCGGACGGTAGTATCCAGTTTAAAGCGTCTTACGACGGAAGTTCAGCCGGCACATTTTCGGGTCTGGCAATGGACGAGGTTTACCTTACGAAAGCCGAAAGCCTAATCCGATTGGGCCGGATAGCAGATGGTATGGAAACGTTGGATGAACTGTTGCGAACGCGCTGGGTGGATGGAACCTATAAACCCCGGCAATGGGAAGATGAGGACGATGCGTTAGCCCAAGTGTTGGAAGAGCGGCGAAAACAACTTGCATTTCGGGGTGGTATCCGATGGATGGATTTGAGACGGCTTAATATCGATTCTCGATTTCGAGTTACGTTGAATCGGGTTGTAGAAGGGAATATCTTTACGTTGGCTCCTCAGGATAAGCGTTACACATTTTTAATTCCAAGTTCTGTAATTCAACAGAGCGGAATCGAGCAAAATCCACGCTAATAAATACGGGTACAGCTGTATGCTGTACCCGTTCTCTATGCAGTTATTCCCCGATTTTTTAGCTGGCCGCTTTATTCAATGCTAGAATACGGGCCGAACGTGATGTCATCGTGCGGTTGATTGTTTTCCAGCGCTTGCTTGAGCGTAGGATCGTGCTCCAGATCTGGAAAGTTACCATTGGCAGGAGCCTTAATGGCACACACTGTGGACACACCTTGGCAACCCGATTCTTGACCGTTGGCTAACGTATATGCGGTTTCATCATCGGGATTACCGTCTCCGGGGTTATACAACCACATCGTGGTGCTTGATGTACTAAGAGCCTGCACCGCGGCTTTGCCAACGAACACTGTGAACGCCAGCAACAACGCTACCAGAGGTAGCTGCTTACTTAATTTTACCATAGTATTACTTATTTAAATGTTCACTTAGCGGATTGCTTGCGCCCCTCAAACGGTTTGGTTAGCTGCCCTCCGGCAAACGGTGAAGGGGTCGCGTTTTAACCTTCCTCTTTTTTCCATACCTGGCTTGTAAACCGCTCCGGGGTACAAGGCCCTCCGCTGTAGTGATTTGCCGGATTAGCTACGCCCGGCGTCCGTATACGGATATCGTTACCGGCCGTCAGCCTACGGCTGCGGCTTCTGTTCGTTTACTTGTTTTTGTGCTTCGCTGGTGCATTACGGCACCCACCAGGGCCATGGCGGCCAACCCCATATTTACCCAGAAATGAGCCGTCCATGAAAGGCTGCTAAAGAGTTTGCCGCAAGCGCACACGGCGTGGCCATCCGGTGCTGAAGCTGCATAAAAAGTATACCCAGCAAAGGCCAGTAGCGTCACGGCCGAAACCCAGAGGCCCCAACGCATCGTACGCCAGTAAACCAATAGGCCGACTACGGCCAGTTCACCGAGGGGCAGACCCCATTCCAATACGTCTTTTGTCCATCCGGGCAATGGTTGCTTGTATAACTGGATACGGAATATCGTATGATACCATACTTTTTCCATGCCGGTAAAGAAGAACAGCACGATGAGTATGGCGGTGATGATGAGTATGTAATTCGTTGCTTTCATAACGCTAAGGAAAGCACGAATTGGCCTCATGTTATTGACCGAAAGGACAAATGGATGGTTTTTTTCCCGGTAGGTGGGCGGATGGGCTAGGGGAGAAGGGTGGTGGTTTAACATCATTGATGTTTATCACGATACGCCATTGGCGATATTCCCTCCGTCTTCTGGAATGCCCGGATGAGGCTTTCGGCATGAGCGAAGCCCACCTGTTCGGCAATGGCAGTAAGGGCGAGGTCGGTATCTAGCAGCAGGTGCTTGGCGGCATGGATACGCTGCATGCGTACCGCATCGGCAATGGAGATGCCATATTTTGCCGCATAAGCCCGCCGAAGCGTGGTGGCGGAGCGTCCGTACTGTTGCGCGATAGCGTTAATCCATAGCGGCTGTTTATCGGCATAGCGGGTTTCGATATGTGCCTGCACGCCACTGAGCATGGCGTCAATGGAAGAACCGGCGTGCTGCTGCAACCGATCGTGGTAAAGGGACAGTAGCCGGGCGAGGTACACCTTCAACGCGCCATCCAGCTCATCGCCCCGCTTAGGGCACTGCTGTATGCGCTCAATGGTGCGCTGTTCTTCTTGCAGCATCATCGTTTCGCGAAGGCACAATGCCTGGTGAGCGTTGGCTTTCCAGGCGTTTACAAGCGGATGCAACTCGTCATACTTCCGCGTAAGCCACAGCAGGTAGCCATAGGGAAAGGCAACCAGCATAGTTTCATGCTTGCCGGGGGGCAGGTTGAAGAGGTAGTCGCCCGCTGGAAGATAACACCCGCAATACCGCCCTTTTTCGAGCTGGAATGGCGCCCCGCCGTGAAGCAGCCGATGGATGTGGCCCCTAAGCTGGTATACAAATAACGCCTGCCCCGCCGCGAGCTGTAGACGCATGGTTTGTCCACGCGCCATAATTGCTGTGAAAACGTATAGGCTAAACTGCCAGCCCGTGACCAGCTGCACATACAGTGTGGCCTCGGCGTGTTCCAGCAGGCTACGCTTGGCGTAGGCAATCGGGTAGTCACTTGCCTTCACGGGGCCGATGAGTTCCTTGGCTGGCCGATCTGGCGCCTGGATGAATTGGATGGTTAGTGGATGATCCATAATTGATTTAATTTTTCGGTAAACCTATAAGAAACCATGGTTCAACGGCCGGCTTTTGCGTGGAATTGCCTGCAGCGCACGTGAACAACAGGTATTTCGGCGTAAGCGCTTTGCCAGCTAAACAGGGCGGCTCACGTTAGCCAAACCAATTTCCACGCCTGTTTGAGCGGGTACATTTCATGGAACCACCATTTTCGGCAGTGTCGACGCGTACCAGGCCGGTGGCGCCACCAGCTGCAGGGATTCCGAAAACCTGAGAAAAAGAGTAGGGCAAATCGAAAATCTGTTGACCATGGAAATTTCACTAGAAGAAATGGAAGAACCGTATGAATTGCTTTTTCCCATCCTCGATGATGATGATAAATGCGAATTCATTTACTTGTAATAGCATAGCCGGGCAATGCCCGGCTATGCTATTACCGTGAAGCTATAAACTACAACTAGGCTGAAATGATGTACAAACGATACTTACAACAAAAATTGGAAATTGAAGCGAAGACTGCAGGTTATTCTCCAGTTTCAAACCTTGCCGCTTACCGGAAATTTGCCCTGTTTACAACAAATTTGGGCTTGGCATTGCCCGAGTTGCCGCTGACGGAGCACCTGCCGCTATTTGCCAAAGCTGTGGCCAATCGTCAGCTGTGTTTCCTCGATGCGGAGTATTCGGCAGTGGTGCCGTGGGCGTGGGAACACGGTTGTGCGCTCGACTTCGAAAACCTCAAAAAGCAACCTGCAGTAATTGGTACTTTCCATGTGGGGTCGTACCGCCTTATCAATCACCTGCTCGTGCGCCACGGCGTACGTATTGCCTTATTAGTATCGAGTGCCGTGAGGGAACGGCAGGGAGCAGATTTTCTTAACGACAGTCGGCTGGCTGGTACGGATAACCCGTGTACGCTGATTACGGCCGACCATCCAATGGCTGGGCTGCACATTTTACGAGCCATCAAAAATAACCGTACCGTAGTGGGCTACCTCGACGGCAACCACGGGTCGGCCGGACCGCAACATATGCATGTATTACCGTTTCTCAATGTGTCTATTCACGCACGTATCGGTCTGGCCCACCTCGCCCGGCGGGCGGGCGTGCCCTTATATGGCGTAATGAGCAAACGGAACGTCGACGGGCGTATTGCGATTTGGAAGAACCGTTCGATTTATACCAATCGGGATGAAAGAGCCCGTATTTCGCCGGAAACGGCGACGGAGATGCTTTACAGCGATCTCGCTGCACTGGTTAAACAAAAGCCCTGGCAGTGGGACCAATGGTACTACTTACACGAGTGTTTTTTGGGGAGCGCGATGGGATAAAGCGCTTTTTTTGGTAAAATTGTCAGTTTTACACTGACAAAACCAATTAATGGAAGCCAATTCTACCAAAACTACCTATCCGTTACGCAATCATATTTATGTGATAACTGCCTATTCAATCGTTGTTTTTGGAATGAACCTGCTTGGAAACGCTAAGGTTAATCTCTTTGCCCTCGCGATGGTAGTGGGTATTAACGTTATTGTTTTTTATTCGTTAAACCACGTAGCGAACAGATTTTTTCGCTATGAACGCCTGGGCCCGATGGTGGCGCAACTACTCGTGCTAATCGTTTTCTGGTATGTGGCGGTCTACCTGTTGATTTACGAGATTTTCCCGGGCATAGGTCGGAAACTGTTTAACGTGGGTAGCGAATTTCACTTGGGCAAATATATCCGCAACCTAACAGCCTACCTCGAAAAATCGTTGCTGGCAGTCGTGATTTTCCAACTTCACAAGCTGAGCAAGGCACGCCACCGAGCATTGTTGGCCGAAAAAGAGAAGACAATAGCACAGGAACGCCAACTCAAGGAAGAGGCAGAGAAGCAACTGGTGTTGCAGCGTGAGACGATGCGGATAGAGCGCGAAAACATGAGGTTACGTTTTACTGTACTGGCTGCCCAGTTGAAATCGCATTGGCTCCACAATGTCACCACGAAGCTAAGAGAAGAACTTGTGTTGAACCCCGGCGTGATACAGTTGTTCGATGCCTACCTTGATGTATTGCGTTATTATTATAAACACGGCGGCCCGGATACGACACTGGTTACCCTGTGGGACGAGTGCCACTTGGTGCAATTGATTAAAATGCTGAATGAGATGCTTAACGATGGGCGGCCTACATTGAAAGTGGAAATACATGAACCTATGATGGCCAGGCAGTTACCGCCCTTTATCATCAGTACCCTGCTCGAAAACGCATTCAAATTTGCCGACCAGTCCGACGATTTGAATCCTATTTCATTAACGATTAATAGTCTACCAAAAGCCCTTGTCATCAGCTGCTGGAATCTGATAGATCACAAACGGGCGGCAGAAGCACCAAAAAGCGGGGTTGGCCTGCCCAGTATTCAGCAACAGCTGGATTATTTTACCCCCGGCGCCAATGCCATGGAGATACTAAATGACGGAGTATCCTTTAAGATAACCATTTCCATATACTATTAACAATTCGTAACTTAAATTTCCTCTTTATGAAACATCTATTTACCTATGTGCTTATTGAAGACAACCCCGCAGATGCGAATGCAATGCAAAGCCTATTGGAAAAGTTTGATGAACTTGAATGCGTGGGCGTATTTACCGACGCTCAAGCCGGTAAAGCGTTCTTGCTGCAAAACGACGTCGATTTTCTCTTTCTCGATATTGATATGAAAGGACTGAGCGGAATTGAATTACTCCGCTTGCTGCCCAAACGGCCCGTAACCGTGTTCTGTACTTCCTACGACCAGTTCATGGCAGAAGGGATTGACTTGGAGGTGGCTGACTACCTGCTTAAACCTGTTCCTTTTGACCGACTGGTGAACGCCGTAAGCCGGGCAAAGAGACGGTTGGGGCAGCCGTATGAAGGAGAAATTGAAGTGTACCGCGACTACATCAACGTGAAGATTGATAACGGTATCCGTAAGTTCATTGCACTGGCAGATATTAATTATGTGCGAGCAGCAAACCACGATTGTCACTTATCGCTCGTTGGTTCCAAACCAGATGAAGAAACCATGGTGTTCGCCAAGCAATCGTTCGGCAGTGTGGTGGCATACCTTCCTGAAAAGCAATTTTTCAAAACACACCGGAGTTTTGTGGTTGCGCTTGATCGGATCGAAGAAATACATGCAGAGTTCGTAAAGCTCAGTATACCGAAAGGAAAGATGATAAGTATTACAAAAGGGTATTTGGCCAAACTGATAAACCGAACGGGTACACCCTAACCAGAAATATGAAGTAAATAGTTACGGCGATGAGCTTGCAGAAAGGTCATCAACTCTTCGTGGCACTGCTGGAGGTAGCCCGGTATTTCCAATAATTGGGCGAGTGGGATTCGAAGGATATCTCCAACCGTTTGCCAGTGATGACATACGCAAAAATTTGAAAAAGCCTCGCTGAACGGGGCTGCGGTGGTAGCCGTTTTCAAGAGTTGTTGGGTAGGTATGAATGGAGGTGTGGACATAAAAAACGCGGGCCGTTACATTAGGTATCCAGGCAACGCTAATCGCCCTTACTCCATAACCAACTGCACCCGCGCGTAACGCGGGCGAGCAGTCTGTCTAGCTTTGGAGTAATATTAAATTTAGCGTTTTTGGATACCCAGTTAAACAACTGTCGCTTTAGCTCAATATGTATATATTCTTTATTCTGTTCTAACTTCTAGATTATTATCTATTTAAATTCTACATGTTCATTAACACAACAAATATACGCTAAAAAAATGCGGTGCACGAAGAGAACTATTATCATGTATTAATTCACTATTCAAAAACGTAATCTTATGGAAAACAATCCTTACCTCTCGTATCCTACAAAGGAAAACACGGTGATGGAAGCCGTGCTTTCGTTGTTAAACCTGCTCGCCGAGCTGCTCAAGCGGCTACTGGCCGGGCTGGGCAATCCGGCCCACAAACACGGGCTGCTGTTGCCCGAAGAAGTAATCCGCATGCTACGCATCAGTGAGCGTACATTGCGGCGCTACAATGAGCAGGGCGTGTTTACCCCGCTTAAGATTGGTGGCATGTGCTATTACCTGATAAGCGATATCATCGAGTCGGGTAAGCGCGGTGTAGACGGCTGCCAGCCTCTCTGATATAAAACCCCCGCCTGCAACAGATGCGCGGCGGGGGTTTGTTTACCTCGTGCTTACCATTTTGTTGCCAGTCGCTTACCATGGGCTTAGTCTTCGCTTACTACTGGCTTACCTTTCCCTTACCATTTTCTTACCTCCAGCTTACCTATTTCTTACCAGTCCTTTACCTATTCCTTACCTCGGCTATACCATTTCCTTACCAATTCCTTACCAAAGGGGTAAACAAAACGTATGAAAACGGTATGTGAAGGGTAGGGAAGGTGTAGGTGGTCTTACTATTTGCCCCATCATCCGGCCAATGACGGCCAAATCCGGCCAGCTGCGGCCAATGGCGGCCATGCCCTTTTCCGCGCCTTTTAAATCCTCCATGTTTGCTTCCGGAAACGGCATTGTACCGGTACAGAACAAAGAGTAATAAACGCCAGCTTCCTCCGCCGATTCCGATAGCTGGCATAGGAATAAATTTTAATTTCAAATTAATATGGGAAGTATTAGAAGAGGAATCCAGGGTGGATTCTCAGGAAAAGTAGGAAACGTGGTGGGCGCCCACTGGCGCGGCATCGATTACATGCGTAGCCTGCCACGGGTAAGCAAAGGGCGCCCGGTTACCGAAGAGCAGCTCATGCACCGGGTGCGGTTTGCCGCCGCAGTGGCATTTGCCAAACCCATCAGCTATGTGTTTAATGTAGGCTACGGCAAGCTGGCCAAACAGAAGCTCACGGGTTACAACCTGGGCGTACGCCAAATCTTCAAGGAGGCCATCGTGGGCGAACACCCCGACGTGTCGGTAGACCCTACGTTGGTACGCGTCAGCGCGGGCGACCTCGTGCGGCCACGCAACCCGACGGCGGAGGCGTTGCCGGGCCAATTGCTGCGGCTGGCATGGGTAGACCATACCCGCGACGGGATCAAGGCCGACCACAGCGACCGCGCCATTGCGGTAGTGTACAACGCCACCAAAGCGGAGTATGTGTATGATACCGCCACCGCAAAACGGCTGGATGAGGAGCTGCTGCTCGAACTGCCGGATTATTTCGCGGGCGACGAAGTGCACGTGTACCTCGGCATGGTGAGTAAGACGGGTGGCATAGCCTGCAACAGCCTTTACCTGGGTACGGTAACGGTGTCGGGCACGCCGGAACCTGAACCCGAGCCTGAACCATAAGGGCTCAAGCAGCGGGGCGGGGATGGCCCCGCTGCTTTTTTCTAATGGTAAACGTGAAATCATGAATCAGCAAATGATAAAATTAATCCGCGTGGCCCAGGGGAAGCACAGTACCCTCAGCCACCTCTATATCGGCGGCATCTTTTGCTGCTACCTGCTGGAAGATGCCGTGCGCGACCGGAAGATACCGGGCCGGACGGCTATCCCGCCGGGAGACTACGGCCTTTCGCTCAACCACTGGGCAGGGATGAACGGCAAGTATGCCAAACGTTTTCCCCGCTTGCACGAGGGGATGGTGGAAATCATCGAAATCCCGAACTACCAGCTGGTGTTCTTCCACATGGGCAATGACCATACCCACACGCGGGGCTGCCCGCTCACGGGGGCGTATTGGGAATTGGTAAATGGCGACTACGTGGTGCGTGGGTCGGGAGCGGCTTATGAATATGTGTACCCCATGCTGTTGGAGGAGATTGAGAAAGGGAATGATAGGTTGGTGGTTTTATGATTGCTGCACCACGACTGGGTGCAAGCACCCTAGGCCGTGGGCGCAGCATTCATAAAACTGTTAGGGGTTGAAGGGCTAAGGAGCAAATGGGGTTTTAGTCTATCGCAAAAGCGGCCTAGGGTACTTGTACCCAGTCGCGTTGCGATAGACTAAAACAGGTAAACTAAAATTAATTAATATGAAAGAAACGACGGATACCGTCGGTCTTCCCGAAGGAGGGAAGACGACACTTTATGAACGGATTAAGGAGACGCTGGCCGTGGCCAGCCAGCTGGTCATCGCTTCGCCGGTGAAGCTGCCGCCCAAAATCGTGGTGGTGGCAAAGTACCTCGCCCTGGCATTGGGTGTGCTGGAAGCGGTGGAAAGCGGCGTGCGCAACGAGGAAGGAGCGCGCGATGAAGATGACTAACGCCCAATTGGGCATCGGCACAGGCGGCGGCACGCTGCTGAGCGTATTGGCCCAGCTGGGGACGCACGATATGGTTCGGACCGCCGTGCTGGCAGCCATCGGCGCGGTGGTGAGCTTCGCGGTAACGTGGGCGCTGCAACGGTGGGGTAAGCGGCGGTAAGCCGTAAGCTAAGGTAAAGTACACACCCCGGAAGTGTGAACTGCTTCCGGGGTCTTTTTTTGGTAATTTCATCAATACGTTAATGGCCGAAAATCGCTGCCAGTGTACGGTGTAAATCTTCACCTTTGATATTGCGGGCCACGATGACGCCGTTGGGATCAATCAGCAGATTGCTCGGAATAAAGCGCACGCCGTAAAGAGCCGGTGCTTCCGTATCCCAAAAGGCCAGATCAGACACCTGTGGCCAGTGCAGTCCGTCGTCATTAATCGCTTTAACCCAACTGGCTTTGTCTTTATCCAAAGACACGCCAAAAACATTGAACCCGCTATCTTTATACTTGTTAAAGGCCGCAACAATATTGGGGTTTTCCTTGCGGCATGGCCCGCACCAGGCCGCCCAGAAGTCGAGCAAAACATAGTCCTTGCCGAGGTAATCGGAAAACCTGACCGGATTGCCCTCAGGGTCGGTCGAGCTGAAATCAATGGCTTTGTTGCCGGGCAGTACGTCCTCCTGTTTTGCGGCGAGCCCATTCAGGATTTGTACGTACTGCGATCCGTTCAGGGCGGGGTCAAGCAGCTGCAGGTGTTCGTGGATTTCGGCCGGCGAAAGGTTGTACGAATACACCCTGAACAAGGCGTAGGCCGCTACGATGGAAGAAGGGTCTTCGTTGATGAAGTCTTTGGCCGTGAGGGTGCGCTGCCGTTTACGGAAGTCCTCAAACTGTTGTTGCGAAGCGGAACCAGCAATCGTCGCACTGCTTGGGCTGCCATCCGCATCAAAAGTAACGGTTATCGGTGCATCTTCGAGAAACACCTGCAACGGGTAGGAGTTGGTGTCTAAGCTAAGGCCGTAGAGCTCGGGGAGCGGCACGGGCGTGCTGAACTGGAAATGACCTTGATTTACCGTTGTCGAATCTACGGTCTTGAACAACTTATTATCATAACGTTGGAGGTAGACCACCTTCCCGTCGCCCGCACCGCCGATGTTGCCCGATAGTCGCAGGGGTTTGATTTCCTGTGTATTGGCGGTGGTGAGCGAGAAACCCAGTGCTAAGGTAAGGTAACTTGTTAATCTCTTCATGGTAATTCAATGTTGATATGTTAATGATAAAAAAACAGTTATAAGGACGGTTTCCAACCTATGTTTTCTGCCGTTGCCAACTCCCCGTAGATGCCGCGCTCCCCGGCAAAATCCTTGCCGCCGAACGTGTAGGTTTCCACGCCTATCAATTCGAGCTGAACCTGTGGTATAGGAAACTGGGTGGGTGTACCGCCTTGGAGCAGGTCTTGCCGGCGCATAAACGTAAAAGGAACGAACGTACCACCGGCAGCGTCGATTTCGATGGCGTATTCGTAATGGAGTGCATCAAGCAATGCTTCGGGGTTTGGTGCCACATCGGGCAGGTGGCCTTTTGCTTTGCGTGCCGCATCCCCCGCGTTCAATTCGGCCGCCGCACCGGCATAATCGTTCAGCCAGAACTTGGCTTCCGCGCGCAGCAGCCGCAATTCTTCGGCCACGAAATAAGGGTTTGTGGCACCGGGCACATTCAGTGTAGCCCGTTCCGGATGCATCCACCGCGTACGGATGTAGTTGCTGAACAAATTACGGCCGCGGGCTTCAAGCAATATGCCGAAGTTGCTGGTATACGCAAAGTACTCGTAAAATCGCTGGTCGTCCGATTCGATGGGTGCCAGGATGATCGAATTATCTATCGGGTAGCCGTTTGGCGTGCCGTGATGTTTATCTGCCAGGTAAGGGATTTTTATATCAACGGGCACGTATGATGCACCGCCATAAGGCCGCTCCAGTACAT
>Ga0182739_1000798_pt1 | contig 36701 bp, 36 predicted proteins | sample eDN5th30CBELigBY_FD_128873 | JGI IMG/M metagenome (GOLD analysis project Ga0182739, IMG submission 128873) | Enriched backyard soil microbial communities from Emeryville, California, USA - eDNA 5th pass 30_C BE-Lig BY (version 2) (version 2) | ecosystem: Environmental > Terrestrial > Soil >... | reverse complement strand
GGCGGGGGTGGGACGGGCGGGGCGGGCGTAGGGTGCTGGCATGGCAGACTTCGACGACGCCGCCGTCCCCGACGGCATCGAGATCCGGCCGCTCGACACGGTCGAGGAGGTGTTCGCCGCGTGCGACGTGCTGTCGCAGGTGTGGGGCGGCGACCGCACCGGGATGCCCCCGAATCTGCTGCGCGCCCTCGCGCACTCGGGCAACTACGCCGTCGGCCTGTACGACGGCGACCGCATGATCGGGGCGTCGGTCGCGTTCTTCGCGGCGCCCGCCGCCCGGTCGATGCACTCTCACATCACGGGCGTCCTCGCCGACTACCGCTCCCAGGGTCTGGGACGGCTGCTCAAGCAGCACCAGCGCGCGTGGGCGTTCGCGCGCGAGGTGGGTCACGTCACGTGGACGTACGATCCGCTCGTCGCCCGCAACGCGCATTTCAACCTGCAGGTGCTCGGGGCCAGGGTGACGGAGTACCTCGTCGACCAGTACGGCCCCATGGATGACGGCGTCAATCGGGGTGATGAATCCGACCGGCTCATGGTCTCCTGGGCGCTGGCGGCTCCCGCCGCCCCGCCGCGGGAGGAGGAGGTCGTCACGTCGGTCACCGTGCCCCGCGACATCGAGCGGCTGCGCCGCGACGACCCGTCGGAGGCCCTCGACTGGCGCTACCGGGTCCGCGACGCCTTCCAGGGACTGCTCGCCGACGGATTCTCGGTCGGCGGCTTCGACGACCGGGGCTACCTGTTCGTGCGGCGCTGATCCGTGCCGTCTCCGCCGGGGTCCGTGTCGTGACGTGGGTTTGCAGGCTGAATCGTCCCCTGCGGGCGATCGGGCGCCGCGATGGGCTGATTCGGCCTGTAAGTCGAACCCGGACGAGGTCTGACCGGGAAGCGCGCGATCTGCGCAGGAATCCTGCCGACTCCGCTCGCACCCGGCGACGGCGCCGACGGGCCGCCTACGCTGACGGAATGACCGAGTACCGCGCGCACTTCGACTTCGACGTCTCGTTCGTGAACGGCGGGAGACTGTCCGGCACGGGCTTCCGCCTGGATCTGCCGACGGCCGACGCCGACGAACGCGAGGTCGGCCGGCTGCTCGTGCGGCACCTGGGGCTCACGCTGGTGGACGAGGTCGCGCTGCGCGGCCTGCGCATCGTCGCCGAGCCGCACCGCGGCAGCCGGGGAATCGCCGCAGAGCAGGCGGCTCCGGCGTCCGGACGGATCGTCGATCTCAGCCACCCGATCCGCGCCGGCCTCGTGACCTATCCCGGCCTCCCCGCCCCGACGATCACTCCGCACCTGACGAGGGAGGACTCGCGGGCCAGGTACGCCCCCGGCACCGAGTTCGCGATGGACGTCATCACCATGATCGGCAACACCGGCACCTACCTCGACTCTCCGTTCCACCGGTATGCGGACGGTCCCGACCTCGCGGGCCTGGCGCTGGAGACCCTCGTCGGACTGCGCGCCGAGGTGTTCCATCTGCAGGACGGATGGGATGCCGATCGCCGCGGCATCCGGGCGGAGACCCTGCTCGACCGCGACGTGCGCGGAGCCGCGGTGCTGCTGCACACCGGATGGGACCGACACTTCGGGACCGAGGAGTACGGCGCAGGCGCTCCGTACCTCACCGCCGACGGCGCGCAGCACCTGATCGATGCGGGCGCCGTGCTCGTGGGCATCGACTCCCTCAACATCGACGACACCGAGGGCGGAGGGGAGCGTCCCGCCCACACGCTGCTGCTCGGCGCGGGCGTGCACGTCGTCGAGCACCTCACGGGCCTGGACGAGCTGCCCGCGCGCGGTGCGCGGTTCACCGCCGCGCCCCCTGCCGTGGAGGGATTCGGCACCTTCCCCGTGCGTGCGTTCGCGGAGCTGCCGTGATCGGCGCGGACTGGACCCCGCACCGCCGCGAGGACGGCGAGCTCGTCGGCTGGATCCGCCCGTCGGGCGAGGACTGGGTGGCGATCGACCTGCTGGGACGGGAGGCCTCGGGCCCGGTGGACTGGCTCGACGCGGAGGAGGCGCTGGAGCAGGCGGGCATCGGCTATCTCGCCGACCCGTGGATGCTCGAGGGGGAGGGCGATCGCCCCGTCCGCGTGCGTCTCGTGGAGGTGACGCCGGAGCGGATCGTCGTCAAGGGCGACGACTTCGGCGCGATCGACGCGCCGGTGCCGCGGTGGGTGCTGCCGTGGCCGCTTCCCGTGCGGCTGCGACCTCCGCGCCCGGACGACCCGGACGCGTTCGTGCTGTCGCGCTGAGCCGCGGGCGTATCAGGCGGCGTCCGCGGGGCCTCCTCTCAGTGAACCGGAGGTCGGGTGAACCGGGAAGCCGCGTCATAGAAGGGGCAGGCCGGCGTCTCTTCCGGTGAAGACCGAGAGAGGCGGATGCCATGAGCCACGCGACGGCGGCGATGTCCCGCGGACTGCAGCGGGTGCTGCGCCGCGCTGCTCATCCGCTGACGCCTGCGCGTCCGCGGCGGGCCACCTATCGTCCGCCGAGCGACGAGACGTTCCTGCGCGCCATGCGGTGACGCGCCGGGTCAGCGCGCCGTCGAGGAGCGCAGACGGGCGATGTCCGCATCGGTGAACAGCTCCCGAGGCAGCAGGAGCGCCGCCCCGGCAGCCGTCGTCAGCCGGATGATGACGGCCGGCGGCCGGTCGTGCACGGCGCGGAACGCGGCGAAGCGGACCTCGCTGGTCCCCAGTGCCGATGCGACGTGGAGGGCGTCCTCGCCCACCTTCGCCTCGATGAGAGTGCCGGCGGGGTAGCCGCGGCGCGCCGAGCGCCGGGTCCCGGTGTACGAGGCGAGGGGGATGCAGCCGATCGCCACGAGCCAGATCGCGGTGAGGACGAGGAGCGTCGCATCTCGCGTGAGGAACGCGAGCGTCAGCGTCAGCACCACCGCGACGACCGCGACGATCAGCAGCGCCACCCACCATCCGCGGCTGACCTGCCACTTCACGTAGGCGCCCGCGAGCCGGGCGGGGAGGGTGTCGTCGGCGATCATCGTGCGGGTGTCGTCTGCCGTGGTGTCCACGGATCGATCCTGTCATGCGGGGGCGGGGCGGGGCCCGGCCGGGCCGTGCGGGCGACTCGGGTCTAGCCTGAGCGCATGCCCATCACCCGCCCTGCCTCGACGGTCGCGCTCGAAGGGTTCGAGCTGCGCATCCTGCACCTTCCCCTGGTCTCGCCCTTCACGACCTCGTTCGGCACCGAGACGGTGCGGGAGGTCATCGTCGTCCGTGCCCGCACCGCGGAGGGCGACGGCTGGGGCGAGATCGTGACGCAGCAGGCGCCCCTCTACTCGTCCGAGTACACGCGGGGGGCGTGGGACGTCGCTCAGCGCTTCCTCGTCCCCGCGCTGCTGGATGCCGGGCGCGTCGCGCCGGAGCAGGTCTCCGGTGTCCTGGAGCCGTTCGTCGGCCACCGGATGGTGAAGGCGGGGCTCGAGCTCGCGGTGCTCGACGCCGCGCTGAGGGCGGAGGGTCGACCGCTCGGGGAGTATCTCGGCGCCGTGCGCGAACGCATCCCGAGCGGGGTGTCGGTCGGCATCCAGCGCGACCCCGCGGCGCTCGTGGACACGGTAGGCCGCTATCTCGACGAGGGCTACGTGCGGATCAAGATCAAGATCAAGCCGGGCCGCGACGTCGGAGACACGGCGGCCGTCCGCGACGCGTTCGGGGCGATCCCGCTGCAGGTCGACGCGAACTCCGCCTACACCCTCGCCGACGTGGACACCCTCGCCGAGCTCGACCGCTTCGATCTGCTGCTCATCGAGCAGCCGCTGCAGGAGGACGACATCGTCGACCACGCGACGCTCGCTGCGCGGCTGCGCACGCCGGTGTGCCTCGACGAGTCGATCGTGTCGGCCAAGGCCGCCGCCGACGCGATCGCGCTGCGGGCGGCATCTGTCGTCAACGTCAAGGCCGGCCGCGTCGGCGGCTATCTCGAAGCGGTGCGCGTGCACGACGTATGCCGTGACGCGGGACTGCCTGTGTGGTGCGGCGGGATGCTGGAGACCGGCATCGGGCGGGCGGCCAACGCCGCGCTCGCCGCCTTGCCGGGGTTCACGCTGCCGGGCGATGTGTCGGCCTCCGACCGGTTCTACGCGCGCGACATCGTGACCGAGCCGATCGTCCTCGACGACGGCCATGTCCGCGTTCCGACCGCGCCCGGCCTCGGGGTGGAGATCGACCCGCTCGCGCTGGCGGACTTCACGGTCGAGAGGCTCGAACTGCGGCCGTGAGCATGTTCGGGCTCCCGGGGAATCGCCGCCGCCTCCGGAGCGCTGCGCCGGCCGCCGTCGCCATGCTGCTGCTGGCGCTCGCGGCGTGCGCGCCCGGATCGGAGTCGGCGAGCCTGCCGCAGGGGATCGCGGTCGAGCTGCGGCAGTCGCGCGCCGACGTCGCGGCCCGGCAGGCGATGGTCTCGGTGCACAACGGCACGGATCGGCCGCTGGAAGTGGGCGACGTGTCGGTCACCGACTCTCGGTTCTCGGCGCCCGCCGAGCGGGTCGTCGACCGTACCTCCGCCGTCGCACCGGGAGCGACCGCCGACATCCGCGTCCAGCTCGCGGAGGTGGTCTGCGGCGTGGGCGACGAGGCGGGAGCGACCGTCTCGCTCGCCTACCGGCGCGACGGCCACGAGGGAACCGCCGTCGTCCCGATCGCCGACACCGTGCCGTTCGTGGCCGACCTCCACGCCCGCGAGTGCCTGCGCGAGGACGCACTGCGGTCGGCGGCGGTCGAGCTCGGCGGCTTCGCGCCGTCGGCCGCGGACGCCCCCGCGACGCTCGACCTGGTCGTGACCCCGCAGCAGGGGGAGGGCGATCTGCGCATCACCGGCATCCGCGAGACGAATCTGCTGACGTTCGCCGAGGTGGATGCCGGTCTCCACCGGCTCGACATCGACCAGACCGGGACGGATCGCACCGCGACGACCGTAGGCCTGCCGCTGCTGCCGCTGCGCTGCGACCCGCATGCGGTGCAGGAGGACAAGCGGGGCACGGTCTTCCGCGTGTTCGTGCGCGTGGGCGGCCGCGACGGCTCGTTCGACGTCGCCGCATCACCGGAGCTCCGAGGCGAGATCCTCGGCTGGATCGCCGACTGGTGCGGGTTCGGCGGCGACTGACCGCCGAACCCGCAGCGTCTCAGACGGAGTCGTTCCCGGCCGCGAACTGACGGCCGATCTCCTCCGCGCGGGCGATCGCCGCGTCGGGGTCGGCCGCGGTCGTCGCCTCGGCGGCGGCCGCCTGCGCCGCGCGGCGCGTCGTGGGCGCGGCGGTCTCCTGCCGGATGCCCTGCGCGACGCCCCGGCCGGTGGCCTGACCCTGGATGATCTGACGCAGGTCGATGCCGGTGGCGGCCTCGACGGCGTCGAAGGTCGCGCGCATCCCGGAGGCGGATTCGGCCGCGATGTGCGAGGACGCGCCCTCGCCGCCGAGGACCGTGATCGAGCCGACCTTGTCGAAGCCGCGCGCGAACTCGGTCATCATCGGGACGAGCGCCTCGAGCGCGCGCTGCGCGAGCAGCGCCTGCTGGTTGCGGGCGAGAGCCTCGGCCTCGGCCTCGATGGCCCCGGCGCGGGCCTCACCGGCCAGCCGGACGGCATCCGCGTCGGCCTGCGCGCGCAGGCGCGTGGCCTCCGCCTCCTGCGCGGCGATCTGCGCACGCGCCTCTGCGGCCTTGACCTCGCCGTAGGCGGCGGCGTCGGCCGCGCGCTCACGCTCGTAGAGCGACGCGTCGGCGACCTTCTTGACCTCGGCGTCCAGCTGCGCCTGCTTGTTCTCGGCCTGCTGCAGCAGAACGGCCTGCTCGCGCTCGGCGCGGGCGAGGGCCTCGGCCTGCTCGGCCTCGGCGCGGGCACGGCCGACCTCGGCGGACGCGGCGGCCGTGTTCTTGTCGAACTGGGTCTGCTCGATCAGCGTCGCCTCGTCGGTCGCGATCTGACGCGCCTTCACCTCGCGCGCGGCGTTGATGCGGGCGACATCGGCCTCGCGGCGGACGCGCTCGACCTCGGTCGCGCCCAGGGCGTCGATGTAGCCGTTCTTGTCCGTGATGCCCTGGATCTGGAACGAGTCGAGGATGAGGCCCTGCGCGAGGAGGTCGCTCTTGATGCCCTCCGCGATCTGATCCGACAGCTTCTGCCGGTCCTTCATCAGCTGCTCGACCGTCAGCGTGGCCACGACGCCGCGCAGGGCGCCCTCCAGCTGCTCGGTCGTGAACTGCTCGATCGCGCCGTCCTGCGACAGGAAGCGCTCCGCCGCGCGGCGCACGAACTCGGGGTCGGATCCGATCTTCACGAGCGCGACGCCGCTGACGTTGACCGTGACGCCGTTGGACGCCTGCGCCGTCGGCTCCATCTTGATCTGGCGCGCGCGCAGCGAGATCATCTCGGCGCGCTGCGTGAGCGGGTTGACGAGGGCGCCGCCGCCGGTGATGACCGAGATGCGCGAGGACTCGCCCGACGCGTTCTTCTGGTTCTTGCCGACGATCACGAGCGCCTGGTCGGCCTTGGCGACCTTGTACCAGGCGCGGATGATGATCAGGACGATGATCAGGACGATGATCAGCGCGACGACGCCGACCCCGATCAGGACGAACAGGCCGCCTGCAGCGAGGATGTCCACTCCGAACCCACTTCCTTTGAGCTTCCGATGTCCTTCGACCGTACCGGTTCGATCCCTCTCCGCAGACGGGATCAGACCTAATGTGGATGCCATGAGCACCGTCGCTCCGGATGATCCCGCCGCTTCCCGCGGCATCTCGCGCCGGACGCAGTCCGACATCTACCGGGCCGGCATCAGCGGCGCGAGACCGGCGGTCCCGGTCGACGCGGACGCGCTCGAGGCCGCGGCGAAGCGCAGGCTCAGCGCCGAGGCCTTCGCCTACATCGCCGGCGGCGCGGGCGCCGAGCGCACGATGACCGCCAACCGTGCGGCATTCGGGCGGTGGCAGGTGTGGCCGAGGCCGCTGCGCGACGTGTCGGAGCGTGACCTGTCGATCGGCTTCCTGGGGAGGCGGCGTCCCTCGCCGCTGCTGCTCGCTCCGCTCGGCGTCATGGAGATGGCGCATCCGGATGCCGATCTCGCCGTCGCACGGGCGGCGGCATCCCTGGGCGTGCCCTACACGCTGTCGAACCAGGCATCGGTGCCGATGGAGGCCGTCCGCGAGGCGGCCCCGGACGGGGCGCGCCTGTTCCAGCTGTACTGGTCGGCCTCGGACGAGCTCAACGCATCGCTGCTGCGGCGGGCGGAGGAGTCGGGGTGCGAGGCGATCGTCGTCACCCTCGACACGCACCTGCTGGGCTGGCGCACGCGCGATCTCGACCTGGCCTACCTGCCGTTCACACGCGGGATGGGCATCGCCCAGTACACGAGCGACCCCGTCTTCCAGCAGCTCGTGCGCGAGCGGGCGCGCGGCGCGGGCAGCGGCGCGAAGGTCAAGGTGACGGCGAAGACCGTCGCGGCCGGTCTGACGATCGCGCGGAAGGGAGCGGCGCTCACCGGCACCGAGAGCCTCCGCGACAATCTGCGCTCGCCGCTGCCGCGAGCGGCCGTCGAGACGTTCCTCGACGTGTTCTCCACGCCCGCCCTCATGTGGGACGACCTCGCGAAGGCGCGCGAGTGGACGAGCCTGCCGATCCTCCTCAAGGGCATCGTGCATCCCGACGACGCCGCCCGCGCGCTGGATGCCGGCGTCGACGGCGTCTGGGTCTCCAACCACGGCGGCCGGCAGATCGACCAGTCCGTCCCGACCCTGGAGGCGCTCCCCGCCGTCGTCGACCGCGTCGCCGGTCGCGTGCCGGTCGTGTTCGACTCCGGCATCCGTCAGGGCGCAGACGCCCTCATCGCGCTCGCGCTCGGGGCGACCGCCGTCGCCCTCGGCCGGCCGTACGCGTACGGTCTGGGGATCGCCGGCGAGGAGGGCGTGCGCGAGGTCGTGCGCAACGTCCTCGCCGAGCTCGACATCACGCTGGGGCTCTCGGGGCACACCTCCGTCGATGCCCTGACACGCGACGCGCTCCGGGCGGGCTGAGCCGATTTACGGAAAGCCGGATGTCGCGAGGGTGCCGCCGGCTCTAGGCTGATGCCGTGACTACTCCTCCGCAGCCCCCATACCAGCCGCCGCAGCCGCCGTACGGCGCCGCCCAGCCGGGACCGCAGCCGATGAACCCGTCGGACGAGAAGCTCTGGGCGACCCTCGTGCACGTGGGCGGCATCTTCTTCAACTTCCTGGCCGCGCTCATCGGCTACCTCGTGCTGAAGGACCGCGGACCGTTCGTGCGATCGCACACTGCGACAGCGCTGAACTTCCAGCTCACGATGCTGATCGCCGAGGTCGTCGGCTGGCTGACCTCGTGGCTGATCATCGGCTTCTTCATCGTCGCCGCCGTCTACATCGTCCGGCTGGTCTTCTCGATCATCGCGGCCATCAAGGCCAACCAGGGACAGTGGTACCAGTACCCGCTGTCCATCAAGTTCGTCTCCTGACCCTTCGACGAGCTCAGGGACCGCGCGCGACTAGACTTGACGGATGCCGGGAGCCCCGGCATCCGTCTTTTCTCGCGTTCGCGAAACCGACCATTGGAGCCACCTGTGGCCGAGCAGTCCCGCCTCGACAAAGTCATCGCCCTCGCCCGCCATCGCGGGTTCGTGTTCCAGGCCGGTGAGATCTACGGCGGATCGCGGTCGGCGTGGGACTACGGCCCCCTCGGGACCGAGCTCAAGGAGAACATCCGCCGCCAGTGGTGGCAGACGTTCGTGCGCGGTCGCGGCGACATGGTGGGCCTGGACTCCTCCGTGATCCTGCCCAAGCGGGTGTGGGAGGCCTCGGGCCACGTCGCCACGTTCACCGATCCGCTCGTCGAGTGCCTGCAGTGCCACAAGCGCTTCCGCGCCGACAACCTCATCGAGGACTTCGAGGCGCGCAAGGGCCGCAAGGCCGAGAACGGCCTCGCCGACGTCCCGTGCCCGAACTGCGGCACGAAGGGCCAGTACACCGAGCCCAAGGCGTTCTCGGGTCTCGTGAAGACCTACCTCGGCGTCGTCGACGACGAGTCGGGGCTGCACTTCCTGCGGCCCGAGACGGCGCAGGGCATCTTCGTGAACTTCTCCAACGTGCTCACGGCGTCGCGCAAGAAGCCGCCCTTCGGCATCGGCCAGGTCGGCAAGGCGTTCCGCAACGAGATCACGCCGGGAAACTTCATCTTCCGCACGCGCGAGTTCGAGCAGATGGAGATCGAGTTCTTCACCCCTCCCGCCGAGGCGCAGCAGTGGTTCGAGCACTGGGTGCAGGCGTGCTGGGACTGGTTCCTCGACCTCGGCATCGACCCCGAGAACATGCGCCAGTTCGACGTTCCCGAGGACGAGCGCGCCCACTACTCGGCCGGCACGATCGACTTCGAGTACCGCTTCGGCTTCCCCGGCAAGGAGTGGGGCGAGCTCATGGGCGTCGCCAACAGGACGGACTTCGACCTGTCCTCGCACATCGAGGCGTCGGGTCAGTCGCTCACCTACTTCGACCAGGCGTCGGGCGACAAGTACGTGCCGTACGTCATCGAGCCCTCGTTCGGCCTCACGCGGTCGATGATGGCGTTCCTCGTCGACGCGTACCGCGAGGAGGAGGTGCCGAACGCGAAGGGCGGCACCGACACCCGCACGGTGCTCAAGCTCGATCCGCGGCTCGCGCCCGTCAAGGTGGCCGTGCTGCCGCTGTCGCGCAACGAGAACCTCTCGCCGCTCGCGCGCGAGGTGGCAGGCGACCTGCGCGCGCAGGGCTGGAACGTCGACTTCGACGACGCCGGCGCCATCGGCCGCCGGTATCGCCGTCAGGACGAGATCGGCACGCCGTACTGCGTCACGGTCGACTTCGACTCGCTCGACGACCGCGCCGTCACGGTCCGCGACCGCGACACCATGGCGCAGGAGCGCGTGCCGCTGGAGGCCCTGCAGGGCTACCTCGCCGAGCGCCTCCGCGGCGCCTGAGCCCCGGCATCCGTCGTCGTGGCTGAGTCGGCGACCGTGCCATTTCTCAGGATGGATGTGCGGCCCGCCCGCGCCTTGTGGCGCAATCACGCGGGCTCGCCGGACACTCCGCTCGACCCGTCCTGAGAAAGTGCCCGCCGTCGCCGGGTGCCCGGGCGGGATTCAGTCGAGGACGGTGAACTCGGCGTAGCCGTCGCCGCCCGACAGGACGTGCGCGTACGACGCGTCGAGGATGCGGCGGAGCACGCCGAGGTCGTTGTCGTCGAGGTTCTTCAGGTACAGGCAACCCTTGCTGCGCGTGTGGGGGCCGACGGCGTCCAGGGTGTGCGCGTCGATCTCCTCCAGCAGGTAGAGCGTCGAGGCCGGCTTTCGCGCCGCGAAGGCGAGGATCGGGGAGTCGCCCTCCGTGCCCGTCGGATACGCGTACCGGCAGGCGCCGAAGCCGATGATGCCCGCCGTCCACATCTCGGGCTCGCGGCCGCTGATCTCGCGCATCAGCTCGATCAGCGTCTGCGCGTCGCGCCGCCGCACCGCGGGCGTCACCTGTGCGACGTGCTCCGCGACATCCCGTCCGGTCTTCTCCATGGGGTCATCCTGCCATCCGGGCGGGCCGGGGACGATGCCGTCAGCGCGCGACCTTCGCCGACTTCGCGCTCGTCTTCGTCTTCGTCAGGTAGCCCTTCTTGCTCGCCTTCACCGTCACCGTGATGCGCTTGCCCGCGCTCGACGAGGTGAGCTTGTAGGTCTTCTTCGTCGCGCCCTTGATCGCCTTGCCGTCGGCCTTCCACTGATACGTGATCTTGCTGTACTTCGGCGACCACGTGCCGGCGGATGCCGTGAGCGTGCGGCCGACCTTGACGGTGCCGGTGATCTTCGGCGCGGGGCTCTTCGTGAAGGTCTTCGCGATGGCTCCCGTGTACGCGGAGTACTTGGCGACCGACGTGTAGCCAGGGCGAGCGCCCGTCACCTTCACGCGGATCTTCTTGCCCGCGTCGGACTTCGTCAGCTTGTACGTCGCCTTCGTCGCCTTCGGGATGGCCTTCCCGCTGCGGTACCACTGGTACTTCGCGCTCTTGACCGCCGGCTTCCACCCCGTCGTGACCTTGAGGGTCGACCCGACCGCCCGGGTGCCGGTGATCTTCGGCGCGGGCGTCGAGGTGAACTTCGCGACCGCCAGCGGCTTCATGACGAGCTCGCCCGTGCCGTACACGTTGTCGGCGCCTGCGGCCCCGCGATCGGTGGTCTGGCTCTTGCGCAGGTAGTCGATCAGCTGTGCCGGCGTCTTGCTGGCGTAGCGTTCGAGCACGACGGCGGCCGCACCGGCGACGACCGGGGTCGCCGCGCTCGTGCCGTTGAACCGGCCGCCCTGACCCGACGCCTCGTAGGCACGGCTCGTGAAGTTGGATCCGGCACTCAGCTCGGGCTTGATCCGGCCGTCGTTCGTCGGCCCCTGCGAGCTGTAGCCCGCGATCAGCTGACCGTCCACGGGATCGACGGCGCCCACGGCCGCCATGCCGGGGTTCTTGCTGTCGGCGAAGGCCTGGCCGGCGCTGGACGGCGAGGATGCCGCCTCGTACACGTCGCCGGAGTTGCCCTGCAGCTCGAGGATGTCGCCGACGGCGCCGGACGGTGCCGAGTCGAGGTAGATGCCGACCTGGATCCAGCCCGACGTGCACCGGAAGTAGCTGTCGCTCCCGTCCTGCAGCTCGAGCGGCGCGTCCCCCTTCTTGGTCTGGTAGTTGGCGGGATAGCCGGGGGCCACGGCGGAGCCGTCGACGATCCGGTAGATGTCGTAGTCGCTCGGCTGATCGGCTCCCCAGTCGCTCCAGCGGAGGCGGAAGTAGGGCGTGCAGTAGACGTACATCGTCTCGGAGTAGGTGAAGGTCCCCGTGGGCTGGCCGCTGACCGGATCGATGTCGTACAGCTTGAACTCGTGCCAGCCGTCGTTGTCGGTGTCGCGCCACGTGTCGCGCCAGTAGCCGCCGACCCAGGCCTTCTCGCCGTCTGTGAACGTCTGCGTGTAGGCGCCCGAGTTGCCCGCGGAGTTGAACCAGGCGATGCCCTTCTTCACGGCGTAGTCGACCAGTGCGCCTGATGGTCCCGTCCCGTCTCCGGGGCCGTCGTAGAAGCCGCCGAGGGACCGGCTCAGGATCTTCACGCCCTGCGAGGCGAAGTAGTCGATCGCCTTCTTGAGGTCCTCGTTGGTCGACACCGTCGCGAGGTAGAGCTTCGCCTTGGGCGCCATGTCGTGGATCGTCTCTGCGACGGCGACGCCGTGCAGGCCGGTGGGCTTCGGCATCCCGTAGATGTTGCAGGACTGTCCGTTGGAGCGGCAGAACGTGCCGGATGCCTGGGGCACCTCGCCCTTCGCCCTCGCGTCGTCCCAGGCGTCGCCGTTGAAGTAGTCGACGATGCCGACGGAGACCCCTGCGCCCTTGAGGCCGAGCTTGTGCCAACGTGCCATCTGGGTCTTCGTGTAGACGTCGTCGCCCATGGCGCCGATCGTGCTCGGGACCTGGAGCCCTTCTGGCGGGGCCACCGCGAGGGTCGGGAGGGTGACGGCGGTGATCGCGGGAGCGGCCTCCAGCGTCGCGACGGCATCCGCCGGGACATCCGCCGCGAGGAGGGCGTCGGTCACGACCACGATGTCGCGCCCGCCCGCCGCGACGACCGCGGAGCGTGCTGCGGACGTGTCGGTGTGGGTCACCTCCACCCGGATGCGGTCGCCGTCGATCCGCACCTGCTCCGACAGCTCGTCGGGGATGTCGTCACCGCGGGAGATGGCCTCCAGTACGGCGGCCAGGGCCCCCTCGCCGGTCTGAGGCTGCTTGCCCGCCGGCGCGACACCGTCGAGGTCGGCCGTCGACGGTCCGTCCGGCGGCGTGGCAGGGTCGTCGCCGCCCGGCAGGTCGGCGAGCGACTGCACGGCGGCGCCGGGGACACCCGGAGCGGCCGCGAGCGCGGATGCCGGTGCCGTGGCATCGGCGGGCGACGCCAGCGCACCGGCGGCGACGACGGCGAAGGCGGCGAGTATCGCCGCGGCGCGATGCTTCATCATCGAGCTCCTGATCCCCAGACGCTCGCGATGCGAGCATTCCGCACCAGGATCCTCCAGGACCGCCGTCTCGGCAAGCCTGAAGATCGACTCCGCCGCGCGCCGTCAGCCCTTCTTGGCGGCGGCCTTCGCGGCGCGCTTGTGCTCGCGCACCTTCAGGAGCGACTCCGGGGAGACGATGTCGGCGACGGAGCGGTGCGAGCCGTCCTCGCCGTACGGGGCGGAGGCTTCCCGCCAGCCCTCCCCCGTGAAGCCGTACTGCTTGCCGAGGAGCGCGAGGAAGATCTTGGCCTTCTGCTCCCCGAAGCCCGGCAGCGCCTTGAGCCGCTTCAGCACGGTCGGCCCGTCGGCGTCGGCCCAGATCGCGGCGGCGTCGCCGCCCCAGTGCTCCACGAGGGCGGCGCACAGCGACTGGACGCGTGCTGCCATCGATCCGGGGAAGCGGTGCACGGCGGGCGTCTGCGTGAAGGCGGCCGCGAAGGCGTCGGGGTCGGCGGTCGCGATCGCCGCGGCATCCAGCCGGTCGCCGGAGCCCGTGCGCTGCAGGATCTTGAGTGGCCCGGCGAAGGCCGTCTCCATCGCCACCTGCTGGTCGAGGAGCATCCCGATCAGGAGTGCCAGGGGGTCGTCGGTGAGCAGGCGGTCGGCCGCGTCGTCGCCCGTGATGTGAAGAGCCATGGCTCCATCGTCGCACCGAACGCGCCGGGGCGGGATGGGAGGATGGATGCCATGGCCGACGCACGTGATCTGATCGCCCACGCGCGCGAGGCGCACGTCGTCGTGATCGGCGGGGGCGTTGCCGGCTCGATCGTCGCCCTCGACTGCGCCAAGGTCGGGATGGACGTGACCGTCCTGGAAGCCGCCGACCGGCTCGGCGGCGCCCTCGCCGGGGCCGACCCCGACGGGTGGCCCGTCGACGGGCCGACCGACTCGTTCGCCGCGGACGCGCCCGCGCTGTCGGGCCTGCTGACCGAGCTCGGTCTCGCCGACCTCGTCCGCCCCGTCGAGTCGGCGCCCCGGTGGATCGGCGGCGCGCCGCTGCCGGACGACGCGGTTCTCGGCATCCCCGCGAACCCGTGGGATCCGGCCGTGCGCACCCTGATCGGCTGGCACGGGACGTGGCGGGCGTATCTGGACCGCCTTCGCCCCCCGTTGACCATCGGCCACGAGCGTCGCCTCGGCGCCCTCGTGCGCTCCCGGATGGGCGACCGCGTGTGCGAGCGCATGGTGGCCCCCGTCACGCGCGCCCTGTTCGACCTCGAACCCGAGCAGGTCGACGTCGAGCTCGCGGCGCCCGGCCTGAGCAGCGCCCTCACCCGCACGGGCTCGCTCGCCGGAGCCGTCGCCGCGACGGATCCGTCCTCGGAGGCGCGCGCGACCCTCGCGGGCGGGCTGGCGCAGCTGCCGCTCGCGCTGGCCGAGCAGCTGGAGCGGTTCGGCGTCGGCATCCGCACGGGCAGCAGGGCCCTCCGCCTCTCGCAGGACGGCGACGGCTGGCTCGTGACCGCCGTGGCCGCAGGTGAGGACGAAGGCGAGGTCGAGCTGCGGGCGGATGTCGTGGTGCTCGCGACCGGCGAGACCGACGTGCGGAGGCTGCTCGACGGCATCCTGACGCTCCCCGACGGCCCCGCCGCGCACGAGAACGACCTCGTGCTGCTGCGCGTCAGGATGCCGGAGACCGCCCGCGCGGACGTCTTCCCGACGCGAGGTCCGGCGCGTCGGGTCACCGACGTCACCGGTGCCGCGCCTACCGGAGCGGGACCCGCCGAGCGGATCGTGCGCGTTGCCCTGCCGGCGACCGGCGACGCCGACGAGACGGTCGTCGCCCGGGCGCGGGAGGCGGCATCCGAGGCGTTCGGACGTCCGCTCGCCGCCGCCGACGTGCGGGCCGCCCTGCGGATGCGGGCGACGGGCGCTCCGCGGGAGGAGCTCGGTCGCGACGGATGGTCCGAGGGCGTCCGCCGCGCTATCGACGGCGTGCGGGGACTGGCCGCCGCCGGCGCCTGGATCGCGACGGACGAGCTGTCGGAGGTCGTCGCGGACGCGCGGGAGGAGTCGAGCCGCGTGCGTCGCCTCGTGCTCTGGGGCGAGGACCGCCAGGCGGAGCCCGGGCGGCACCTCTAGCACGGAGTCCACTCCGGCGAAAGGGGGGCATGCCGGAATCGGCATATGGGTTTACGCTGGAGGGGTCCAGGGAAATCGCCACCAGTGTGAGGAGACCCCATGAGGGGCAGGATCGGTATCGTCGTCGGACTCGCCGCGGGCTATGTGCTCGGATCTCGCGCCGGACGCGAGCGGTACGAGCAGATCAAGTCGGGCTTCCTGAAGGTGTGGAACACCGATCCCGTGCAGAAGCAGGTGGGCAAGGTCGCCGACCTCGGCAAATCCGCCGCCATGGCGCTGCCGAGCGCGATCTGGGACGGCGCCGTCAAGGTCACGAAGGCCGCCGCCAAGACGGGGACGCCCGGTCAGAAGCTGGATGCCGTCATCAAGGCGGGCAAGGACTCGGCCGACGACGTCGCGGAGGGTGCGGAGAAGACGGCGGCCGAAGTGAAGAAGGCGGCAGACAAGGTCGTCGACGAGGCCAAGAAGGCGGCGGAGAGCTGAGATGACCACCCCTCGCGGCTTCCGCGACCGTTCGGACGACAGCCTCCTCACGCTGCTCGGCGAGGTCCCCGAACTGGTCCGCAATCTCGTCGTCGCGGAGGTCGACTCCGCCAAGAAGTGGGTCACGAGCGCCGGCAAGGACGTCGGCATGGGCGGGGTCTGGTTCCTCGTCGCGCTGTTCTTCCTGTTCTGGTCGCTCCCCGCCCTGGCCGCGTTCGCCATCATCGGGCTGTCCTCGTGGATGCCTGCCTGGCTCGCGAGCCTGATCGTCGTCGTCGTCGCCCTCCTGGGAGTCGCCGTGTTCGCGCTGATGGGCATCGCCCGGATCAGGCGGCTGAGCCGCTCGGAGAACCCCGCGAAGGCCATCGCGACCGACACCCGCATCGTGAAGGACGTCATCGATGAGTACTGAAGTGCCGCTGCCCCGCACCGCCGTCCCGCTCGGGATCACCGACCCGGTCGAGCGTGCCAGGGCCGAGTTGAAGGCCGCTCTGGCGGCGATCGAAGAGAAGTCGAACGTGCCCAAGCGCGTCGCCGTCGCAACCGACCGGGGGGTCGCCAAGGCGCGCCGTTTCACGCGCGACAACCCCGGCGGAGCCGTGGCCGCCGTCGGTGCCGCGGCCGCCGTCGTGGGGCTCGCGGTGTGGGGTCTCGTGCGTCTCTACACGCGCTGACCGGCCACCCGACTGGCATTTCCGGCCGCAGCCGGGGGTAGTATCCAGTACAGGCAGTGGCGATGAGGCGGATGCTGCCGGCGATGCAGGCCCGAACGCATGAGGCATCCGAGCGTGACGGCATCGCGTCGTCGGACGCTCTTTTCGTGCGTCCGATTCCAGCACCACGAGAGTCGACGATGAACGCACACAGCACGGCGAACACGCTGCACAAGCCCCTCAAAGGCTGGCGAGTGCTCGTGCCCCGCGGCGGTCCCTGGGGGGACTCGGTCGCTGCGACGCTGCGCGCGCAGGGAGCGACGCCCGTGATCGCCCCGCTGATCAACTTCGCCCCCTCGACCGACCAGGAAACGCTGGAGAAGGCCCTCGCCGACCTCGCCGCCGGCGTGTTCGACTGGGTCACCCTGACCAGCGCGACCACCGTCGACGTGCTGTACGCCTATCGGGCGGTCATCCCGGCATCCACGAAGGTCGCCGCCGTCGGCGAGACGACGGCGACGGCGCTCAGCGCGGTCGGCTATCGCGTCGACCTCGTGCCGGACGAGGACAACTCCGCCGCGGGGATGGCAGCGCAGCTCGTCGACCTGGAGCCGGAGCCGCGACGCATCCTGACCCTCCGCAGCGAGATCGCCAAGCCGGTCCTGACCCGTCGCCTCGCCGAGGCGGGGCACGACGTGCGCAGCGTCGTCGCCTACCGGACGGTGGGCGTGCCCGTCACCGACCGGATCGCCGGCGACGTCCGCTCCGGCCGGATCAACGCGATCCTCGTGACCAGCGGATCGGTCGCGGAGCAGGTGCACCTGCAGTTCCCCGACCTCCCCGAGGAGACGGTCGTCGCGGCGATCGGTCCGCGCACCGCGAAGGACGCCCGCCGGGCAGGACTCGGCGTGAGCGTCATCGCGCGGGAGCAGACCGTCGACGGCCTCATCGCGGCCGTGTCCAACTTCCCGCTGCCGCACGCGACAGACGAATTCGCCGTCTGAGACCGCGCCGCCCGGCGCATGCGGGCTCGTCCGCCCTCGCCTGCGTTCACAACTCAGGAAGCGCGGAGCGCCCAGGCGGTGGCCACCGCGTGATTCCGGGGTCGCTCTGGATCGCAGCGCCGAACTCTCCTGAGATATGAACGGCGAGCGGGGAGGCGGGGCTGGGGGATCGTTGTCGCTCTGTGAGCAAATCCGCGGGATGACGCTGGCAGACTGGAGAGCATGGTGACTCTGCTGCTCGACTCCGCGCAGCTCGAGGTCGTGCTGTCGCCGCTCGAACGGACGCTGTCGTTCCGGCGGACGTCGCTGCGCGTCGATCGCGCCCACATCGTGAAGGTGCAGCTGACCGACGACGCGTGGACGTGGCTGCGCGGCGTCCCCAGCCCCGGGACCCAGCTCCGCGGCGTCCTGGCGATGGGCACGTGGAAGTCCGCGGGCGGCACGGACTTCCTCGTGGTGCACCGTCGCAAGCCCGCCGTCGTCATCGACATCGACCCCGGCGACGGGGCCGACGTCGAGTTCCAGCGCATCATGCTGACCACCCGCCACGGGCTCGCGCTCGTGCAGGCGCTCCAGCTCGAGACCGAGGACGAGCAGGCCGAGGTCACCGAGATCGTCACCGGGGCGATCCCCGCCCCGGCGGCGAAGCCGGCGCGCGCCAGGGCGCCCCGCGCTCGCCCGGCCCCTGCGGCCGGCTGAGTCAGCTCACGTCGCGGCGCCAGCTGAACAGGTAGCCGAGCAGGAGCAGCACGGTGCCGTACGCGAGCAGGACGAGGCCACCTGCCCACCACTCCAGCGGGGCCACGGTATCTCCCGTCGCGGAGTTGAGGCTCGAGTAGATGCTCGCGCCGACGAGGGCGTCGGAGGCGGCGCCGGGGAGGAAGCGTGCGGCATCCGCGACGCTGTCGACGAAGCCGGCCACCGTCCGCAGGATCGGCTCCAGGAACTGGGTGAAGGCGATGACCCCGACGACGGCGGCGACCTGGTTGCGCACGAGCGTCCCGACGCCGACGCCCACGAGCACCCACAGCACGAAGGCGATGACGATGCGGCCGATCATGGCCCACGTGTCGGAGTCGTCCAGCTGCGTGCCGATCCCGAGCGCGGCCAGGATTCCCGCGCCGGGTCCGACCGTCGCCACGACCGCGACGGCGCCGTAGACGGCGCCCATCAGGATGCCGGCCAGGAGCTTGCCCGTGAGCGCGACGCCGCGGCGGGGCGTGGCCAGGAACGTCGGCGTGAGCGTCTTGTGGCGGAACTCCCCCGTCACCAGGAGCGTGCCGATCAGGAGCGGGAAGATGTAGCCGACGGCCGTCGCGAGGCTGTAGATGAGCGGCGGCAGGACCTCTTCGGGGATCGCGGGGGCGTTGGCGTCGCCCGCGGGGATCGCGCCGGTCGCGAGGGCGCCGAAGAACCCGGCGAGCCCTCCCGCGGTGCTGCCGACGTAGACGACGAGCACGAGCGCGAGGATCCACCACATCGAGGTGGAGAACTGCTTCGTCAGTTCGGAGCGGGTGGCGTTGGCGAGGCTCATCGCTGCTCACCGCCTTCGGCGTCGGCGTCGGTATCGGGTTCGGCGTCGGGTTCCGTCTCGGCGTCGGCCGGTGGGGCCGCGTCGCCGGCCGGGGCGTCGTACTGGGAGAAGAAGCGGTCGGCTTCGACGTCCGCGTCTGTCGTCGGATGGTCGGCGTCCCACGTCGGAGCGGGCGGACCGAACTCCGCGGCATCCTCCGTCGACTCCTCAGCCTCCGGGGCGCCCGCTTCGTCGGCGTCGGGGTCGGTGTCGGTGTCGGGCGCGTCCGTGGTCCCGGCCTCGTCGGCGCTCTCGGCGGCAGGTTCCTCGGGCTCGACTGCGGCGGCCTCCTCTGCCACCCCCGCCTCGGCCTCTGCGGCCTCAGGGGCGGCCACCGGGCCGCCGGAGGGCGGAGCGAGGGCGGATTCGTGCACGCGGACGCCGTTGACGAGATCGAGGAAGACCTCTTCGAGCGCGGGGCCGCGTCGTTGCAGGGTCGACAGGGCGATGCCGGCGGCCGCGGCGATCGCGCCGACGGCCGTCGTCTCGGCGCCGCGCACCGCCAGGCCCGTGCGCAGCTGCTCGAAGGGCAGCCCGGCATCCGTGAGAGCCGTGACCAGGGCGGCGCGGTCGGGAGCGTCGACCACGGTCGCGTACTCGTCCTGCGCCGTGAGCTCGCCCAGCGAGCCCTGGAACACGAGGCGCCCGCGGGCGATGATCAGCAGCGACTGCGCCGTCTGCTGGATCTCGGCGAGCAGGTGCGACGACACGAGCACCGTGCGGCCCTGGTTCGCGAGCTCGCGAAGGAAGCCGCGCATCCACTTGATGCCCTCGGGGTCGAGGCCGTTGGAGGGCTCGTCCAGCACGAGCACGCCAGGGTCGCCGAGCAGCGTGTACGCAAGGCCCAGCCGCTGCCTCATGCCGAGGGAGAACCCGCCGACCTTCCGGCCCGCGACATCGGCGAGCCCGACCGCGCCGAGGGCGTCGTCGACGCGCGCTGCGGGGATGCCGGCGGCATGCGCGTACACCGTGAGATGGTTCGCGGCACTGCGACCGGGGTGGAAGCTGGACGCCTCCAGCGCCGCGCCGACGGTCTGCAGCGGATGCGCGAGCTGCGCGTACCGCTTCCCTCCGATCGTGGCCGTCCCCTCGGTGGCGGCGATCAGTCCGAGCAGGATGCGCAGCGAGGTCGTCTTCCCTGCGCCGTTGGGGCCGAGGAACCCGGTGACGACACCGGGCTCGACCCGCGCGCTGAACCCGTCGACGGCGGTCACCGGTCCGAACCGCTTCGTGACGCCGGTGAACTCGAGGACGTGTCCTTCTGGCATGTATGGCCTCTCGTCGTCGGGGGGTGTCTCCCTATCCTGGCGGATGCCGTGCCCGCGCCGCACAATCGCGGCGCCGGATTTCGGGCATCCGGCCCGGGGGCGTGTCGTCGCTGTGGGATAGATTCGTCGCCGACGCGCATTTAAGCGTGTGCGAGGATGAGGGATGCGATGCCATGCGCGCGTGGGGACACGACACGGGAGACGAGGCGGGGCATGACCACCCCGCCGCGAGCGAGGGGCGCCTTCGCCTCGACGTGCTGGACGACGCGGCGCAGCCGCGGTGCCCGCAGTGCGGGACGGTCATGCACTCGGCGAACGGGGGCTTCCTGTGCCGCGGGTGCCCCCTCTGGCTGCGGGTGATCGGACGGAGCGCGGGCGCACGCTGATCGGGGGCGCCGCGAGGCCCGGATCCGGTGGCGGCGCATCCGCACCGCCGTGCGCTTGGGTAACGTTTCGATGGTGACCGACATGGCGCCCATTCCCGATCAGGATCCGTCCCACGTGATCGCACGTGCAGACGGCAGCGTCGGGCACCTCACCCTCGACCGCCCCCGCGCCATCAACGCGCTCGACTACGGGATGATCGTCGAGCTCGCCGCCGCGCTCGATGCGTGGGAGCACCACCCCGACATCCAGGTCGTGCTGCTCGACGGCGCCGGCGAGAGAGGCCTGTGCGCGGGCGGAGACGTGCGGGGCCTCTACGGGCAGATCGTGTCGGGGCGCGCCGACGACACGGCGACCTTCTTCCGGGCCGAGTACGCGCTCAACGCCCGCATCGCCGAGTATCCGAAGCCGGTCGTCGCGATCGCCGACGGCATCACGATGGGCGGCGGGATCGGTCTGGCCGGGCATGCCGCCGTCCGCGTCGTGACCGAGAGATCGGCTCTCGCGATGCCCGAGACGCGCATCGGCTTCACGCCGGACGTCGGCGGCACCTGGCTGCTGGGCCGCGCGCCCGGCCGCGTGGGCGAGTACCTGGGCCTCACCGGCGGGACGATGGACGCCGCCGACGCGATCTACGCCGGCTTCGCCGACCACCTCGTGCCGTCGGATCGACTCGGCGACCTGCACGACGCGCTCGTCACGCGCGCGGACCCGCACACGCCCGCCGAGCTGGTGCTGCTGTTCGACGAGACCGCGCCGCCGTCACGGCTGGAGGCGGCCCGTCCCTGGATCGACGACGCGTTCTCGGCCGGCACCGTGACCGACATCATCGCGCGCCTGCGCGCACGCCCCGAGGCGGAGGCCGCCGCGACCGCCGACACTCTGGAGGAGCTGTCTCCGACGGGGCTCGCGGTCACGCTCGCCGCCGTGCGCTCCGCCCGCGCCCTCCCGGGACTGCGCGCGGCTCTGGAGCAGGAGTACGGCCTGGTCATGTGGTTCGCGGCGACGCAGCACGACCTCGTGGAGGGCATCCGGGCGCAGCTGATCGACAAGGACCGCGCGCCGAAGTGGCAGCCGTCGACCCTCGCAGAGCTCCCCGCCGGGATCGGCGAGCAGGCGCTCTCGTCCGTCCCGTCCGTTCCGCTCTGGGACTGAGCGCCCGTGTTCGACAGTCCGCTCTCCGCCTCGGCGTACGAGGTGCTGGCCGTCGCGCCCGACGTCGACGACGAGTCGCTGCGGCGCGCCTACCGGCTGCGGCTGCGTCAGACCCACCCCGACACCGGCGGCGACGCGGCGCTCTTCGTGCAGGTGCAGCGCGCGTGGGAACTGGTCGGGACGCCTGCCGCGCGCGCCGCGTACGACCGAGGCCACGGCTTCGGCGAGGCGACCGCGCCGTCCTTCGGTCCCGGCGGCGCGTCCGCCTGGCGCCCGCCCTCTGCGCCGGCCGACACGCGCCCGCGGGCTCGCTCGTTCGGGCAGCCCGGCGGCTGGCGCCGCGAGCGGTACCTGACGCTCATGCGCGAGTGGGTCGGGCGGGGGGTCCCGCTGGAGAACCCGTACGACCCGGCGCTCGTGCGCACGGCGCCGCGGGAGCTGCGCCGGCTCCTGGCCGACGCGCTCGCTGAAGAGGCGACGGCCCGCATCGTGGCCGATCTGGGCATGGGCTACACGGTGTGGCACGACGTCGCCGCCGATCCCCGCGGCGGCGACGCGAAGCTCGACCAGATCGTCCTCGGGCCCAGCGGCCTGTACGCCGTGCTGTCGGAGGACTTCGGCGGGCCGGTGCGGATCCGTCGCGGTGAGCTGATCGGGGATGCCGTCGCCGGGGCACCCGTGGCATCCCTCGTCGCGCATGCCCGCGCCGTCTCACGTGCGGCGCGCGTGAAGTTCAGCGGAGCGATCATCGTGCTGCCGGACGACGACGTCCCGTCGCCCATCGAGGAGATCGGGAGGGTCCGGGGCCTGCCGGTCGCGGTCGTGTCGCGGTCGGCGCTCGCGACCGTGCTGCGCCGGGGTGTCACGGGGGCGCGCGAGATCGGCGGCAACGAGCTGTTCGACGTGCGGACGCGGCTGCAGCAGACGGTCCGCTTCGTCTGATCGCGGCGGTGCGGGCGTTCGGCAGTTGGACCCGTTCGACCCTTCGACAAGCTCAGGGACCGAGGGGGGTGGTGGTTCGAGCGTTCGACCCTTCGACAAGCTCAGGGACCGGAGGGGCGTGGGGTCAGAAGATGGCGACGGGGTTCACGGGCGAACCCGTGCCGCGGGGGATGTTGAGCGCCGACACGACGAGCGCGAACTCCCAGCGGCCCTCCTCCTCGCACGCGGCGGAGAGGGTCTCGAGGTCGAGGTTGTCGAGCAGGGCGGCCCCCGCCATCGTGAGGGCGAGGACGTGGATCGGCAGGGTGACCCCGTCGACGGGGCTCGGCCGGACGTCGGTCTCGCCGTCTGCGCCGAAGATCGACACGCCCCGGTCGAACAGCCACGGCACGGCCGAGACGTGCAGCCCCGCGCCCTCCGCGTCCGGGTCCCACGCGCCGAGCGCGGCGCGGCGCCGATCGTGGCCGGAGCGGAACAGCAGGGCATCGCCCGGACGCGGGCCCAGGCCGAGCTCGTCCAGCGCCGCCGCGATCTCGTCGCGGGTCCAGGCGGTGCCGGGCTCGACCCAGTCGCGACCGGCGACCTTCGCCATGTCGATGAGCAGTCCGCGCGTGACGAGCGGACCATAGAGGGTGACATCGCCCTCGGTCATGCCGCGGCCGGTCGCGGACGCGGATGCGGAATGGCCCCCGAAGATCTGGTCGCCGTACGCGATGTGCGAGAACGCGTCGATGTGGCTGACCGTCTTGCCGTGGTAGTCGGCGGCGATGAAGTCCATGTAGCCGGTGGGCTCGACGTCGCCGTCGGCGAGGATGTCGCCGAGCCGCGTCATGTAGTGCAGTGCGGGATGGCGGTTGTCGACGTCGGCGTCGACGGCCCAGGGGCGACCGAGCGGGACGGTGCGGCCGCTGCGCACTCCGCCGAGTGCGGCGGCCGTGACGGCGGGGGTGATCCGCCGGAAGACGGGCTCGTCGTCGGGGACGCCGGGGCGGCCCCATACGCGGACGCGCTCGACGAGGTCGTCGAACTCCTGCCGGCTCAGTCGCTCTGTCATGGGTCTCTCCTCGGGGCGGGCTCTCTTCTGCAGGGTATGCGCGGTGTGGCCCGCCGCGAGAGCGGCGGGCCACACCGGTGACGACTCAGAAGTCGTAGTCGTCGATGTTGTCGGCTGTGAACACGAGCGGCGGGCTCAGCGTGATGAACGCGCTCACGTCATCGGCCTCCGGGGTGTAGTCGCCGAGGCGGCCTGCCTCGAAGCTCGCGCCGACCTCGACCTCGTCGTTCGCGAGGGCGAGCGCCGAGTAGACCGTCAGGTAGCCGTGGTCGACCGGGTTCCAGAGGACGGCGGACTTCAGCACGCCGGACGTGATGTACTCGCGGATGGCGTTGGGGGTCGAGTTGCCGACCACCGCGATCTCGCCCGCGAGGCCGAGCGACTCGACCGCCTGCGCCGCGCCGGGAAGGGCGGCGGTGGTGATCGCGAAGATGCCCTTCACGTCGGGGTACGCGTTGATGATGTCCTTCGCCTGCGTGTTCGCGAGGGCCTGGTCCTCGCCGCTCTCGGTCGTCGTGACGATGTTCAGACCGGGGTGCGCCTCGGCGATCCTCGCCTCGATGCCCTTCGTCCACGCCGCCTGGTTGGGTGCGGTGAGGGTCGAGGTGATGATCGCGACGTCGGCGTCCTCACCGACCTGCTCCGCCATCTGATCGGCGAGCTCGGCGCCGAACGCGTCGGGGTCGATCAGCTGGACGAACAGCTCGCGGACATCGGCGTCGCCGTCCCAGGAGAGCACGCGGATGCCCGCATCCGCCGCCTGCTGCAGGGCGGGGGCGACGGCTGCCGGGTCGTTCGCGGCGATCGCGATGACGTCGACGTCGGCGTTGATCATGTCCTGGATGATCTGGACCTGCGCGCTGGCCTCGGCCGTAGACGGGCCGTTCCAGATGACGTTGACCTCGTCGCCCAGCTCGGCGGCGGCTTCCTTCACACCCTGCTCGACGGCGGAGTAGTACGGGATGCCGACGATCTTGGGGATGATGGCGATGTCGATCGGGCCGGCGTCGTCGGTGCTGCCGCCGCCGGGGGCGGGGGCGTCGACCGAGCATCCGGCGAGGCCGAGCGCGGCCACGACGGCCAGGGCCGCCGCCGCGAGGCGGATGCGGGGCTGCTTCATTGCATGGTCTCCTTCTTGGTGGTGTGCCGGCGGGATGCCGCCGGCGGGTGGGCGGGCTCGGAGCCCGGGTCGGTGACCGTGACCGATTCGGTCACGGCGGGAGGCGGGACGTCGCGCCTGCCGCGCAGCTGCGCGACGAGGGCGGGCGCCCACTGGTAGAGGACGGCGGTGACGATGAGCGCGGCGCCGGTGACGAGGGTCTGCACCTCGCTGGGCACGAACGCGATCGACAGGCCGTTGCGTATCAGCGCGATGACCGCCGTGGCCAGGAGAGTGCCCCACAGCGTGCCGGCGCCTCCCGTGAGGGCGGCACCGCCGACGACGACGATCGTGACGACGGCGAGCTCGTAGCCCTGGCCGAAGTTCGACTTGGCGCTGGAGACGGTCGCCATGAAGACGAGGCCGGCGAGACCGCTGAGCAGGCCGGAGAGCACGAACGCGGAGGCGGTGAGGCGGCGATCGTGCAGACCTGCGTAGCGGAGCGCGCGCGGGTTGGTCCCCAGCGCGTAGATGTGCTCGCCGTAGCGCGTCCCGGAGATCGCGATCAGGGCGACGACGAACACGAGCAGCCACACGACCAGCGGCATCGGGATGCCGGCGATGCGGCCGAAGCCCAGGAAGGTGAACTCGGCGGGGGCGGGCAGCGAGCTTCCGCCCGAGACGGCGAGCGCGAGTCCCGCGAAGACGGCCATCGTGGCGATCGTCACGACGATCGAGGGCAGTCCGAGCCGGCTGACGAGAAGTCCGTTCACGAGGCCGCAGCCCGCGCCGACGGCGAGCCCGACGACGGCGGCGAGCCAGGCGGGCAGCCCGGCCTGCGCGGCGACGCCGATCGACACCGTCGAGAGGGCGAGGATCGAGCCGACCGAGAGGTCGATGCCGCCGATCAGGATGACGACGGTCATCCCGATCGCGATGATGCCGAGGGGCGCGGCCAGCGACAGGGCGCTGAGGATGTTCGACAGCGCGAGGAAGCGCGGCGACAGCAGGCTCATGACGACGACGGTCGCCAGCAGCAGGGATCCGAGGATGACGGCGGGCAGCACCCGCGAGGTCTCAGCGCGCATCGACGGCCTCCTTCCGGCGGAGCAGACGGGGAACGAGTCCGAGCCCCGAACGACGCCGCTGCACGACGGACAGGATGAGCGCGGCGAGGATCAGGAGTCCCTGCGTCATCTGCGCCCACAGCGGATCGAGGTGGAAGAAGGTGAGCGCCGACGTCGTGGTCTGCACGAGCATCGCCGCCAGGACGATGCCCAGCACGGTGCCGGTGCCGCCGAACACGCTCGTGCCGGCGACGACGGCGATCGTGATGGCGGCGATCGTGATGGACGCGCCGATGTTGTTCTGCGCCTGCCCGAGACGGGCAGCCGTGAGCGTGGCCGCGAGCGCGAGGAGCGCGCCGTTGATGACGAAAGCCGATCCCTCGACCGCCCTCGAGCGGATGCCGGCCAGGCGCGCCGCCTCGGGGTTCGATCCGACGGCGTAGAAGCGACGGCCGAAGCGGGTGCGGGCGAGGGCGAAGGCGCCGATCGCGAGGACGCACACCGCGACGACGATCGGGACCGAGACGCCCAGCAGCGATCCCTGGCCGAGCCACGTGAACCCGTCAGGCAGCCCGACGACCCACAGGCCGCCTTGCGTGATGGCGATGAGGCCTCCCGTGAACAGGCTCGATGTGCCGAGGGTCGCGATGATCGACGGCAGCTTGAGGAGGGTCACGAGGACGGCGTTGACGAGCCCGAGGGCCGCACCGGTCGCGACGGCGACGACGATCACGAGGGGCGTCGGCAGGCCGGCGTTCGCGGCGAGCGCGGCGACGACGGCGGACGCGCCGTAGATGGCGCCCGCGCTCACGTCGATGTTGCCCGTCACGATGACGAACAGCGCTCCGAGTCCGACGATCGCGGCGATCGCGGTCGTCGTGCCGAGGTCGCCCAGGTTCCGCGGGTCGAAGAACCGCGGCGCGGCGATGGCGAGGGCGACGAGCAGGATCACGAGGAAGCCCGCGATCGAGAACTGCGAGGAACGATCGGAGTACATCAGTCTCCCTCCGCTCTGAAGGCGATGGACATGACGGCCTCGGGGTCTGCGCCGCGGGGCAGCTCGGCGGCGATCCTGCCCTCGCGCATGACGAGGACGCGGTCGGCCATCCCGACGAGCTCGGGCAGGTCGGAGGAGATGAGCAGCACGGCGGTCCCGTCCGCGACGAGCTGGTCGACGATGCGGTGGATCTGCTCCTTCGCGCCGATGTCGACGCCGGAGGTGGGCTCCTCCAGGATGAGCACCGAGGGGGAGCGCTCCAGCACGCGTGCGAGGAGCGCCTTCTGCTGGTTGCCGCCGGAGAGGTTCCCGATGGCCAGCTGCGGCTTCGGCGGCCGGATGTCGAAGCGCTCGACAGCGGCGTCGGCGGCGGCCCGCTGCGACGAGCGGCGGATGAGGCCGGCGCGCGAATGCCGTTTGAGGGTCGTGAGGGTGATGTTCGAGACGACGGAGCGGATCGCGAAGATGCCCTGCCCGCCGCGATCGCCCGCGAGGTAGCCGACGCCGGCGTCCTGGCGGTCCCAGGGGCGCGAGGGGACCTCGCGGCCGCCGATCAGGATGCGGCCGGCGTCGGGGGTGAGGAGCCCCGAGATCGCCTCGGCGACCTCGCTTCGGCCCGCGCCGACGAGGCCCGCGAGGCCCAGGATCTCCCCGGCCCGCAGCTGGAACGTGACGTCTTCGAAGAGGCCCTTCCTGCCGATGCCCTCGACGGAGAGCACGACCTCGCCCGCGGGGACGTCGGTGCGCGCGTAGAGCGTGTCGACGTCGCGTCCGACCATCTGGCGCACGACCCACGCCTCGTCGACCTCCGAGGCCTCGGCGTAGGCGACGCTCGCGCCGTCGCGCATGACGGTGATGCGGTCGGCGATCCGGAAGACCTCTTCGAGACGGTGCGTGATGTAGACGACCGCGACGCCGTTCTCCTTCGACTCGAGCAGGAGCGAGTGGAGGCTGGAGAGCTCGTCCTCGTTGAGCACCGAGCCGGGCTCGTCGAGGATCAGGATCCGGGCGCCCTTGAGGATGGCGCGGGCGATCTCGACCTGCTGCGCGTTGGCCTTGCTGAGCGCGCCGAGCCGCGCGCCGAGGGGGATGCGGATGCCGAGCCGGTCGAACAGCGCCGACGCCTCTGTGCGCATCCCCGCCCAGTCGATGCCTGTCAGCTTCTGCTTCCAGGCGCCGAGGTAGAGGTTCTCGAGCACCGAGAGGTCGGCGGCGAGGCTCGTCTCCTGGTAGACGACGGCGACGCCGTGCTGCATGGCGACGTGGGGGGAGCGCATGACGGTGCGCTCGCCGTCGAGGACGATCTCGCCCGAGCTCGGCTGGTGCGCGCCGGCGATGATCTTGATGAGCGTGCTCTTGCCTGCGCCGTTCTCGCCGAGGAGCGCGGTGACCTTGCCGGCGTGGAGGTCGAAGTCGACGCCGCGGAGGGCGCGCACGCCGGCGAAGTTCTTCGTGATCCCCCGGAGCGAGAGCACGGGATCATCGGGCGAGGCAGGCATGGCACCCCCTTGTGCGTCGTGTTGCGAGATCACCATAGGGATCGAATCTCTTTCTGTCAACAATCGGACTGTTAGCTGATTTGCGTGGCGAGTCCGTCGATCGAACCGTCAGTGGATGTGCGATCCGCCGTTGATGTCCACGGTCGCACCCGTGAGGTAGCCGGCCCGCTCGGAGAGCAGGAACGAGAACAGCGAGGCGATGTCCTCGACGGTCCCCTGGCGTCCGAGCGGCACGTCCGCCGCCAGCTTCGCCTCGATCTCGGGGGTCGTGGCGCCCACGCGGATGTCGGTGTCGACGACGCCCGGAGCGACGGCGTTGACGGTGACGCCCGTCGGGCCCAGCTCGCGGGCGAGTGCGCGCGTGAAGCCGAGGATCGCCGCCTTCGCCGACGAGTACGGCACGCGGCCGAACACGCCGCCGCCGCGGATCGCCGAGACGGAGGACATGTTCGCGATGCGGCCGTATCCGCGCTCGACCATACCGGCGGCGACCCGCTTGCTCACGATGTAGGTCCCGGTCGCGTTGATCGTCATGACCCGGGTCCACTCCGCGAGCGAGGTCTCGAAGAACGGCGTCGGCGACGTGATGCCCGCGATGTTGGCGAGGGCGCCGATCGGAGGGAGGTCCTGCTCGACGGCGCTGATCGCGGCATCCACCGATGCCTCGTCTGTCACGTCGGCCCGATAGCCGCGCGCCGGGACGCCCGTGAGCCCTGCGATCTCCGCGGCCACGCGCTCGGCGGCATCGCCGTCGAGGTCGAGCACGGCGACGGCGTAGCCGTCGGTCGCGAGCTGCAGTGCGGTGCCGCGGCCGATGCCGCGGGGCGATCCCGCGCCGGTGACGACGGCGGTCAGCTGGGGGTGGGTCATGCGTGTCTCCTGTCGGGGGTGCGAGCGCGGGTCGCCGAGCCGGCGAGCAGATCGCTCAGGTGCTCGCCGGCGCGGAGGGCCTCCGCGGGGCGCTGGTCGTTCTCGACGTCGCGGGTCTCGAGCTCGAGGGCGAGGTCGCCGGTGTAGCCGTGCGCGGCGAGGGCGTCGACGAGGTCTGCGAAGTCCACCTCGCCCCGGCCCACCGAGTGGTGGATGTAGCCGGGCTCGGCGTCGCGGATGTGCACGTGGCGGGTGCGTTCCGCGAAGCGATCGAGGAAGGCGCGCGGCGTGCCGCCGGATGCCGTGATGTGGCTCACGTCGCACACTGCGCCGATCTCGCGCGGCAGCCGGTCGTACAGGGCGGCGCTGCGGTCGAGGTCGAACGCGAGGCGGAAGTGGTGCGGAGCCTCGACCCACAGCTCGACGCCGCGCGACCTCGCCCGTGCCGAGTACTCGATGAGGCGCCCCGCGACGCGGTCGAGATCGCGGTCGAGGCCGTCGATCGGCTCGTGGTCCTGGCGTCCGTTCGGGAGGACGAGGGCGGTGGCGCCGATCGCGACGCACAGGTCGAGGAGCCGGTCGAGATGAGCGAGGCGGGCGGCCGCCTCCGTCTCGTCGACCGGATCGTTGAGATCTCCGACGTCGGCGTTGACCGACCGGACCCGCAGGCCGGAGGTGCGGACGGTCGCGCTCACGCGGCGGACGGCGTCGTCGTCCAGCACGTACGGCACGTGGTCGCACACTCCGGGAAGGGCGCCGAGGTCGATGGCGGTGAAGCCGAGGCCGCCGATGGCGGCGAGTGCGTCGTCCAGCGGCCGATGCCGGAGCGTGATGGTCGAGCAGATCACGCGGGGATCGAGGCTCATGGGCTTCCTCTCCTCGTCGAGTGGGGACGGGGAGATGTTACGTGTTTGATTGTTGACATGCAACTCGGCTATGTTCCTCGTGTCGGGAATGCAGCAGCACGCCCGCCCGTGAACCGCCCCGCCCGCTATCCCCCCGCCCGTTATCCCGGAGGTCGACGATGACTCGCCTGTACAACGATCCCGCCGATTTCCCTCGTGAGCTGCTCGAGGGATTCGTCGCCGCCTACCCCGAGTTCGTGACCGCCGTCCCCGGCGGCGTCGTGCGCAGCACCGCCTACGACGAGGTCGCCGTGCTGGTCGGCGGCGGGACCGGTCACTATCCGACGTTCTGCGGACTCGTCGGCGAGGGCCTGGCCCACGGGTCCGTCATGGGCAACATCTTCTCCTCCCCGTCGGCGCACCAGGCGTACACGGTCGCGAAGGCGGCCGACCGCGGCAAGGGCGTCGTCTTCGCCTTCGGTAACTACGCGGGCGACGTGCTGCACTTCGGCGAGGCCGCAGCGAGGCTGCGCGGCGAGGGGATCCCCGCGGAGTGCGTCGTGATCACCGACGACGTCGCCAGTGCGCCCGCGACGGAGGTCGCGAAGCGCCGCGGCATCGCGGGAGACCTCACCGTCTTCAAGGTGCTCGGCGCCGCCGCCGCGGCGGGGTACTCGTTCGAGGAGACCGTGCGCGTCGGTCGGCACGCCAACGACCGCACCCGCAGCTTCGGCGTCGCCTTCGCCGGCTGCACGCTGCCCGGTGCCGATGAGCCGCTGTTCACGGTGCCTGAGGGCATGATGTCGATCGGCCTCGGCATCCACGGCGAGCCGGGCATCGAGGACGTGCCGATCCCGAGCGCGGACGGCCTGGCCCGCCTGCTCGTCGAGCGCCTGCTGGAGGACGTGCCCGCCGACCGCGGCAGCCGGGTCGCGGTGCTCGTCAACGGGCTCGGCACCGTCAAGTACGAGGAGATCTTCGTCGTCTACCGGACCGTCGCGCAGCTGCTCGCGGAGGCCGGGTTGGAGGTCGTCTCGCCCGATTTCGGCGAGCTGTGCACGAGTCTCGACATGGCGGGCCTCTCGCTCACCCTGTTCTGGCTCGACGACGAGCTGGAGCGGCTGTGGACCTCGCCGAGCTCGACCCCCGCGTACCGGAAGGGCGCGGCGTCCGGTGCACGTGCCCTGAGCGCGGAGGAGCGGGCGGCCCTCGTGGCGCGCACGCAGGAGCGCGAAGAGGCGATCGCCGAGGGCAGCGCCGCGTCCCGTGAGGCCGCGGACCGGGTGACCGAGGCGATCGAGCGGATCACCGACGCGATGATCGAGGCCGCGCCCGAGCTCGGCCGGATCGACGCGGTCGCCGGTGACGGCGACCACGGCATCGGGATGGAACGCGGCACCCGCGCCGCGAGAGACGCCGCGCGTGCCGCGCGGGACGCGGGAGCGGGTGCCGGAACGGTCCTCCGTCACGCCGCGGCCGCGTGGGCGGACCAGGCGGGCGGCACCTCTGGAGCCCTCTGGGGCGCCGCCCTGCAGGCGATCGGCGAACGGCTGGGCGACCACGACGCGGTCGACGCCCGGGCGATCGCGGAGGCGATCGGGCAGGGCGAGCGGGCGATCTCGCAGCGCGGCGGTGCGACGCTCGGCGACAAGACGATGATGGACGTCCTCATCCCCTACGCCGCCCGCATCCACGCGCTCGCGGCGGCCGGCGACCTCGGCGCCGCGGCCTGGCGCGCGGCGGCCGCCTCGGCCCGTGCCGATGCCGACGCGACGAAGGCGCTCGTCCCCCGGCTCGGCCGAGCGCGTCCGCTCGCGGAGCGCAGCGTCGGCACCCCGGATGCCGGGGCCGTCTCCCTCGCGACCATCATCAGCGTGCTGACCGAGCACTTCACGGAACCCACCACGGAACCCATCACGGGGGAGGAATCATGACCGATCTGACACCGCTGCGTCTGGTCATCGGCTGCGACGACGCCGGATACGACTACAAGGAGATCATCAAGCGGGATCTCGAGGCGAGCGACCTCGTCGCCTCGGTCGTCGACGTCGGCGTCGACGCGCAGGGACACACGCCGTACCCGCGCGTCGCGATCGCTGCCGCCGAGCTCGTCGCGGCGGGCGAGGCCGATCGTGCCGTGCTCATCTGCGGCACGGGCCTGGGCGTCGCGATCTCGGCGAACAAGGTGCCGGGCATCCGCGCCGTCACGGCGCACGAGTCCTTCTCCGTGGAGCGCTCCGTGCTCTCCAACGACGCGCAGATCCTGTGCATGGGACAGCGCGTCGTGGGCATCGAGCAGGCCCGCCGCAACGTGCGCGAGTGGCTGACCTACCGGTTCGATCCCGCATCCGCGTCCGCGGAGAAGGTCGCCGACATCGCCCGCTACGAAAGCACCGGCAGCTGCTCCGGTCCGCTAGCGTAAGCACGATGAGCGAGAACCCCCTCGATGCGATCGACGCGATCGAGCGCACGACGCGCCGAGAGCTCATCCTCGAACGTCTGCGCGACGCCGTCTCCGGCGGGCAGCTGACGCCGGGCACGCACCTCGCCGAGATCGAGCTGAGCGATCGGCTCGGCGTGAGCCGCGGGACGCTGCGCGAAGCGCTGCGCCACCTGCAGCAGGAGGGCCTCCTCGTCGCGGATGCGCGCAACCGCCTCTCCGTGCGCACGGTCGACGAGACGGAGATCCACGAGATCTTCGACGTGCGCGTCGCGCTGGAGTCCCTCGCCTGCCGGGAGATCTGCGCCATGGCCGACCGGTCCGCCGTCGTCGCCGCCCTGCGCGCACAGCTCGAGCGCCTCGCCCGGCCGGGAGCCGACTTCGCCGAGCGGGTGAAGGACGACCTGCAGTTCCACGAGATCCTCTGCGCCATGAGCGGCAACCGCACGCTCCTGCAGCTGTGGCAGCACGTCGGGGGCCTCACCCGGCTCACGATCACGGCGGCCGGCCCCGAGACCGCATCGGTGAACATGGCCGCCGACCGGCACATGCCGATCGTGGACTTCATCGAGCGCGGCGACGCCGAGGCGGCGGCGGAGTTCCTGCGGGAGCACATGGCCGACGCCGAGACGCGCATCCGCGCCCACCTCGCCGCCTCCTGAGCCGGTCCCGGCGACGGCGCGTGTCGTTGACAGGGCGGATCGTCCCCGTGAGCGTGATCCGCGGCGCCAGCAGTCGATCGAGCCTGTCATCGGCACCGTGCGGCGACCGCCCACGTCACTAGAGTCGACGCATGGAACCCGCATCCTGGACGTTCCTCATCCTCGCCCTCGCGGTCGTCGCGTTCGTCAGCTCCCGCATCCCGCTCGCCGTCGTGTCGGTCGGCGTCGCCCTGGCACTGTGGGCGACGGGCGTCCTGACCCTCCCCGAGGCGCTGGCGGGCCTCGGCGACCCGACGGTCGTGTTCATCGCGAGCCTGTTCGTCGTCAGCGAGGCGCTCGACGCGACGGGGGTGACGGCCTGGCTCGGCCACCAGGTGATCACGCGGGCGGGGACGGGCAGGACGAGGCTGACCGTCATCGTCGTCCTCATGGCGGCGGCCCTGTCGGCCTTCATCAGCATCAACGGCGCCGTTGCGGCGCTGCTGCCCGTCGTCGTCGTGGTCGCGGTGCGCGCGGGCCTCGTGCCCTCGAAGATGCTCATCCCGCTCGCGTTCGCCGCGAGCGCCGGATCGCTGCTGACCCTCACCGGGACGCCGGTCAACATCGTCGTCTCGAATGCGGCGGCCGCCGCGGGAGGCCGCGCCTTCGGCTTCTTCGAGTTCGCCCTCGCGGGGATCCCGCTCGTCCTGCTGACGACCCTGATCGTCGTCGTGTGGGGCGAGCGGCTGCTGCCCGACCGCACCCCCGAGCACCTCGCCGATGCGGCGCCGGACCCCCGCGTCCACGCACGGACCCTGCGCGAGAGCTACGCCGTCACGATGGACACGGGGACGCTCTTCAGCGCGACCGAGGGCGTGCTCGAAGTGCTGGTCGCGCCGCGATCGTCGCTCATCGGGCGCACGGTGTGCGCGGGGATGACGACGCGCGACGAGAACCTCGTGATCCTGGCGCTGCGTCGCGGCGAGGAGGACGGACCGAACGCGTCGCGCGGCACCGAGGTCGCCGGGTCGATGACGCTGCAGGCCGGTGATGCCGTGCTCGTGCAGGGGCCGTGGGACGCCCTTGACCGCTACGCCGCCTCGCCCGACGTGATCGCGGTCACCGCGCCGAGATCGCTGCAGCGTGCCGTCCCGCTGGGCCGCGGAGCGCGGCGGGCTCTCGTGATCCTCGGGCTCATGGTCGTGCTCCTGGCGACCGGTCTCGTCCCGCCTGCCGTCGCGGGACTGCTCGCGGCGGGCGCCCTCATCCTGACGCGCGTGCTGACCGTGCCGCAGACCTACCGCGCGATCTCGTGGACGACGGTGATCCTCATCGCCGGCATGGTGCCGCTGTCGTCCGCGTTCGTCTCGACGGGCGCCGCCGGCATCATCGCCGACGGCGTGCTCGGCGTGATCGGATCGAGCTCGCCGCACCTGGCGCTGCTCGTGCTGTGCGTGCTGACGATGGTGCTCGGCCAGTTCATCTCCAACGTCGCGACCGTCCTCGTCGTCGCGCCGATCGCGATCGCCGTGTCGCAGGGACTGGATGCCAGCGTCATGCCGTTCATGATGGCCCTCACCGTCGCGGGTGCTGCGGCGTTCCTCACGCCCGTCGCGACGCCCGTCAACCTGATGGTGATGCAGCCCGGCGGGTATCGTTTCGGCGACTACTGGAGGCTCGGCGTGCCGCTCATGCTCGTGTTCCTCGCCGTCGCGGTGCTCTACGTCCCGCTGATCTGGCCGTTCTGAGGGGGCTGCGTTTCGTCTCGCTTCGCTCGCTCAACGGCCGGGGGGCACCCCACCGGTGGAGGGGGTGCGTTTCGTCTCGCTTCGCTCGCTCAACGACCGGGGGGCACCCCACCGGTGGAGGGGGGTGCGTTTCGTCTCGCTTCGCTCGCTCAACGTCCGGGGGAAGGGTGCACACCCCACCGGACGTTGAGCGAGGAGCGCAGCGACGAGACGAAACGCAGCCCGTCAGCCGGCGAGGCCGAACAGCTCCAGCGGATGCGTGAAGCGCCACCACGCGTCGGGGGCGCCGAGGTCGCCCGACAGCGTCACCGCGCTCGTCGCGGAGTCGAGGGGGCCGGTCAGCGTGAGGGTGCCCGCGGCATCGCCGGACGACCGTGCATCGTCGAGCGTGAACTCCGTCTCGACGGTCGCGGTCTCGCCGTTCCACAGCAGCACCGCGGCATCCGCGGCCGTGACGAGGTCGGCCTGCGACCCCCACGGCGTCGTCACGGCGGCCACGGCCGTGCCTGCCGGAAGGGTCTGCGGGACGGTCGCCTCCGCCGCGATCCGATCCAGCAGGTCGGCGGTCTCGTCGGCCCGCAGCGCCTCGGTGGGCTGGCCGAGGACGACGGCGTAGACGCGCACGGTCTCCTCGCCGGCCGCGGCGTTCTTCGCGGCGAGCAGGTTGTAGTGGCCGTTGAGCCCGCCGGTCTTGACGCCGACGACGCTCTCGTCGGTCAGCAGGGGGTTCGTGTTCTCGATCTCGCCGACGCCGGGGATCTCGGCCGTGCGCGTGCCGACGATCTCCGCGACGACGGGGTCGGCGAGAGCGATCTCGGCGAGCCGGATGAGGGAGGCCGCGTCGGCCGTGTTGCCGCGGTCGATGCCGGTCGGCTCGACGACGGTGATGCCGCTGAGGCCCTGGTCGTCGAGCCAGTCGCGGGCGGCGGCGGCGAACTCGGCGTCTGTCGGCCACAGATCCTCCGCGAGCATCACGGCGTAGTTGCCGGCGGAGGCGATGAGCGTGCCCTGCATCAGCTGGTACTGCGTGAGCGTGCCACCGACGGGGACGTTGATGGCCGATTCGCCGCGCCCCAGGAAGCCCCAGTAGTCGGTGCGGTCGGCATAGGTGATGTCGCGCTCGGCGCCCTGCTCTCCGGGGGCCAGGGGCCGCTGGTCGAGCACCATCAGCACGGTCACGAGCTTCGTGATGCTGGCGATGGCCGTCGCCTCGTCCGACGATGCGACGGCTCCCTCCACGCCCTCGACGCCGACGGCGGCCACGCCCGCCTCCGGCCAGGAGAGGGAGGACTCGGGTGCCGCGACGGTCGGCAGCTCCACGTCCTCGGCGACGGGGACGACGCTGTCGAGCGACCACAGCTGCGTCGCCGCTGTGTACCCGGCGAGGAGGACGATCAGGAGCGTCACGGCGAGTGCGATTCCGCGTCCGCGTCGCCTCCCGGTTCGCCCGCCGCGTCGCCTCCCGGTTCGCCCGCCGCGTCGCCTGCCGGGCAGGAGGTCGGGCAGCACCGGGACGAAGGCGCTCGACGCGGCCGCGAGGTCGCCGGGCGCCCGACGGACGGGCAGGGTGTCGGCATCGACCCAGGGCAGCGCGACGCGAGGGGTCGCGTCGGCCCCCTCACCCGCCTCCCGCGCGAGCCATTCCGCATCCGTCGCGGCTGCTGCGGCGACAGGGGGATCGGCGACGGGGGGATCGGTGACGGGGGGCTCCGCGACGGGCGCCGCGATATCCGCGGCCGGTGCCGGGACCTCGGCCGAGGTCCCCTCCTGGGCCTCCTCGGCGGCCTCTTCGGATGTCGCGCCGGAGGCCGCGCG